>Ga0307378_10012258_pt1 | contig 10958 bp, 14 predicted proteins | sample UN1MG_FD_202238 | JGI IMG/M metagenome (GOLD analysis project Ga0307378, IMG submission 202238) | Soil microbial communities from Risofladan, Vaasa, Finland - UN-1 | ecosystem: Environmental > Terrestrial > Soil > Coastal area > Acid sulfate soil | place: Finland: Risofladan, Vaasa | collected...
TTCGCGCAATCATCCCACCACCCGCGCTCCCACTCCTGCGCTCGCATCCAGTCACTCATCAGCACGACCTCCCTTCATTGCCGCCTCTACCGCTTCCGCCGCCGTGTCACAAACTGTAAACCGTACCATCTCGTCCGCGCTCCACATCACGATGACCAGCCACCGCCCGCCCTGGCGCAGGTGTACCAGGTGCACGGCCTCGGCTCCCAGCGTTGCCGCCAGTTGTTCGATCTGGGCGGTCAAGACTTCCGTCTTCATCGATAGAAAATCTCCTCCAGCCGTCGTTTCGGCGGCTCGGGCGCCCTGGCATCGTACTTGCCCAGTGCCACCGCGCCGCAGAACAGGTGTCCCTGCGGGTTAAAAAGCCGGTCAAACTCGGCCCGGTTCTCGGCCCGGACGTTCGGGTTGACGTAGCATGCCCCGATACCCGCCGCCTCCGCTGCCAGGTACGCATTCTCGCCCGCGAACCCGGCGTCGAGATATGGCATATACTCGGCTTCCCCTGGCGCTTTGTAGGCCACCAGATCGGCGAACAGTAGCAGGACGACCGCCGCCCCGTCTACCCACCCCCGGCCGCCGACGAGCAGCCGTGCCAGCGCCGCCCGGTCCACACTATCCGCGACGACCTCGACGAGGATGGCCTGTCGGTTGCAGGACGATGGCGCAAGGCGAATCGCCTCGTATATCCCGTGCAATTCGTCCTCGCTCAACTCCTGATCGTTGAACATGCGTTGGCTCCTCCTAGAGCGTAGCACGGCGAGTATTGGACGGGTTACACCCAATATGGTTTGCTGCTTTCTGTATTGGTGTTCCAAGTATCGCTCCTGATACGGGTCAGTCATCGCCATCCCCCATACACTCCCACTCCTGCGCTCTTTCCCAGGTATTCATCAGCAGAATGCCTCCGATTCAATCTCGGCTACGTCGCCGGCATACGATGTGCTCAGCAGCACCTCTCGCACCTGCGCCCAGTTCGTGATCGTCTCGAAGTACGGTCGCACATGAATTTTGTGGAGTTCGCATCCCAGCGCGGCATATTCCACGCCCAGGAACTCGCAAATCTGTCTGCTAATGGACTTTGGGATTTCTGAGGTGTTGTTTGTTCCCGTGATTGCCTTATACGTCAAATATAGACAAGGTAGCCTGCTCTTCTTTATTTTCTCCCTAGAACGACTGTATCGGTTGGTCTCGTTAGTACATCGTTTCAATAACTGTTGAACATTGAGGCGAATGGGCGGAACCTCCACCGATATGTATGTGTGTGTCGGATGTCCCTTGATCGTGCCCATTCGCCTACCCGCATTGATCTCGTGGGAAATCGCCTGGGCCACGACATTTTTGCGTTCGAGCCAGATAATCTTGACCTCCTCTCTCTTCTTGCCCTGCGTGCCCGTAATGTACTCCCATATCTCGGGACGGAATGCATGATCATTGATCATCTTGCACATTGCGACCTTATAGTCGTATTGGGCGAAAACTAAATCCAATGCGTTCATGCTCGTGCCTGTGGCCTTATACCACGCGCTTCGTTCCGATAATGGTTCACCCCTCGTACAGAAGATTTTCGGATGATTGCTTAGGCAGTATGCAAGGAATGATCCACCTGTTCGTTGTAGAGTAATGATAAGCGCAGGTTGCGCCTTGGCATTCCAGGCCATCACTCGCCCTCCCGTCTGCGCCGCTCGTACACGCATCTATACCCCTCTAGCAATTCGAGTTTGGTCAATTCCTTGAAGTAGTCCAGCAAAACATCCTCTCCTTCCCAGTTACGGACGTCAGTGATCAGGATGCCCCCAGGCACGGTGGCTCTCCCCACTGCCTCGGCATAGGCCCCGACCGGGTAATGCCAGCCCCATGAGAAAAGCGAGATGACCAAGTTAAACTCGGATGCGCCAACGGCGTAGTCTGGCGTGGCCTCCAACGTGTGTACTCTGTCCAAGTCAATGCCCCCCCATGAGAGCAACCGTTGGGCTACAGTCTGCGACGTGTAGAACTCCTGTTTGGTCTGCGCTCCGTATTTCGTGTCCGCCATCGCTGTCTTGTCCAGCAGGTAGAACTCAGCGTCGGGATAGCGTTGATTCAGCCTGACGTCGATCGCTGCGATACCCGAACCGACATCCAGTATCTTGTGTGCCATCTCTGGCAGCCACGGGCGCATGAGTGCCATGTCATATTCCACAATTTCACAGAATGTCAGATCGAGTCTGCGCAGTGCGGATCTTTGGAGCAACGCATACGCCAGCATGCTGTGGTCGAGTTTGAAATAGTACGATTTCATTTCATCTCCAGGTACTTTGCATAGTCGCTTTGTGCAACAGCTTCCACGACCTCTGGCCAATTCGCCACGACTTCTGACAACTCTGGTACATGTACTTTGTGCATCCGTGTGTACAATGGTTCGTCGCTTACGCGTAGGAACTCGCATATCCTACGGCTTAGATTGTCGGGCAGTTGTCCCGTGTCGATGTTTCCAGTCATCGCCTCGTAAGAAACGGGCAGTATGGGTAACTGCATTCGATTGGCCCACTTCGTCGCCCGACGATGATGATTGAAACTCGCTACGCACCACGCTACCACATCGGCCGGGATTAGCTTTACCGGCGCGAGTTCCGTCGGTTCGAATACGTGGGTAGGATGGCCCATCTTGTATTTCCGGCTATGCAAATTGATCACGCAACTAACGGCCTGTGCCAGAATATTTTCCCGGTAGACATGAATCATCCGAACCGGTGGCCTATGTCGTTTCAAGTAGCGCGCAACCGGCTTCCTCCACGTGTGCTGTGGAAGGAGCTTGCACATAGATACTTTGTAATATGGTTGGTGCAGGAGGAGGTGTAGTCGGCCCACGTCGCCGGGGAACATCCTGTACCACAAACTGCCACTGTTGAGCGGTTCCCACCGGTCACAGAAGATCTCTGGGTGATTGCTCAGGCAACAGGCCATGAGCGTGCCGCCAGCCCGGCGCTCGCCTATGATAATCGCCGGACGTGTATTTGCACTCTCTCTTCCCAAGTCATATTGGTCTGACCAGGCGGCCTTCCTTTTATCGGTCACAATTACCTTTCCCATTACCTAGATTTCTCTCTATTATTTCCGACGTGATTGCTCTTTGCCGAGTATTCTCGGCATGTCCTACGTAAGGCCCCCATATTGAGCCCATGTTGAAAAAGAATCCCCATGCCTTGTCATAGAGATCATGTATAATAACATTGGATGCAGGGCCTGCCGATATGAGTACCACGGCAGGAAACTCGTACCCTAGAATTTCGCCCTCGATGCGTTCGATTTCGCTGTGGCAATTCCCCTGCGGAATGACGACCAGATCCGCGTTGGGGAATACGCGCTGCGTCAAACTAGCGAACCTTGGTGATACGACCAGGATTACCCTATGTCTCCGTATCGCTTTGATAAATGGCCACAATTCACCTATGCGATTGGCCACCGTAAATGTATATGTCGCAGCCCATTGAATTTTGCCTAATCTGCCATGTTCTCGAATGTACGCTGCCACGAACTCCCAGTAGGGCACACGTTTTATAAAATGCGATTCTGCAGGCATTGCCATGACGTAGTTCGGATCATCGTGGTGCTCGTGCAGCGCACGCCGTAGATCTGCCCTAAGTTCTGGTGTCCATTCTTGAAACCGTACCTTCTTGCAGTTCGTGTCCAAGACGCAATCCCAACTGCTATCTCCCCACCGGGTGTAGGCGCAATGATCATCCCTATCCATCCATGCCACATACTGGCTCAGCGGCACATCGCGTCGGGCAATGTGGGAAGCCCCATTGAGACGACAAACCCGTGTCCATTCTATGTCGCCGTCGCGCCGAAACACCCGCCGTCCTCGCCGCCGATTGCCATACCCAATTGTGGTGTAGAGTTTGCCGCGAACCACGTCGTTTTCCATCCCTCGCACCGCTAGGATTCCACCTGTGCGTATCAGTTCCTTGACGCGAAAGTAGTAGTCGGGGTGGATATCTGGAATACTACGCGCATCCACCAGTGCGGCGCTCAAGCTGTTAGTCCCGTGGTGGTTGCCGGCCAGCGCCGCACCCTTCAGCGTGGGGGTTATCATTGCCACGTTATCAATGCAATCTGACGCGATTTCCGCGAGCCATTTGTCCATTGATCTATTCCACCTCCAACCACTTGCAGATGATTCTGCATACCTTTTCAATATCTTCTTCCCCCACTGACATGCCACTCGGGAGACACAACACACGCCCCGCCACGTCCTCGGTCACCGGCAATTGTATTCCGTCCGCATCGTATGGGGACGATCTATGACATCCTGGATAAAAGTACCGTCGGACTAGAATCTGGGCATCTTGTAGCCTCCGATGCAACTCATCACGCCGTTCCGTTACGTCCAGCACGATATAATGATAGTTGTCTGCGCTGCTCCGCAGCTTTACCCCCGGTAACCCATTCAACCGCAGATGGTACAGTCGGTAGTTGCGCTGGTTGTGCATGATGAACTTTTTCAAGCTGTCCAATGAGGTTAGCCCCATCGCCGCGTGGATCTCACTCATCTTGCCGTTCACGCCCAGGCACTCTACGGTATCTTGCGCGGAGAACCCAAAATTGCGCATCAGGCGCGCCCTGCCCATGATCTCCTCGTCGTTCGTGATGATGGCCCCACCCTCGAAGCTGTTGCACACCTTCGTGGCGTGGAAACTCAGCACCTCCGCGTCGCCCATCACGCCGTCACGATCACGGCCCACGGTATGCGCGGCGTCGAACAGCAGTGCCAGTCTATGCTCATCAGCGATCTCCCTGAGACGCCGCACGTTACAAAAGTGCCCAAACAGATGCACGCCCAGGATGCCTGTCGTCTCCGGTGTGATGAGTGCCTTCACCGCCTGCGGGTCTATGCACCAAGACACAGGATCAACGTCGGCGAACACCGGCTTGATGCCCATCCACGCCAGCGCGTGCGCTGTGGCGATGAACGTCCACGAGGGGACGATGACCTCGCCTATCAACCCAGCGGCGCGGGCCGCGATCTCTAGCGCGATAGTCCCGTTGCAAGTGGCGATACAATGCTCGGCATGCGTCAGTTCCGCTACCCGCTGCTCGAACTCTTGAACGAGTGGCCCGTTATTGGTCAATCGCTGGCGGTCCAAAATGTCGTCCAGGTGGGCATGCAACCGCGTGCGGTCCCCCACATTCGGCTTGCCGATGCATAGAGTCTTCATATCTTCTCGATCTCGCCGCTGGTTTTGTCCAGCAACCTCGCCTCCATTGCCCTGTAGACAGCGCATGGCTTGACATTCCTCAAGACAACAGCGCCAGCGCCAATCACGGCGTCATCCCCTACGGTGATGCTATCCCTAAGAGTTGCGTTGTTTCCCACGAAGACGTTGCTGCCTATTGAAACATATCCAGACATAGATGCCCTTGGGGCAACGTAACTGTAATTGCCAATGGTAATGTGATGCCCTATGTACGCGCCTGATCTGATGATAACCCCATCGCCGAGGGACGTACCAAGTTCCATAATCGCCCGAGGACACACGATGCAATTGTCTCCCATCTCTACTTGTGAGACATAAGCAGATTGATCAATGTGAGACAAAAAGTGGTATCCTTTTTCCCGTGCGTCTCTCATAATTCGTTCCAGTAGTCGTCGGTTGGTGCGGTGCTGGCGCGTGACGAGAGCAATGAAAAGGTACTCGTCAGGATTGTAGGTTTTTTCAACCGTCTCGAATGGCACGACTGGTTTCGAAAGGAATCTCTTGTCGTGGATGTATTCTGCATCCACTGTATACGCTACTATCTCGTGATCAGTCGAGATGTAGCTGCTTATCTCCTCCGACAGTCCCCCTATGCCAAAGACGACCACGTTAGACAAGTTCGCCTCCTCGGTATGCCGGGAGGTACGTCGTCCGAACGGCGTCGCTTGAGAGTTCGTCATAAATATCTGGCCAGAGTACCTTGCAGCACAGGAATGTCGGGCGCGTCGTCTGTGCCCATCCCCTCTTGAACCAATCTAAACCTGAAGCCCCACCTGTCGCCCCCGCCCCTGCCCCCAGATCCAGCCAGGCAACCGCATCATCCCGGTAGAAATGCTCAATGGCATGGGCGTGGAGCGCATAGGACGCACCCGCGTCGTAACCCTGTGAACTGGTTGCCGCCAGATGGCTATATGCGACATTGCCCTGGACGTACCACAGGTGCGCTCCCACTACTTGCCCGCCCGCTATGGCCTTGAATACGACTAGCCCAGGTGCTCGCAACTGCAGAGCAAAAGCCTTTCTTGAGAATGTCTGTATGCCCGTTATACCGTGCCGCGCAACCAGAACGCTATATAGCTCCATCCACGTATCCAAAAACGACGATGGGCGTTGTTCAATTTCTACCGTGCAGGCCGCAAAACCCTTTCTGGCGTATTGTCTATGATGCTTGGATACGATCTGTGTATAATCACTGACCGGCTCTACTATGCAGTGGCTCTTGAAAACGTCGGCCATGTCGAAAACGGCCTTTAGATTCTCGCGCGACAGGCCTCCGAATGGATCGGTCACGAGCGTGAGGCTTACCAGGTCGCCCAGGCTGCTCAAGTCCTCCGTGATCCGCCCCCAGTCGAGACAGGAAAAGAGGGGGTATAACCCCATCGCATCCCGATACTGCGTGCCGGGTATCTCGCGGACGAGTACCCACCCGCCACAACCGGGTAGAAATCTCGGCGTGCCGAACTCTGATAGAGAGTCGGCGTAGGTTTTACTTAGATAGCCCGAGCGCATTTCTCACCTCGACAGGGGTGGCCGGCGTGATTCCCAACCGCGCCGCCAGTTCGTTGATCCTCGAAAGTAGCATCGTGTTCGTTGCCAACACTTCCCGTGCAGGACTTTGCCAGATGTTATCCTCCAGTCCTACCCGCACACCGCCGCCGCTCACGAGGCCGAGAACATTGACTTTGAGTTGCGCATCACCCACACCGCCCGCGCTCCAGATAGAGCCGTCGGGCAACCGGTCAATCATCATTCCCAGGCTCATTGCGTCGGCCTGAGCGCAGGCGATGTTTCCCAGGATTAGGTTGAAATAGAACGGCGGTGTGATAAATCCCTTATGCGCCAGGTATTTGGCATAGTTGATCATCCCCACGTCGAACGCTTCCAGCTCTGGCTTGATGCCCTTGTCCGCCATCCTCTTGGCGAGTGCCTTGATCGTCGCCGGTTCGTTGACGCTGGCCTGGTTGTTAAAGTTGAGTGAACTCAGAGTCAGGCTCGCCATATCCGGTTTCAAGTCGCCGCCTAAGTCGAGGCACTCCGAGCGTTTCTCAATCTCAGACCAGTTGCGCCCGCTCGTGGATACACAGATTACTAAGTCCTCATTTTCGGCTCTGATGCCAGCGATGATTTCAGCGTACACTTCTTTTCGGTGAGTTGGATGGCCTTCGTCATCCCGTGCGTGAAGGTGCACCATCGAGACGTTCCAATTCTGCGCCGCGCTCAATGCTTCCGCTACTATCTCGGCAGGAGTCGTCGGCACGTAGGGAGTCATATCCTTCGTCGGTATCATCCCCGTAGGCGTAAAGTTGATTATGAGCACTTTGTTGCCTTCAGATCAAACCTGTAATGTGAATTCGGAAGTTCGCTCGGCTGCGCTCGAATCTCGGCCTCAAAGCCGATGTCTTTCGCCGCCATTGTGAGCCATCTGGGATCAAACCATGTGCCCACGATCAGACTACCGCGTCGGAGGACATCGAAATATGCCCGTTTTCTCTCAGTGGAGTTGAAAAATTCCCATATCCTCGTCGCATCTGGAACATCCCCCACTAGCAGGATGCCGCCTGGCTTGAGCCAGACATAGGCATCGTCCAATAGGCGTAGCGCCTCACTCTGGGTGAAATGTTGCAGGCTGAAGTAAATCAGCACTCTGTCAAGCTCTTCAGGACCCAGGTCTGGTATACCCTGCCTGACATCTGCACACAGCGCCGTGATTGACGGTTTCATGGATTTCAAATCGACCACGAATTTCTGGATCATATCGACTGCCACTACGGACGCACAACAGTCTGCGAGGCGTTCCGTGATCATGCCGTTGCCACAGCACAGATCCAGCAGTCTATCCCCTGGCCGCAGTTCGAGAACTTCCTTGACATCGGTGATAATCGCCTCAAGTTGCCCATGCGTAATAGGTTCCCCCCGCAAGGTTCGCCCGACCTGTGCGTGGGGATTCCGCTCGTGGCTTTTTTCTTCCCAATATGTGGCCCAATCAATCATGTTGAACCGCCTACGCCGAGTCTGCCGATTGAACTCCCAGGCATTTATCCAATATCTTCTGTGGCAACTTGTGGTGAAACTTCCGGCACGGGCGTGTAAAGGCATTCCATACCGACCCGAAGTCGATCATGAACGACTGGTGCCCTATCCATGGCCATGCCCGGTATATGGCGAATTTCGTGACCGGTCCTGCGCTCAGCGCGAAGAACGCCGGCCCGCGTACATCGGCCATCTCTTTGAGCACAGCGTGCCTGTCCACCCATGCCTTGGTAAAATGCGTGACTATGTGCTGCTTCACGTCCAAATGAGCCACCTTACCGATGCCTGCTATGCATTCCGGCCCTACCAACACCAGCGGCAACGGTTGTTCGCGTATGGCCCGCACGATGGGATACAATGTCCCGCTCATCAGCGCAGTCGTCCACACACCACTGGCATGCCAGCACAAGTCTGGCATGTTGTTCCTTATCCACCCGATCACATAGCCAGCGTCCCACTTCTTGAACAGATGCACGTCAAGGAGTCCCACAACATAGTTCTCATCCTGCCAGGCGTGGACGAAGGTCTCGCAGAGTTCCTCTATCTCCAGGCGGCAAGGCGTATACCGCAACCTCTCACTCAGCATCAATCCAGGCACTACCACCCGCAGGCACCCGTCGGCATATCTGACGAACGAAAATGGAATGCCACTCCTGATACGGTCGGCGTAGTATTGGACACCCGGCTTCGATACTTCAATTACATCGGCCATGACTACCTTATTCCTTCCTGTCTCCTTCTATATGCTGCGAGCGAACCTGACGCTTGCAACCGCTCCCATCCTCCCCCATCGGCCCACTCCATCACCGCCCGCCTCACGCCTTCGAGCGCAGGGTTCAGCGCCAGGTGCTCGGGGCGTGGGCCGTAGTCGTGACAGATGACGAGGCCCCCTGGCACGACCTTCGGCGTCCAGTTCTCCAGATCAGCCTTGACGCCCGCATAGTGGTGGTCGCCGTCGACGAACAGCAGGTGGATCGGCTTGTCGAAGTCGGCGTGAACCACGGCGCTGTCCCCGATGATGTCCACGGAGCGCAAGCCGGCGTCCGGTTCCACGTCGGGATACTTGATGTCCACGCCGACTAGCTCCGCGCCCGGTGCCCCGGCCCGGATACAGTACATAGACGCATATCGGAAAATGCCGATGTTTACCATCGTCGTCTGCCCGAATTGCGCCTCCATCTCCTGTGCCATCTGCATCAGGTATTCGCGCTCCTCTGGCAGTAGCATCTTGCCGTAAGCCGTCCTCCAATTCACCGTCACCGTCTCCAGTCTCCTGTGTGGCGTGCGTGTGAAATGCGGACAGGTTCCTTCGAACAGGTTGCCCGGAATCGTCGCCACTTCGAGCCCCGTCTTCCAGCGCACGTAATCGAATGACAGTTGGTCCCGTTTCGCGCCCTGTTCGTACTCGTGCCACCACAGGTCGCAGAACTCGCGCACCTGCGGCGTGTGGCGGCGGATCAGCACGTAACAGGCGGACAGGCCGTAGTGTGCGGGGAAACCGTCGCCGTGGTAGCGCGCCATCTGTTCGTCAACTTGTGCCAGCTTGGCCTTGCCCTGGCGGACGACCTCCTCCGCTTCCCGGTATGCGCAGTCCCGGTCCTCCGGGTGAGCGAACACGGCCATATCGGCGTCCCCGAGCCATCGCGTCACCGCTTCCGCCGGGTCGATGTGCATCGTGACGTTGCCATCGTGGTAGATGGAATATTCGGCGTCTTTGACGTGATCGTGGACCAGTATCTTGCACTGGCGGTTGGCCCATTTCGGATCGCGCCCGCTGTAGAGCGTGTGATAGCGCCAGCCGGCGGCGGTGTTCACCTGCCCATCGGTCAGGCACAGCTCCGGGAACCGGGCCGGCTCCAGCGTGTCGTATCCGTTGAAAACGGCGGTGTAGGCGGTTACGGTCATTCCAGGTCTTTCCACTCCTCTACTACAGTTCCACAGTCTGGACACCCTAAGCCGCCGTCGCCATCAACGTCTGGCTCGCAATCATAAACGGTGCCTCTCCAGTCGCACTCTCGGCAGAACATCTTGACGTCGCCTATGCGTGGCAGATTGCTCGTCTCCTTCGGTTCCCTGATGACCTTGGCTTTCTTGAGTCCCTCGTTCCAATCCAGGCTCAGAATGCTTTTGTCTGCCACCATCTCCACGTAAACCGGCATAGGATCAGAGCTGTTAGCAGCATCCAGGTCGATGATGATGCGCTTTACCTCCATTGGGTCTAGCCCTAGCGCCTCACATACCTGTACCTGAAACATCTGAACGCTAATCACATTGCATTTCTTTGCCACCTCATTCTCCTTTCCATCTCAGCAACCTCTCGTGCACTTCCTGTACGTGCGCGCCCGTGCGTGCCCATCCATCCCCTGGCATCACTAGCCCACGCACGATGTCCAATAGCTCCTCTTTCGTATCGTACCGGATGACCGGGAATTCCCAGCAGTACCCCACGTCCGGCGCGATGACCGGGACGCCGCGCGCCAGTGCCTCGACTACGGGCTTGGGTCCGCCTTCGTTCTCGCTGATGACGGCCAGATAGTCCAGGCCATCGTACCAGGCCGGCAGATCCCCCCACGCTACCTTGCCGCCCGTCGTGCGGACTTCTACACCTGGGAGGGTCCGTAACTCATCCACCCAGTGCATGCGCTTGCGTCCGCTCTTGTAGTCGCGCCCGCACACGCCGACGACCAGCGG
>Ga0307378_10012260_pt1 | contig 10957 bp, 8 predicted proteins | sample UN1MG_FD_202238 | JGI IMG/M metagenome (GOLD analysis project Ga0307378, IMG submission 202238) | Soil microbial communities from Risofladan, Vaasa, Finland - UN-1 | ecosystem: Environmental > Terrestrial > Soil > Coastal area > Acid sulfate soil | place: Finland: Risofladan, Vaasa | collected...
TCGCTACTTGATTAGTGACAGCGACCTCGAGTCTGATTTTTTTTATTCCTTTTTTTCCGAGGTGTTCTTCTGCTTTGATTAGTAATCTTAAGCCCATTCCTTTGTTACGGTGTGCTGGGTCAACATTGATGGTTTCTATGCCGGCAACCGAAGTTCCTTTTCTGTAGAGAATGATGAGAAATCCTCGTATAAGTTGGCTGTGTATTTCAACAAAGACGGTGCTGTTAGCTTTCGTTAGAAGATACCGGAGCTGTCGTCGACTATATGCGTGTTCTTTTGGGAAACACAGGTTTTCAAGTGCAACGATTCGTTCGAAATCTTTTAATGTTGCGATTCTAATGCGGCTGTTATCTTGCATTTTGATAGGGTACGCAAGTCGGTTCAAATAATTTTTTCCTTTTCCATATCGTACAGAGATTTTTTATATAGTTCATCATGTATCATTCATATCGAAATGGAGAGTTACATCATGGGTAACGAGAAGAAAAAAGCCGAATTGAAGATCTCTGGGATGACGTGTTCGATGTGCTCATCGACCATTGAAAAATCCCTTACAAAGCTCCCAGGTGTACTCAACGCACAGGTGAATCTTGGTAATGAACTTGCTTCTGTCGAGTACGATCCTGCACAGGTAAATCTCGGTGATTTAGAAAAAGCGGTCACTAATGCAGGGTACGGTACCGTCAATGAAAAAGTGATTTTAAGAATCGGTGGAATGACTTGTGCGACCTGTGAAAAAACCGTTACTGATGTCTTACAACGTCTTGATGGTGTCGTACAGATAACAGTGAATCTTGCGACTGAGAAAGGCTCGGTGACGTATAATCAGAGGATGGTCACCCTCGTTGATATGAAAAAAGCAGTTGAAGGCGCTGGGTATCAATATCTTGGTGTCGAGGGACAGGAAGATCCTTCTGGAAAGATTCAGGAAAGAGACCTTCGAGCCAAACGAATCAGAATTTATGTCGGGTTTCTTGTCGGTGTCCCCTTGATGGTTCTCATGTATGTTCATCCTTATATTTCGATGGAATGGTTATCGTATTTGTCTTTGGTTATTTCAACTCCCACCTTCATCTTTATCAGTTATCCGATATTTTCTGCTGGATACCGTGCGCTCAGGAACAAGAGTCTCACTATGGATGTCATGTATTCCATGGGGATCGGGGTTGCTTATAGCGCAAGTGTACTTGGGACGTTTGAAATCGTACTGACCCATGAATTCTTATTTTATGAGACCGCGGTTCTTCTGGCGACCTTCCTGACGTTAGGACGCTATTTAGAGGCGAAAGCGAAAGGAAAAACCTCTGATGCGATAAAAAAACTAGCAGGTCTTCAAGCGAAAAACGCGATAGTGATTCAAAATGAAAAAGAAGTTGAAGTCTCAATAGAGGATGTTTTAGTCGGTGATGTGGTTTTAGTCAGGCCTGGAGAAAAGATCCCTGTCGATGGGGTCGTTGTCCAGGGGGAAAGCTATGTTGATGAGTCGATGGTGACCGGGGAGCCTCTTCCAGTGGTAAAGACCGACGGGAGCACGGTCATTGGTGGGACGTTAAATACGAATAGTGTGCTGCGGTTAAAGGCGACAAAGATTGGCAAAGATACTCTGCTTGCGCAGATCATTAAACTAGTGGAGGAAGCGCAGGGTTCGAAACCTCCTGTTCAGCGTATTGCTGATATTGCGGTAGGGTATTTCATCCCGGTTGTGTTGACCATTGCTGTTGTTTCTTTTCTTGTGTGGTATGTTTTCCTTGGAAGTACGCTGCTTTTTGCTCTTACCGCGTTGATTTCTGTGTTGGTGATTGCGTGTCCCTGTGCGCTTGGGCTTGCGACTCCGACAGCGGTTACGGTTGGTATTGGTCGAAGTGCTGAGCTTGGGATTCTTATTAAAAACGGGGAGGCTTTGGAGGTCTCTGAGAAGATTACGACCATGGTGTTTGATAAGACCGGGACGCTGACGAAGGGAAAACCAGAGGTGACCGATATCGTCGGGGTGGATGTGGGTGATGCAGTGATACTGAGGAGCGCAGCGAGTGTTGAGAAAAACTCTCTTCATCCGCTTGCGGAGGCGATCGTACGCAAAGCCAAAGAACAGGATCTTTCCTTGCTGGATACTAGTGGGTTTGATACGTTTGCTGGGAAAGGCGTGCAGGGAACCGTGAACGGAACCGTGTTGTTAATTGGGAATCGGCTGCTTTTTAAAGAACAGGGAATTGTGGTGCCGACCAAGGTTGAGGAACTGTTGGATGGGTTGGAGACGAAGGGAAAATCCGTGATGTTTGTCGCGTTTGATAATAAACTTGTCGGTCTGATCGGTATCGCTGACGTGGTAAAGGAGACAACGAAGTCATCGATGCAGCAGTTCAAGGAGATGGGGCTGAAATTGGTTATGATCACGGGTGATAACGCGCGTACTGCTCAGGCGATCGCACAGCAAATCGGTATTGATGTAGTACGAGCGGAGGTCCTCCCTCAGGAAAAAGCAAATGAGGTAAAGAAATTACAAGCAGCTGGGGAGGTTGTCGCGTTTGTGGGTGATGGGATTAATGATGCACCTGCGCTTGCCCAAGCTGATGTCGGTATCGCGATTGGGAGTGGTACCGATGTGGCTATTGAGAGTGGTGAGATTGTCCTGGTGAAAAGTGATCTGTTGGATGCTGTTGCAGCTATTCAATTAAGTAGGAAAGTGATGGTTCGTATTAAACAGAATTTATTCTGGGCGTTTGCCTATAATGCTGCTCTTATTCCGGTTGCTGCTGGGGTGCTCTATCCGTTTTTTGGTGTGACGTTTCGACCGGAGTTCGCTGGATTAGCCATGGCGCTTAGTTCAGTGACGGTCGTTTCCCTTTCGTTGTTACTAAAGCGATTTGTACCGCCGGCAAAGGAGGTGAGAACACATGGCGATTGATCCTATTTGTAAGATGACGGTTGATGAAAAAACCGCGAAATTCACTAGCGTCTATAAAGGAAAGACGTATTACTTCTGCGCCCCTGGATGTAAAAGAACGTTTGATGCAAACCCTGAACAGTATGTTCGTTGAAAAGAAGTAGATGATGGGGTGTTCTGGTTTTTTCTATAGGACCTTGCGATGTTATTCTTCTGTTTTATGACAGCAGTAAAAATAATTGAGTTCCTCGATTACTCCCTCCTCTGTTATATATGGTGATGATGGTTGTTTTTTAATGTCTTCTACGATTGCTTCTGCTTCTTTGAAATAGAATGTGCGGACTGTTTGTATCTCATTGTAGTGTATTGTTTTTTGTTGGAAGGAATTGTCTAGGTTGAACTCAGGGAATTGTTGAGTAAATCCGATGTAATCCCATTCTGCAGTTTTCATATTAAGCATGTATTTTTGGAGGAACAGATGACCGGAGCGAGCGATAAACTCGATAGCATGGATTAGGTAATCGAGGTCTTCTTGGCTGAGTGTGTAATGAATATTTACGCGTACCCACCCTGGTTTTATGCCTTCGCATCCTTGGACTATAAACTTCCTATATTTTTCCGATGTCTGATGATCAATGCTAAGAAGTATATGTCCGTAGGGTCCTGCGCAGCTGCATCCTGCTCGTGATTGGATGCCGAAGAGGTCGTTGAGTAGTTTTGCGACAAAGCGTGGGTGTAATATCCGGTCGTTATGTCGAATGTTAAACGAGATGATGGAGACGCGTTCATCTGGTGCTATATTTCCTAGGATTTCTATGTTTTTGATGTTCTTGAGTTTCTCAATGAAATATTCTGTATATGTACGTTCAACTTCTTCGATGGTTTCGATGCCGATTTTTTCTTTTAACTCAAGGACGAGTGCTGCTTTGATTGTTTGTAGAATTGGTGGTGTTCCTGCTTTTTCTCTGGTTTCGATATCTTCGGAGAAATCATGGTTTTTATAGCCAACGTAGATAACGGTGCCCCCTCCCGCGGTAGTTGGGGGGAGGTCTTTTCTGTAGATTCTTTCGTTGAAAACAAGGACACCGCAGGTTCCTGGCCCCCCGAGGAATTTATGTGGGGGGAAAAAAATCGCATCAAAATAGGATTTTGTGTCATAGTTCATGTTAATGGTTATGTACGGAGCAACTGCTGCGAAATCGAAAAATATGAACGTATCATGTCGATGGCAGATACAGGCGATGTCATAGACTGCTGTTCGGATGCCTGTGACATTTGATCCTGCGGAAAACGACGCAAATTTTTGGCGTTTTTTGTATCGTGGGTCTGAAAGTTTTCGCTCTAAATCTTGTAGGTTGATTTTCCCGTTTTTATCCAAGCGAATGACGATTACCTCAGCATGTGCCTCTCGCCACATCAGCTCGTTGGTATGATGTTCGTATGGTCCGATGAAGATCACGGGGCGGTTTTGTTCTATATTTTCGATGATTTGTTGTGGTTTCTGAGATGATGTCCGAATGCTTTGATAGAGGTTGTCTTTTGTTGTTGGTGGGATAGAGACGCCGATGATTTCTTGTAGTTTTTTTAATGCACCGGTTGCCCCAGAGCCAGTCATGATGATTTTTCCATGTTCGCCTGCGTTTACGATTTCTTTGATTCTTTTTTCTGCTTGATGTAAAAGTGTGGTTAGGTATTGACCTGAGTAATCATCTGCCGTGTGGGTATTGGCGTATGAGGTCATGATGTTCTGAATTTTTTCTTCGATAAGGGAAACACCGCGGCCGGATGCAGTATAATCTGCATAAAGCAGGTGGCGTTCTCCGAATGGTGTCGTGAATACGACGGTATTACCGATGATTTGTTTTCTGATTGTTTCCATGTCGTAGTTCTGCATGGTTTATCCCTTGATTTCACTGTGATTTATCCTTCTAGTCTCTATAAAGATTATGCTCTCGTTTGCTGGGTTTAGTTCTGTTGAGTTATGCTGCTTAGGGTTTTTTTTATTTTTTATATATAATAATTTTTTTCTTTTCTTTTTGATTTAAAAGAACTTGGCCATTTACATTTGTAGGTGTCATGAAAGTGAATTTAGTTTTCATGATTTGTTTCTATGTTTGAAGTAAAATGTGAGCGTTGATAAAAAATGTTTCATTTTAAATATCTCGACGAAAGAAAAAAAAGGATCGACATACCCTTCTCATTTTCTTTTAAACTCTAATCGCTGATCAACAATAGATCGTTTCCGCTGAAGAGCACTTTTTATCTCCGCGTCCATGTCCTCGGTGTCAATACTGACCCAATGAATGCCATCATGTTCAAACAGTTCATGAAGCGGGAACCGACCATCCCATGGCTCCCATGCTTTCTGCAGCGTCATCCCACTAATCGTTCGAATGTTGGTCGCACCAGCCTGCCCCATCGCATCAGCAAAGGGAATCAACCGATCCGTTGGAATGGCAACACCAACGGTCTGCAAGAACGAACCAAGTGGTGTAACCCTCTTTGGGATTTCCATGATATCTGAGACTGGTTTTACTCGAATAACTCTAAACAAAGGAGACGGCTCAAGATTCATATTACGTTCCTCATAGATAACCAACCATTGATGAGTTTTTGAAGGAAAAATTTTTACAGGCTCCCCCATGGTCTCCTTCGTGAAATACTGGTAATACCCATCAAGCACCTGTATCTTCCCTGAATTGGTTCCTTTCGGAAGAGCTCGTGAGGTGGTTTCCATTTCCTCTGCAAGTAACCGAGCAAACTCTTTTGGTGAGACACGCCCACCGGTTTCTACATAAATCTCCTGTGGCGAAAAACACCCCTGTTGATCCCACGCACAGACGTCAAGGGTGGCTAACTCCGCGATCTCACGGGCTTGTGCATCAAGAAACTCCCGTGCAATGGTAATGAAACTGAACTTATGCCAATGGCCAGCAAGAGGAACCCGATGTCTTTCTGCTAGCTCTGTGAGATTTTTCCGCGCACGTTCCCCCCCAGTCGCTCGTATAAGGTCTGATTTTGAGAACAGATATTCCTGTACCATGGTATTGTCACTGTTAAACGGAAGAACCGCTATCGTATGTGCCAGAAGGGGATCGACTTCTTCAATTGATTTTGCATACAGTGCGCCAAACACCGGCTCTTCAGAGGGGACTTTTACCCATGTTGCTGCATCAACAAGCTTGTCCATGACCATTTCAAATGCTGCAAGGCCAAGGATATTACCTGCGCAGATATGGCCAATCACCTCTGGTTCATAATTGGAATGACTGATATGTGGTTTGCCGTAGGCTTTCACCAGGCCATCACCACACCTAGCAAACTCCTTAAAATTATTCGGTTGTTGTTTCCCTGTGAGCGGGAGATTATCTTTTTTAAGGATGTCAAAAAAATAATTAAACCCCCATAATTCAATCATTTCTATGGAAAACCCAGTCACAGTCGGTAAAACATCTCGAGCTGTTTTTCTCCCGTGATACGTAGGATTCCGCCACAATGCGTTGACTGTATCGATTGCATCAAGAACCTCGAGGATGTCATGTGTACGGAGATATTCCTGACGTGCTTGTTTTATTCTTTCAATGATTTTCTCTAAAATTTCAACTGTGAAAACCGGTTTCCTAAGAGTAATGCCACCACCGATATCCTCAGAGGTAAACGATACCTCGTGATCAAATCGTATCGCAGGATCCCAGAAATGACATTCAATAGCTTGTCCCATAGAGGTAACCCTTTTAAAAAACAACAGGGATTTTACTTGCTGTGTTTACGAGCTCCTGAGCTGCCTTGGCCTGATCCAGGATCACCCGAGAATCACCATCTACAGTGAACATCCCTCTGATTAACCCTCGGATAGGATCCAGTTCCTTCCGAATGACCTTCTTCCAGTTCGAATACGGGCCTTTGAAAACAAACTTTGCTTGTTTTTCTCCTTTTACCAGATACGCATCCCTGCATTTTCCATGCCACAGATCAATATAAAACATGGTTTCTATTTTCAGTTCCTCATCAGGGGTGATCACAAACAGGAAATCACCTTCCCAATCCTTCGCGACTTCCTGATATGCTGTACTCTTGTTCAGTTCTTCTTTAAAGATTTTAATCCATTCATCCGACGGGAAACGCACTATGCTCATCACCATCCTGTTTCATCAACTCAGCCATCACTGCTGCACACCCTCGTCCTTCGACTCCAGGCAGACGGGTAACCTCAATATCCAGCACTGGTCCTTCTCGATGACAAATCGGACACCGCTCTAATATTTTTACCCGATCCCCGGTGATGATAAAACCAGGGTAACTATCAGGTAATGGATCAATAAATGCAAAACGTCCGACTTGATCGTACCCAAGTTGGTTCAAATCCTCATCAAGGACAAAAGGAACAATCACCGGAGGAATATGCTTGTAGTGTCCTTCGCAGCTAAGAAACACCGAGCTGCACTCAGACATCGCGTAGACATCATGATAGCGGTCTTGAGGAATCCCAAGGATCTCCTCGACCTTTTCTCTAAATGTTTCCTCTGGAAGGCGTTTATTTTCCTCTGCCTTCCATCCGCCACCAGTGAGAATTTGGCTTTCAGGTAAGTGTACGGTTTTTCCTTCTTTCTTCATCCGATCCATGATACGGTCAAGCCAAAAGGGTGGACCAGCGATATTCGCTCGTTTTCCAGTTTTTTCGAATTGCTCTAATAAATGAATGATGCGTAAGTCAGATGACCGCTGTACCAACGGACTGATTGTCGATAACGCTTTTGCTTTTATTTTCTCTGAAATGCCGATGGTTTCATCCCGTTGCATCCTGAGAAATTGCGTGGTGATCTTCATATCTAAGGCTACATGGATATTTGCTGGGTCATATAGGTCATAGGCAATACCGAAAAGACTTGCGATCGTCAGGTTCGTCTGCCGTGGGTCAGGGATGAGCAGGATGACTTGGTCAGTGGGGTCGTAATCCATCAGCTCGATGACTGATTTCATCGCGCTGTATTTCACCCGGTTCCATGAACGAGTATCATGGGGGATGAAGCTAAAGCGACCGCCGGTACCACTCGTAAACATAATACTGGTACCTTTTTTATTGAACTCCTCGATAATCTCATCATGGGACGGGTTATCTGTTTTAAAAATCGGCTTGGGTAGCGACCCTGTAAAAATTGTTTTCAACCAGTGTAAAAATCCTTTCCCTTCAGGGTAATCTTTAAAAAAAGCATCAGGGAGTAACGGTATTTTATTCAAATCCTTTTTCGATGAAATCATATCAGGAGTAATACCGTTGACCTCACAGACGCGATGATATAGGAAATTGTTTTCGTAATGATGTTTAAAGGTATGTCGAATAGCGGGAAGCAAGTGCTCTTGTGCTTTTTTATAATTAAGAAAGAACGTTGTTGGCGAATGCAACGCAGTATCAACCGGCGTCCATTCCTCTTTTGGTGGTATTAATTTTTGTAATACCTCAGTCGAATCTTGATTATTTGATATGGTTACCATGTTATCCCCCTGAGAATGATTTTCAATAAAAACTTGAAAGACTTCACCATCTTAAAACTTTTCTATGATTATTTGTAAAATTATTGTTTTCCTTACAATTACTTTATGACTAAAATTCACAACAGAATAATCATTTTTTTTTAATTTCTTGGAAAATTTATTGAATCCCTGTGATATCCACCTATGCTATTGATATTATTGTGAAGGTGAAAAGTATGAAGAAAATAATGTCGTGTATCGTAGTAATAGTTCTTACAGGAGCTGCATTGTCTGGATGTGTACTGGAGCAAAAAGAACAACAGCAACCAGAAAACCCATTCGTGGATGCCGCTTTTAATATCGTTATGCTTCTCATGGAACAAAACTATACCGGCGTGTATAGCTATTTTGATACATCTATTACCTCACAAATCACTGCGGAAGATTTTGCTTCTATCTGGGTGCAGCAAGTTGACGCTTCGTATGGTGCACTCACAAGTATTGGACGTGCACGATTAACGAATGAGTCTGGATATTCTGTTGTTTATGTCACTTGTAATTTTTCAAAATTACGTGTTCTTGACGTGAAAATTACATTTAATACACAGCAGAAAGTCATCAGTCTGCTGGTTGTACCGACACAAGAAGAATTTGCTTATTCGCCTCCCTCCTATGCGAACATCGATGCATTTACTGAAGAAAATATCACCATCGGTTCTGGGGGATGGGAACTGCCTGGCACGATAACGGTTCCAAAAGGGGCAGGTCCGTTTCCTGCAGTTGTTCTCGTACATGGCTCCGGGCCGAATGATCGGGATGAAACGTATGGCCCTAATAAACCATTTAAGGATCTCGCCTGGGGATTCGCATCGAAAGGTATCGTGGTGTTCCGCTACGAGAAGCGGACAAAGCAATATCCTGCGGAGTCGGCAGCAATTCAAAATTTCACGGTGCAGGATGAAACCATTACTGATGCGTTAGCTGCGGTGGCTATGCTGAATGCGTCACCTGTTGTCGATCATTCACAGATTTTCGTCCTTGGGCATAGCTTGGGAGGGATGTTAGCTCCACGTATCGCGCAACAGGATAGTCGAATCGTTGGGTTAATTATATTAGCAGGCCCAACCCGACATCTTGAGGATCTTATGTTAGAGCAGACGCGATATCTTGCGAACCTGAGTGGGAGTAATCAATCAGAACAGATTACCGAGCTTGAGAAACTTGTGCAGAAGATAAAGAATTTGGATATCAACCAAAGTGAATTCGTCCTTGGTGCTCCGAGATCATATTGGGCTGATCTTGCGACATATGATCCTGTGGTTACAGCAGAATCATTACTTATACCTCTGTTAATTCTCCAAGGTACACGGGATTATCAAGTCACGATGACAGATTTCGCAGGCTGGAATGAAACGTTTTACGGCACCCCATCTGTTACGTTACGTACCTATCCGTCCTTGAATCATTTCTTCATTGCCGGAACTGGTGTGCCTACCAATGCTGAGTATCTGATTGAAGGACATGTCGCTGAAGAAGTTATTTCAGATATTGCATATTGGATAGATAATCAATAAAAATATTTGGAGCATTCGTCTTTTTTTTCTCAGATGTCGCTGATAATCTAATCCTTAAAGTAAAACATCGCCTTGTGAATGTGTTTCTAATTTCAATTCAGGGAAATATTATGTGGGTCTTCCTTCTGCTTTCAGGGCGAATCCGGAAACAAAGAGAAATGCTGTGCGATTATTTACAGGTGGGATATTAATGGTAATTCCTGTAAACCCACTGAGGTTCACTGCATATGGTTCTGCTCCTACGGTTATTCGCTGAAGCCCACTAAGGCCTAAAGCAGATATGGTTCCATTTTTTAGAGATAATACCCCCGTGGGTGCGAGTATTCTAAACGGAATTAAATTAGTAAAAAACATTGTAAGTACGAAGAACGGTAGGAATGTCAACAAGAGGATAAGTTGCACAATAATACTGGACACATTTTGTATCATTCGTACGATCCCTTGCCAGACTAGTAATGCTAACCACCATGCTACGAGACCTTCACCGATGGCATTGAAATAACAGAGACTGTTTGAGATATTTTCACCGGCGAGACTTGAAGGAAGTTTAAGCAATCTTGTTTTTTCTATGAGTGTCATGCCATCGTTATTTGAATAAAATTTTTGGTAACTCTCACCGAAAATTCCTTTTTCATTCAAAAGTGCTTCGTAGGTTACGATACCTTGATGATCGTTTCTTTCCTGTGCATTATACAATTCAATTAAATATTGTCGTATTTGCTCAGCGTCGCTTGCAGTAACGGTGGTATATCTCTGTTTTGTTTGTCTTCCAAGATAGTTATTCACCTCGATGGTGACCAGATCGTTTTTAATCGTGGGTAGATTGCTGTTATTTGACGCAAGAGCAGGGGTCAACCCTGTTAAAAGAACGAGTACCGCTGTGGCAAGGCTTACAATTACTATTTTCTTATTCATTTTTTTTCCCCTTCATAGAATAATAATCAACACCCTCTATTTAATACTTTATATGCAGTGGTTAAGATGAAAGTCATTCTTTTTTGTAGCAACATCATATGAGGAATACATG
>Ga0307378_10012262_pt1 | contig 10956 bp, 8 predicted proteins | sample UN1MG_FD_202238 | JGI IMG/M metagenome (GOLD analysis project Ga0307378, IMG submission 202238) | Soil microbial communities from Risofladan, Vaasa, Finland - UN-1 | ecosystem: Environmental > Terrestrial > Soil > Coastal area > Acid sulfate soil | place: Finland: Risofladan, Vaasa | collected...
CGTGATTCTTTTCCTGCGGTAGCGATCGATGATCTTGTTTCTGGCGATGGTGTACAGCCAACCTAGTATATTTTCGATCGGCTCGGTCACACTGGCATTGCGTATCGCCTGAAAGAAAACATCCTGCAGCAGGTCCTCCGCCTCTTCCTCGCTTTTGGTTCGGGAGCGAATGAAACCGAGCAGGGCCTTCCTTTCAGTCCGGTACACCTTCTCCAGGCGTTGCACTAGTACTGCCTCCATATCATTGGTGTAGACGAATCAGGTAGCCCGATTATTGTAGGGCAGCTTCTTTTTCTTTCTTCCACCTTGGTACCATATTATACCAGGGCTGATCAGGGTACATCACCTCTACGCCCTGCCTTCACTGGTCCGGACCTTGACAGAGACGGCCGCAAGAGATTAACTCAGGGAGCAAAATCAAACAGGAATCCCCTCGAAAGGAGCTAAAAAAAATGGCACGATTTTCACGACTGCAGGTTCTCAACACGATGATGGATCTCGGTGTTGTCCCTGTATTCTACAATCCCGACCTGGATGTTTCGAAGAAAGTAGCGAAGGCCTGCTTCGATGGGGACTTGAGGATTTTCGAGTTCACCAACCGGGGTGATCACGCCGTAGAGGTTTTTTCCCAGCTCGAGCTGTACTGCCGCTGCGAGCTGCCCGACCTGATCCTCGGTGTGGGTTCGATCGTCGATCCGTATACGGCAGCCATGTATATCGCTCGGGGTGCGAACTTTGTGGTTGGTCCGCTTCTCAATCCGGAAGTGGCCAGGATCTGCAACCGCCGCAAAGTACCCTACTCCCCGGGTTGCGGCAGCGCTTCGGAGATCTCAGAGGCTGAAGAGCTGGGCTGCGAAATCATCAAGGTCTTCCCCGGCGCCCAGGTGGGAGGTCCGGCCTTCGTCAAATCGGTGCTCGGGCCCTGTCCCTGGGTCAGCATGATGCCTACCGGAGGGGTCGACTGCACGGAAGAATCACTCAAGGCCTGGTTCGAGGCGGGCGTGGCCTGTGTGGGTATAGGCAGCAAGCTGATCCGCAAAGACCTGATTCAGGCGGGTGACTTCGACGCTATCCGGGACAATGTAAAAAAGACTCTTGAGATCATCAAGAAAGTTAGACCTAAGAAGTAGGATCTCGGTTAGCGCTTGTCCGGAGGGTTCGATTTTTGGAAACCGTTGAAGAGGAAAGTCCAGTGAAGCTCGCGGGGGTGTTTCCTCCGATCCCGACACCCTTTGACGGGGACGGATCTGTTTCCTTATCCGGCCTCAAGCAGAATATAGAGTTTTTGAATCGTTATGACCTGAGCGGATACGTGGTTCTGGGCTCTAACGGAGAGTTTGTCCTTTTAAGGCAGGAGGAGAAGCTGAAAACAATTGAAGCGGCGCGGGAATCTCTTCCTCCTGGGAAACTCCTAATTGCCGGTACTGGATGTGAAGCTACCCGGGAGACGATTGACCTGACCCGGGCAGCCGCGGAGGCCGGTGCAGATGCTGTACTGGTCATCAATCCCCACTACTACAAGAACAGGCTGGACGATGCGTCTTTGATCCAGCACTACGCAGCCGTCGCCGATGCCTCCCCTATTCCCGTTATCATCTACAATATGCCCGGATCCACCGGTCTCGATCTGGACGCGCAAACCGTGGTATCGCTTTCCCGGCACGGGAACATCATCGGCATGAAGGACTCCAGCGGCAATCTGAACAAGATGTCGGAGATCCTGGGGGAGGTTGGTCCTGATTTTCAGATGCTGGCCGGTTCTGCGGGTTTTCTCCTCCCCGCTCTATCTATCGGGGCTGTCGGGGGCGTCGCCGCGTTGGCCAATGTGGCGCCCGGAACCTGCATAGAGTTGTATCGAGCGTTTCAACAGGGAGAGATCCAACGGGCAAGGGATGTTCAGGTGCGAATCGTCGGGCTGAACAATTTAGTGACCCGGGAGGGTGGTGTTCCCGCTCTGAAGGCGGCTTTGGATATGGTAGGACTGGTCGGCGGTATGCCTCGACCCCCACTGCTCCCGATCAGTGCGGATATGCGGAAGGTTCTGCACGCCGCCCTTTCAGAGCTGGGCCTTCTGCCGGATTCTCACTAGCCCGAGGAATCTGTAGGCATTCTATCGGCTAAACAACTGCCGGCGGGTGTCCATCGCAGGGGCAAAGGAGAACAGGATGGATAAATCCAAACATCCCGTGCTCTATCTCGGTGATACGAGCCTGGATACCGCTGCTTCCTATCTGGGAGCGGTTATGACGTACTTCGGAATCGGCTTCGAATACGCGGCCTCCGAAGAGCCGGCTGACCGCTATCTGGGCGACCGCGAGTATAAGCTGATAATCCTGAGCGACTATCCAGCTGCTAATCTTCAGGCGGCCCAGATGGAGTGGATCCTGGACCGTATAGGCAGCGGTACCGGTCTGCTGATGATCGGCGGGTGGGATTCCTTTCGAGGAAGCGGTGGGTTGTACAACGATACGATGATCGAGGAAGCCCTTCCGGTTCACCTATCTAAAACCGATGACCGTGTTAACTACTCTTTTCCCTGTCTGGTGCGGAAACAGAGAGATCACGAGATCCTCACCGATCTACCCTTCGCCAATCCCCCCTGCATCGGCGGTTATAATCGAGTCACGGCGAAGGAGGGCGCGGAGGTGCTCCTCCAGGCGATTCGTTACCGAACCAGAGTCGAAGGTTCCTCCTGTTCGTTTGCCGAAGAGGGCAGGGATGTGCTTCTGGCGGTAGGCACCTACGGCAGGGGCAGAACCGCGGCCTTCACCTCAGATGCCGCTCCCCACTGGGTCGGGGGATTCGTCGACTGGGGTCAACAGCGGGTAGGGTGCGAAATCGCTGGAATAGAGGTCGAGGTAGGGGAGTACTATGCAGCATTTTTCAACAGACTGATCCGCTGGACCGCCCGGATGTAAAACTCCTCTGCCCGAGTCCCGCGATCAGGCAGCCGGGGTAATCCTTTAAAGATCGAGACGCTCCAGGCATTGGGCGGCTGCACCCAGGATTCCCGCCTCGTTTTGAAGCGCCGCCGTATGGATCTTTACGCCGGAGAGGGGAAGCGGCCAGGCGAAATCGGCGATGTACTCCTTCACAGGCTCCAGCAATTCCTCTCCGGCTGCCGAGATACCCCCGCCGATAATGCAGGCCTCCGGGTTGAATACATTGACCAGATTGCCAAATACCCGGGCAATATGCTGAGCCGTCTCTCGGACTACTTCGATCGCGCACCCGTCTTTTTCGCAGGCCCGTTGAAACACCAATTCTGCAGTGACGGACTCTGCAGCGGTCGGCCCGGCAGGCCCCGTCGCTCTCTTTGCGCATTTTTCCAGGTAACTCCGCTCGATCGCCGACGCCGAGGTGTACTGCTCGAAACATCCCCGGCTCCCGCAGGTACAGAAGGGGCCTTGCGGATCGAGGCAGATGTGCCCGATCTCTCCGGCCAACCCCCGGGTGCCTCGAAATACTTTTCCTTCCAGGACCAGTGCACCCCCAACTCCGGCCCCCAAGGTAATCATGACGAAGGACTCGTAGCCGGCGCCAACCCCGAACTTCAATTCTCCGGCGGCGGCGCAGTTTGCGTCGTTGTCTGCGAATACGGGGAGCGCGAAATCGTCGCTCAAGTTTTTAACCAGGGAGCGGTTCTTGAACGCGGGAAGGTTCTCCGATCCCTGCAGCACCCTTCCCTCGCTTCGATCGATGAATCCCGGCGATCCGATGCCGATCCCGGTCAAGGAAATACCGAGCTTTCCGCACAGGCTTCGGATCTGTTTGGCAACCTTGCCGAAGATGTCATCGTATCCGTCTCCTGCGGAGATCTCCACCCTCTCGGTCGCCGTTAAATTTCCTTTCTCATCCACGATTCCGATTTTGGCTGCGGTGCCGCCGAAATCGATACCGCAGAAAAAACGATTGCTCTGTTTCATCTCGTTGTCCCGTCTCGTTTTCTGAAGTGTACCATAATTTGTATCACTTTCTTGAAAAATGAACTAGAATTTTCTACTGTAGAGAGGAACTACTGTACAAGAATACAGACTCCATCTGCTGTGCTTCGGGTGCAATTTTTTTAACTCGAATCCGCAGCAGGAAAAAAGCAACAGGAGAAGGCTATGGGGAATGCGGTCGTAGGTCAATCCGGGGGGCCGACCTCGGTGATTAACTGCAGTCTGGCGGGAGTTGTGGAAACGGCTTGCACCTCAACCGCTGTGGATCGTGTCTTCGGGATGAGGTTCGCGATCGAAGGATTGATGGAGGACAACCTGATCGATCTGACTGCAAAGCCAAAAGGTGTCATAGCCAAGCTGAAAGTCACTCCCTCTTCCGCTCTCGGGTCTTCCCGCTATAAAATTCAAGATGAGGACCTGCCTAAAATCCTGAAGGTCTTAAAAAAACACGACATCCGCTATTTCTTCCTCGTCGGTGGAAACGACACGATGGACACGATTCATCGGGTGGAAACCTACTGCCGGGAGCAGGGGTACGAGCTGTTCGGTGTGGGGATTCCCAAGACCGTTGACAATGATCTGTTTGGAACAGACCATACACCCGGTTTTCCCTCCGCCGCTCGCTGCAACATCCTCAATGTGCTCCAGGCGGGTGTCCTGGCTCGAGACATGCAGAGGGTGGACAGATACGTGATCTACCAGTCGATCGGACGGGATGCCGGCTGGCTGAGCGCCGCAACAGCGGCGGCCAAGCGAGAGGAGGGGGACGCGCCGCACCTGATCTATCTCCCGGAAGTGGCCTTCGAGAAAGAACGGTTCCTGGCCGATGTCGAGGGTTGCATCGGAAAGTACGGCTGGGTTTCGATTGTTTGCGGCGAAGGCCTGCACTATGCAGACGGAACACCGGTCAGTGCCTCCGAGACCACTGATAAATTCGGCAATGTTGAGTTTGGGGCAATGGCCGGAGCCAGTGTGGGACTGAACCTTCACAGGATGATCATGGACAAGCTCGACATTCGGGGAGAGTTCCAAATCACCGAATCCTTGATCATGAGTGCCATGGATCGGGCTGTCGATTTGGACCGTGAGGAAGCCTATGCTTGCGGTAAAAGGGCGGTGGAGCTGGTCGAGAAGGGCACATCCGGGGTCATGGTCACGATCATAAGAGATTCCGACTCACCCTACCGGGCGGAGCTGGGGACCACCGCCCTTTCCGAGGTCGCCGTGAAGAGCAAACCCATGCCCCGGGAATACATCAACCCTGAGGGCAATTTCGTCAGCGACAGTTTCTATGAGTATATCCGACCGCTGATCGGGAACATCCCCGAGTTCGCGGTGCTATAAAAAGAGAAAATAGGGAGGATAAGGATCATGAATCTCAAAAGCAGTAACTATTCCCGGTACAATCTCGTTAAGGAGATGATGCAGACACCAGATATCATCCGACGGTTCGATCCGAAAGCGGCTGGGGAGTTTGCCCCTGCTGTGAAAAAGAGGCAGCGCCTGTTTCTCACAGGGGAAGGATCGAGCAGGATCTTTCCAGCCAAACGAGCCATATACGACGCGTTGAAAAAGGCGGACCGGCTTTCGATCGCTACCGACGGCGCCACTCAAGCCTTGGAATATGACCTGTCCGCCTTCGCTGTGTTCGGCGCCTCCAATTCGGGCAAGACCAAGGAGGTGGTCCGGCTGTTCCAAAACCTAAGGAAAGCCGGTCATCAAGCCCTGTTCGCTCTGACAGCCTACAAAGATTCTCCGTTGGATCAACTGGCTTCCGGCAGTCATATCCTTCTCAGCGGTAAGGAGGAAGCCGTGGCCGCTACCAAGACCGTTGTGGAGCAGGCCCTGTTCTACGACAGCCTGCTGCGGGCGCTGAGGGGCGAAGGGATGAAAGGGCTTGATGCCCTGGCCGACAAGGTCGAGGAGGCTCTTACCGTTCAGATCGATCCCCAACTGGTGGAGAAGGCCAAGAATGCAACGACCGTCTACTTCGCCGGGCGCAACACCGGTGTGGCAGAGGAGCTTACCTTAAAGACGAATGAAATCACCCGGAAGAAAGCCGATTTCCTGGAGGGCACCTACGCCGTTCACGGCATCGAGGAGGTCATGGATGCCCGGGAACTGGTCGTGGTAGTGGAACCCTTCGAGTCCGAAGAGCGCAAGTTTCGCGAGTGTCTCGTCGATGGTGTAGGCATGGAGGTGATCGCTATTTCCACTCGCAAAACGAGTTTCCCGACCATGGTCATCCCGGAGGCGGGGGACTACCAGAGCTATGTAGAGGTCGCCGCCGGCTGGAACCTCCTGGTGGAAATCGGCATCAGTCTCGGGATCGACCTGGATAAACCCCAGCGGGCCCGGAAAGTCGGGAATATCTATCAAGGAAAATAATGCAGGAGTATTTTGCAGCCGTTGACATCGGCGCCACCAAGACCACTGCCAGCGTGTCCTCCCGCGACGGCATTCTTGCCCGCGTGTATCAGCCCACGCGAAAGAGGGGGGACAGAGGAACGGTTCCGCGCCAGGTCGATTTCCTGATCGGGTTTTCCTGTCGGCGGGCTGCAATCGATAAAGCACGGATCGATGCCGTCGGGATCAGCACAGCCAGCCCGTTCGAAAAGAGGGGCGAGAAACTGGTGGTGGTGGCGCCGAATATCTGCGGAGGTCTGGCGGAGAAGCGGGAGGCAAGCGAAAACGACTGGACGGATATACCTCTCGAGGAGGATCTTTCCGGGAAGTACCCCCGCTTACGGATCGCCAACGATTGCATCAGCGCCGCGGTTGCGGAGCGACTCTTCGGGGCCGGGCAGGGAGAAAAGGACATGCTCTACGTGACCTGGAGCACCGGTATCGGCGGCGGGGCATTTGTTGACGGCCATCTGCTCACCGGCAAGAATGACAACGCCCTGCATTTGGGCCACATTGTAATGAATCACAACTATGAAGAGGAACCTCGGTGCGGCTGTGGAGGGCATGCCCATTTGGAGGCGCTGGTGGCCGGGCCCGCCATAGCCAGACAGTACGGTGAAGAACCTCGCGAAGTTTTCAAGCGGTGCAGGGAGGGGGAGCCAAAGGCCGAAGCGTTGATCCGTAAAGTCGCAAAAGTGATGGCTCTTGGCTTGTACAATGCAGTCGCCCTGCTGGACACCCGTTTGATCATTCTGGGAGGAAGTGTTTCAAAGAATTGGGATCTGTTGGAGCCTCTTATTGCGGAGGAGTTCTACAAGTGTTTCCCGTCTCTCACTCGCGAAGTTGTGTTCAGACACTCCGAGTTGGACGAATACCTGGGAGATATGGCCGGTTTGAGCCTGGTGATGCCCGACAGCTGGATTGCCGGATGGCAGGCGGGAAAACCGTGGGAACAAGCGCCTGAAATAACAATGCTGGAATCGGATGTTGAATAGAAGGAGCGTAAATCTATGAGTGAAGTCAAGGTGGGCAACTTGAAGGATTTCTCGACAAGTTTTGTGCCTCCGGAATACGGTCAGGACTGTCGCGACGAAGACCTGCAGCGCTTCCGGCAGGGTGCAATCAGGGACTACCGCTCCTTGTGCTCGGAACAGATCGAAGTCCTGGTGAAGAACAACAACACCGCCGAAGATTGGGATCGCATCCTGGTTACGGAGAACTTCGATCCACGCCTGGTTCGCAACTGCGAGTTTTGGGGCCTGGTTCGCATCGGGGACCTGTCCCCGATTTTTCTTGAGTATCACGAGCTCAAGCTTCCGGTCGGGCTTTCCAACAGCACGGTCATCTGCTGTGACATCGGCGATGATGTAGTGATGCGCAACCTTCACTATATAGCCCATTACATTATCGGAAACCGGGTCGTCCTGTTCAATATCGATGAGATCATCACTGTGAACCATGCCAAGTTCGGAAACGGAATCGTGAAGGACGGAGAGCCGGAATCCGTACGGATCTGGTTGGAAGTGGGCAATGAAAACGGCGGCAGAAAGATACTGCCCTTTGAGGGCATGCTGCCCGCCGACGCCTATATATGGTCCCGCTACCGGGATGAACCGCAGCTGATAGAGCGTTTCCGGGAACTTACCGATAGTCTTACCGACAGCCGCCGCGGCCATTACGGGATCATCGGAGACCGTTCGGTGATCAAAAACAGCCGGGTCATCAAGGACACCCTGATCGGGAGTGACTGCTACATCAAAGGGGCAAACAAGCTGAAGAACCTTACGATCAATTCCAGCAGTGGCGAGCCTACCCAGATCGGCGAGGGTGTGGAAATGGTCAATGGGATCGTAGGCTACGGAAACAGGATCTTCTACGGTGTGAAGGCGGTGCGTTTCTTCACCGGACGAAACGTACATCTGAAATACGGCGCCCGTCTGATCAACTCCTACCTGGGGAGCAATTCAACTGTTTCCTGCTGCGAGATCTTGAACAACCTGATCTTTCCCTTTCACGAACAGCACCACAACAATTCCTTTCTGACCGCTTCCACCCTGATGGGTCAGTCCAACATCGCCGCCGCCGCCACCATTGGTTCCAATCACAACTCCCGCGCCTCCGACGGCGAGGTACTCGCCGGCCGGGGATTCTGGCCCGGCCTGGCTTCCAGCTTCAAGCACTCCTCCCGATTCGCTTCCTACGCTCTTTTGGCCAAGGGGAGCTACCCCTGCGAGCTCAACATCACCCTGCCTTTCGCGCTGGTTAGCATGACGGAGGACCAGAAAACGATTCAGGTGATGCCGGGGTATTGGTTCGAGCACAATATGTACGCCGTGGTGAGGAACACCCATAAATACCAGGCCAGGGATAAACGGGTGATCAAGGAGCAGAACATCGAATATGATTTCCTTGCTCCCGACACGGCTGAAGAGATGATCCGGGGCATGGAGATCCTCCGATCAGGGCTGGAGCAGCAGACCGGTAAGACTCTGCTTGAGGAAGACCTCGAGGGGTATGAGGAGATCGATGATTCAGCCGATCTCCGGCTGGACGGACTGGCCTACAAACGCAAGGCGAAGATCCTTCATCCCCTTCGCGGCTACCTCTGGTACCGTAAGATGCTGCGCTTCTACGGAGCCCGGGAGCTGAAGTCCGCGGTTCTTCAGGCGTTGACCCGGGTGCGAGGCAAAAAGGGAATAGCGGAACGCGTGGTCGAGGAGATCAAGACCCGGTATCAGAATCCCTACCGAAGCTGGGAGAACATCGGCGGACAGCTCATCCCGGAACAGGTGCTAGCAGAGCTGATTCGAAGCGTAATAGAAAAACGGATTACCTCTTGGGAGCAGCTGCACGAAGCTTACAACGCTGCCTGGAAGGAGTATCCTGAACAGAGAACCGGCCACGCCCTGCGCTGCCTGCTCTACAGCTACGACAGAAAAGGTGAGGAGCTAACCCCTGCTTTTGTCCGCCAGGTCCTGCAAGAATCGGTTGAGATCGCCAAAGAACTTCTCGACAGGGCCTACGAGTCGAGAAGAAAGGACTACACGAATCCCTTCCGCCGCGCCACCTTCCGCAATCCGGAGGAAATGGAGGCGGTCTGGGGTAAGCTCGAAGATATCTCCTTTCTGAAAAGCTACACCGTAGAGACTGAAAACTTCTGCAGGGAAGTAGAGGAGTGCCTGGCCGCTATTTCTTGAAGTGAGTGATAGGAAAACTCGGAGCGGGTAACCACCGCTGCGATCGAGGCACAGGCGAGGCGCATCCACGGGCCCATCGGTTTGCTGCCACATCGAGGTGACTTGAACCAAAAGCAGTTATGAGAAACAAAACTTAAAAGGTTTTCTCTCGGAACTCATCAATTTATTTCCACATCGAATAACCAGGAAATCTTGATTTCATTTTCAAGCAGCTTGAACTCTTAGAGATATTTGAAGGAGAAAATTTCATAACACAAAAAGAAATAGATTTTTTTACTGAAACTCCTATTGTTATTGAGTTGGAAAAACAAACATATTTTGAGCAGCAAAATAGATCGGATACCTTACCCACGTACTGAGCTATTTAACAGTGGAGTTTATGGTGGCAGTTAGAAAATAAATTGTGAATTGCTCTGGACATAATCGATTAATTATTCTTTTTCAAGTAACAGGTCGAGAAATCCTCGCTCATTATCCTCAAATGACAATGCCTTTGAGAGCATCTCTCTACATTGTTCAACGAGTAAACGCTCGTAGTCTTGTGCAGTCTCCTGTTCTTAAATCACCTGTGCTTCTGTTAAGGTAATGCGGATTACGGGGCCGAAGCCTGCGTAACTGATTAAGATGACTTTCATCAACCATTTTAAGGTTTTTATGCTGCTTCAGGTAGAATCCTGCCTTTGAAGTTGTTGTCGAGTTTTGGAGCATCAGAGCATATTCTACCACTGTATCGATATCAAGAAATTCGATTGATTCAAGAGATCGACAGATTTCTTCCCAGCCTCCCGAAAGGTCAGGGCGGTCTCTTGAATCAATTAAATTTTGTTCGTTCTGCAGCAGTCATTACGCGTACTGCTCAAGATGAACATCCCTCTGGAAAACAGCACCATTGATGAGTGGTCCCGCACAATTCACACGAACATAAACGGCATATATCTTTGCCTCAGAGAAGTTGCACGTTCTATGATGAAGTACAAAAAGGGAAAAATGGTTAATATCGCCTCTATTTCATGGTTTGTGATCAAAATGTAAATGCTGTTGCACCGGGGTATTACAATACAGACCCCAGTAGAGAGGTTTTTGAAAGAGATCCGGAGCTCCATCGAAAGATTCTTGATATGATACCAGTGGGAAGACTCGGAAATATCAATGAGCTGGCAGCGCTGATTGTCTTTTTATTTTCAGACATCTCCAATTATATGACAGGAAGCACCATCGTCATTGATGGTGGGTATACTTTATGGTGAAGGTACAGGCAATAAATGTTATGAGGCGTATAAAATGAATTCCAATCAACGAGTCCGTGCAGTTCTTGAAGGAAAAATTCCTGACAGAATTCCGGTTTGCCTGATCAATTTTATCTGTGTGTGCGGAGAAGCTGGGTTTTCGATTAAAGAATGATTTTTGGA
>Ga0307378_10012263_pt1 | contig 10955 bp, 13 predicted proteins | sample UN1MG_FD_202238 | JGI IMG/M metagenome (GOLD analysis project Ga0307378, IMG submission 202238) | Soil microbial communities from Risofladan, Vaasa, Finland - UN-1 | ecosystem: Environmental > Terrestrial > Soil > Coastal area > Acid sulfate soil | place: Finland: Risofladan, Vaasa | collected...
GATGCTTTCATGTGATATTTGCATTGCCATATCCATAGGATATAATATTTTTAGGCGTTTGGCAATCTGTTCCGGAGACCATAATTGGTCCAGTTTTTCAAGAACGTAGTGTCTCAACGGTAGATTCCTATCCATTTTTCGTTTTTTGCGGACAAGATGCGTTAACTTATTAGCACGACCTTGAGCCTTAACCGCTCTGTAAACTTGCCCGTTTGCAGTGTTACGGTTGACTTCGCGACAGATAGTACTAGATGATCGGCCAAGAGATAGCGCAATACATTTTTTACTAAACTTTTGGGCTAATCCAAGACTGATCTCTTCACGTTCATTAATACTTAACTGATAACAATGGGACATATGCAACTCCTTTCTTTTGGCATATTATACCAAAGTTAAGTGTTGCATTTGTAACTTGAACCCAAGCAGACACCCATTTTTAATATAAGGGCAATAAGGTTTTGCAATATAACAAAAAATGTAGCATATTGGCATTATAGATAGGCCACGCCTTAATGAAGATCTTTAAATATAAGGAGAAGAAGTCAAAAATAAAGCGATGCATGAAACTTTTTTCCGGTAAGGTTATATTCTAAAAAATATATTAGAATATATCTTGGTGTGCTTTATTCTGTCGAGAACCGGACAGGTTAGTAATGAAAATTAATCGGGAATATGAAATGTGATATTGCAAGACCCGACCCCATTTACCCCTTTCTCCCCACAACTTTCCAGATAGAATTTTAATGTAACATTTTAGAATGATTTTTCGTAGTGTAGAATGAAAGCCTGAAAAATGGGTAAATTATATAGAATGAAGGAGGTGAAATAATAGTGAAAAAATTTTTTATTCTTTTAATGGTTGTTCTTATGTTAGTTGGATTGGCATCTACTTCTTTTGCACAGTGGAACGGTAACGAATATGCGTATGAACAAGAAGATGGACCTCTGAGAGATGGTTCATGTAGAGACTAACCAAATTCCGATGACTGTGTACCGAATGATTGGGGAGGTAAGCATTAGTAAACTTATGCTTACAGAGTATGGAGAGGTGTAGTTTCTCCTGATATGACAGGAGTACACCGCATCTTTTTATTTCATCTTATAAAAAATCATATTAAAATAAAAAAGGGTAAGCTAAAGAAGATAACTTTCTTCATAGCGTACCCTTTTTTATGGCATGGATAATAGGATGATAGGGACAAACACCTATTTTTACGTACCGGAAATTCCAGTCGCAGTCAGATGGTGGAAGTAAAAAAGACTTATTGGGAAATAGAGAACCTTACTAAGATTTAAGGAAGTAGTAAGAGATTATTAAAATATTCCGATTCGTGATAAAATTGAATTATATCTATCTCGCAGATATATTTCAGATAAAAATGGAAGTTAAAAGATGAAAAGATAGATTGCTCGATTTGGACGTAACATTTCTACAATAATTTCGTAGTCATTATAAGGGTAGTATGTCACTGGACGGATTTACCTTTCCCTTCAATAGTAGATCCTTAGACTAATCATCGCTTTTTCATTTTTAACTTAGAAAATAGGAGGGCACTATATATAAATGAGTAATAATAACGAAGATTGGTCTGTAGTTGAAAGTTGTTTAAATGGTGATAGACAAGATTATGCCCTCTTGGTAAAGAAATATGAGAGGCCTGTATTTAACATTGTTTATCGGCTGATTAGTGATTTTGAGATAGCTAGTGATATTACTCAAGAGACTTTTCTAAAAGCCTATAGATCTCTTAGGCAAGTTAGAGAAGAATTTAAGTTTTCCAACTGGCTTTTTAAAATTGCTACCAACCTTTGCAGAGATCAATTTAAAAAGAAAAAGCCAGTAGTAGAAATTTCTTTAGATAAATCGATCGCTGTTACTGAGAGTATGATACCTTTTGATGATTCAAATAATTCGTTAGATCCTGAGGAAAAATTAGTACTGAAGGAAGAACAAAAACAAGTCTTGGGAGCAATTGAGTCCTTACCATTTATTTATCGTAAGATTATTGTTTTAAGATATACACAGGACTTAGCATACAAAGAAATTGCAGATATTTTAAAAATACCAATGGGACGAGTTAAGGTTCAACTCCATCGGGCGCACAAGATTCTACGCAATGAGCTCGCTAATATTCTATAAAAAAAGATAAAAGAAAAGAGGTGTAAACAATGGATTGCCATTATGTAGGTGATTTATTACTTGACTATATAGAGGGTGAATTGTCTAACGAGGTTTCCCAAAAAGTTGAAGCCCATTTACGCGAATGTGAGTCATGTTTAAAAGAATTTGTGAGAATACAAAAAATGGTCAATTTAATGAAAACACTTCCCAGTATCAACCCAACTCCAGGGATAAGCCAAAAAGTCATGGCAAAATTAGGGAAAGAGGAGAGGCTTGCTGGTCGAAATTTTTTAGCTAAATTTAAATTTATACCTAAAAAGGTGATAATAGCTGCTGCCGCATTTGGGGTGCTTGCCTGTGTGTTATATGTAACGATGACTCCATTTGTCCATCGCCCATCATTTCAATTTCAAACTTGGGCAGCTACCGTGCAAGCTGTGCCCTTTGATTTAGAAGAGACTGGTTGGTGGGCTCGGCGGAAAAAAATAGCAGATGAAAGGCTATTACCTGAAGATAAGTATATTGGAGTTATATTTGGCGGAATTTTAAATCAACCGGAAGAGGTAAACTTCTTGGTCAAATGGATAAGGCCGGACGGTCAGCCCTTCAATGAGACAGCATGGAAAGGGCGCATTTCGGCTGGCTTGTGTTCGTTTATGTCTAACCTCGACATCAGCAATTATAATGAGAGGAATGTAAACGAAAGTGTGTTAACGGCCTCTTTCGATGGGGAGATGATCTTCAAGAAACAGAAAGGGAGAGTAAATGATTTTCCTGGTACATGGAAACTCGAGATATATATAAATGATAAACTTAATACAACGCTTCAGATTGAAGTTTGAGCCTGTATAATATAAGGGAGATGGATATTTTGTCGGATAGTAGAAAGTCAGTGCCTTTGTTACTATTAATACTTATGATAATGCTCATAGTTTCAGGGTACACTGGCATGCAAATTGATGCAAAAGATAAAAAAGCAGTTAACTTAAGGAAACCTCCTTTTCAGACTTGGACTGCAACTGTGCAAATGTTCTCAACCAACCCTGAGCATACCGGCTGGTGGGGGTTGCGGAAGTCCCCGGTAGAAAAAAAGTTAAGCCTTAACGATAAATATATCAGTGTTATATTTGGAGGACTTTTAAGAGAGTCGATAAATATAAACTTCACTGTGATATGGCTAACCCCGGATGGGATGCCCTTTAAAGAAACAGCCTGGAAGGGGAATATCCCGGCTGGTCTGTGCTCATTTATGTCTAGCCTGGCAATCGATGATTATGAGCTGAGAGACGAAATGAAGGAAGTCACTAAGTCCTCTTTTAATGGCGAAGTTATTTACAAGAAACAAAAAGGAAGATTAACTGATTTTCCAGGTTTATGGCAGCTAGAAATCTATATGAACAATAAACTCCAAACGACTTTCCAGATAGAATTTTAATGTAACATTTTAGGATGATTTTTCGTAGTGTGGAATGGAAGCCGGAAAAATGATCAAATTATATAGAAGGAAAGTATTGAAAAAAATGTTGAAATCAGTAAATTTACCAGTAGTAGTGGTTATTGTTGTGATTTGTATGTCCATTGCCTCAACTACAGGGTTGGCTAATAATATTAAAATACTGGAACCTGGGGTTCTGCCTGATTCGCCCGCGTATGAATTGAAACTAAAAGGAGAAAATGAAAAAATAGCAGCACTTAACGATCCCCTTGCGGAAGCGAAGTTATATCGGGAAATGGCAGGTCTTAGACTAGTAGAGGCCATGTTCATGGAGGAGATGGGCAAACCTCAGTTTGTGAACGGATTAGTTAAAGATTACAACAAGAATCTAAGGCAGGTTATGCTGTGCCTGGCGGAAGCGCTATCTGAAAAGAACCCAGGCGTAAATGAGGCGCTGGATGTAGTGAGCGATGCAGTTATCAAGGATATCGATATACTGGAAGGTCTGTTAGATTTAACTAAGTTAGGTTGTATACCTGAAGAATCTCAATTGGTTATTGAATTGGCAATCAATATTTCTCAGATAGTGAGCAATATCTCCATCGAGGTATTAGTAGAAATCACAAATGGTGAGCTGGATGTGCTACTAGCCAATAATAATTACAACTACAACTACAACTACAACTACAACTACAATTACAATTACAATTACAATAATCATAATGAAGTAGACGGTAATAATGGTCCTAACAACAATAACAATGAAGTAAACAATAACGATAATTCTAATAACAACAATAATCATAATGAAGTAAACAATAACGATAATTCTGGTAGTGATAATAATAATGATGAAGCAGGCAACAGTAATAATTCTAATAATAATAACTCTAATAGCAACAATAATCGTAATAACGATAAGGAAGATTAATTATAACTGTTCCATAAGGCAGGGTAAATTTACCCTGCCTTTCTCTCTTTCTATTCAATTTTCCCTAGCTCTGGAAGAAAAAAAGGGTCTTGCAATATAAAAAAATAGATAACAGAATATATAGACGTGAATACACTACAGTAAAGAGGCTGATTAAAAAAATTAAAATGGGAAGATAAAAAGTGATATTGCAAGATCTGGCTCCGCTTCCGGTCTTGTATCGGCCTTCTCTTTTTCTACCGCCCCCGTCCGCCGAGCGTTTGCGCCTTTTGATATTTTTATTCAAAATATTTGACAATGATTTCTAAAATGTTTATATTATTATTCAATTAAAGAGGCTCATAGGACAAAAGCAAAGGATGCTAAATAAAAATGATAAAACCATCTATTTTTCAACATCGAATATTTAGCAATCAAGAATTATCAATAGAAGGACATCCGGTATTTCCAAATGGATAATATTATAGGAATCTTAAAAAGTCTAAAAAAAACGCCGCAATTACTTAAGGTTGATCTAAGGACAAATTTATTTTTACTGAAATATTTCGGAAAATTCAAGATAAAAAAAATAAATAACGATTACATACTGCACTCGCATCTTCCTCCAATCAACAGCTCCGCCTATACAAAATTTGTTGACCAACACCTGATCAAAAATATTTCAGGGCCTTCCCATGCCCAGATCGGGTTGACAAATGCATGTCCACAGAAATGTTCATACTGCTATAACAAGATACGATCCGGCAAAGCCATGGACAATGATACCATCATCAACTGTATCGATGAGCTTGGCAAGATGGGCGTTACCTGGCTTGGGCTTACGGGAGGCGAACCACTTCTGAATAAAAACATCGTTGAGATAATAGATCGAACGGACAAAGATATCGCCATAAAGTTATTTACTACCGGATGCACACTCACACAGCAAAAAGCACTGGACATGAAAAAAGCCGGGTTGACCTATGTTTCCGTAAGTCTGGACAGCAGCAGGGAAGAAGATCACGATCACGCCCGTGGGTATAAAAATGCATTTAAGGAGGCGCTGCGCGGAATCGAAATTTTTCTCAATGCCGGTCTCCACACCGGTGTATCAACCGTGCTGACCAAGGAAATGATGAACCAGGAAAGCATGTTGGAGTTCCTCGGGTTCCTGGAGAACCTCGGCGTTCATGAGGCCTGGCTCAGCGAGGTAAAACCGTCGTCCGAATATTTCTGGCATAAAGAGTTCGTGATCAGCCGCGATGAGACTGATTTTTTAATTAAATTGCAGGATCAATATAATAAAAAAGACGGGATGACCATCAATTATCTCGGTCATTTTGAACACGGTAGTCATTTCGGATGCAACGCTGGCATCAAAATGCTCTATATTGACGCTTTCGGAGAGGTCAGCCCTTGCGTCTTTGTACCCATGACCTTCGGGAATGTCCGGGACATATCACTACCGAAGATTTTCGAGGCAATGACAACACACTTCAAATCTGACAGAGAATGCTTTATTAATAAAAATTATCCGATCATTAAAAAGCACTACCGGAATATTTCTCCAATACCGACCGATGACGCGCTCGCTATCCTTGAGGAGATCCGTTATGCGGGAATTCCGGATTTCAACAGGATACAAGGGGGTAAATCATGAAAAAAACCATCAAACTGTTCGGCTTTTTCTGTACCATGACATTCGCCGCAGTCGGGGCTATCTTTTTATTAATGCCTGAGGGAGTTCTTTCGTTTTTTAATTCTCTTTCACCGGCGTTTCACTTGAATCAGGCTCCCGTCGTTTTTCCGGGTTTTTTCCTTGTATTATCGGTCGGATATATGTATGTTGTGGCCTTTATCGCCTGTCAGATATTCCTGAATCCTGAAAATCCTCTGTTTCTACTCCTTCTGGCGAATGCCAAAATAGCATCTTCCCTGTTATCTCTCTTTTTGATTTTCAGAGATAATCTTTACCTCATTTATTTTACCAATTTTTTGGTGGACGGACTGATTGGAGCCGCCGCGATATATTTATACCGGAAAATAAAAATATGAACATCAAGCTGTTTTTATCACAATTTTATGTTCCAGCTTCATACAGGAAACGAAAAACGGCCGAACTTTTCAAGGTCACGGCAAACGCCTTCGGCGTGAAACCAGCAGTGGTTTTACCGACCGAAAGCCCCGATGCGCTTCTGGAAAGATATGCTGAATTCTCGAAAAATCAGGCGCAAGTAATATTAAAAAACAGAAGATTGGTTGACGGGATAAAAGCCGGGTTGTTCGCCGGAGCGCGCACGATGGGCGTATGCCTGAGAAACGAATTGAACCTGAAAAATGATCGTGATTTTCATATGGCCACGCGATTGATCTATAAAGCGCTGAAAATCGACCTTGAATTCGTGGGGAATGGGGAGTTCGTGATTAAAAAGTGTTTTTTCAGCGGATTTTATTCCGAAAAAATTTGCTCCCTGATGTCATCCCTTGATTTGGGTCTCATCGCGGGACTCTCCGGAGGTTTGAAAATGTCCTTTTATCAACGCATAACCGAACGCTGTTCATGCTGCCGGGCGGTGATCTCGAAATGAAAAACGTCATCATTATTGGATCCGGCGCCGGCGGGGCTACGGTGGCAAAAGAACTTCAGGGAAAATTTCAGGTCACTTTACTCGAAGCCGGCGGATCTTTTAAACCTTTTGGCATTAGCCTTCCTTTTCTGGAACACCTCAGAAGCGCGAATGTTTTCCTTACAGAAAAAATGATCCAGCTGGTATTTCCACCGTACCGAATCTCCAAGACGAAAAACCATATGACACTGGTCAACGCGGCCGGCATCGGGGGAACGACCACTGTGGCGTGCGGCAATGCCTTACGAGTTGATGCCGGTCTAAAGAAAATCGGTATCGAACTTGACCAGGAATTTTCAGAGCTTCATAATGAAATTCCGATCTCCGCCGATCATGAACATCTGTGGAGGGATGCTACACGAAGGCTCTATGAGATTTGCACGGCAGAAGGTCTGAAGCCGTTTCCCATCCCGAAAGCCGGTCATTACCGAAAATGCCGTAATTGCGGCCATTGCACACTGGGTTGCAGTTATGGCATAAAATGGAATGCTTCGATATTTGTCTCCCAGGCTGTGAAAAAAGGCGCGGTTGTTATCGATCATTGCGCTGTAAAAAAAATATATATTAAAAATAATCGGGCAACCGGTGTTTTTACCAACCGTGGTCTGATGACTACCGATCTGGTCATTGTCGCTGCAGGGGGATTCAATACTCCCGTCATTCTTGAAAATTCAGGGATTAAGACGGATAAAACACTCTTTGTTGATCCTGTTCTTTGTGTGGCCGTAAAATACGCAGATGCCCTGCAAAACAACGAAATATCCATGCCTTTCGCCGTGCAGATGGACGGATACATCATTTCTCCCTATTTTGACCAGCTCAGTTTTTTCTTCAATAAAAAATGGAGAATACCTGGAAAAGATATCCTCAGCCTCATGATTAAGCTCGCCGATACGGAAAAGGGCACTCCTAAAAACAAGATGCTGACCGAGAAGGACAGACAAAAACTCGACCAGGGTATAAATCAATGCAAAAAAATATTTTCAAAACTTGGGGTAGACCCGGATGATGCTTTTCTCGGGACACTCAGTGCGGGTCATCCGGGAGGCATGCTGCCTTTGACGCCTGATGAAGCCGGCTCATTTCGTAATCCGCGTTTGCCAGAAAACGTCTATGTGGCAGACGCATCTCTTTTCCCTTCCTCGCTGGGGAATCCTCCTATGCTGACCATCATGGCTTTGGCCAAAAGAATCAGCAGCATCATTTTGATGAAACATCAAAATGGACTTTAAAGATTGACCGGTAGAAATATAAACCATCACCTTTTATATGGTTTAGTTATAGACTATGTTCTATGAATCCTCCGGGCAGGGATAAATTCAATAAAGTAAAGAAAATTTTCTTATTCCGGGAGTAATCATTATGCGAGATAACCGATTTGTTGCAGTACATCGTGGCGGACCACTTACCAAAGACCATCATCATCAATTAATGAGATGGGCAAGAGAATGTTCAGAACACGTATTATCACTGATTGACGAGAATATTGACCAGCGGCTAATTCATGCACTATATGTTGCCAAAGAATGGGAAAAAGAAAAAGCAACAGTAGGTGAAGCAAGAAATGCATCGGTAAGTGCACATGCCCTAGCCAGGGAATCTTCAAACCCAATTATAATAGCATTAGCTCGTTCCATCGGACACGCAGTAGTAACCGCTCATATGGCTGACCATTCATTGGGAGCAGCGTTGTATGCTTTGAAAGCCGTAAAAAATGCAGGTAAATCAGTAAATGCAGAAAGAAAATGGCAAAATGAACAATTACCTTCAGAAATTAAGGAGCTTGTCCTAACCACCATGAGTTTGAAAGAGAAGCATTTTAAAATATAATGAAACTGATGTACCAAAAAGAACAACGAACCAGCTTAGAAAGTGCATTAGATGAAGCCACCTGGAAAATCAAAATAGACCATATCAAACCGGATGATATTAAAATCAAAGCCAAAATTCTTTAAGAGTATCCTAATCAAACGTCGTATATACGTGGAAGGCTAGATGCTATTCTGCAATAGGAGATTTAATGAAAAATATTGAGTACATCGTTTATAACTATGGCGGAGTAGTAAGTAAAAAGCTAAATAAAGAACTTATATTGGATTCACTACTTTGACACAAAAATATTTTCTTGTGAAGAAAAAGTCTCCCAGCCAGATTGTAAAATATATAATATTTGCATAAAAAAAGTGAAGGTAGAACCTCAACACATTTTATTCATTGATGACTCTAAAGTAAATCTTAATGCTGCTCAAAAAATGGGAATGAATATTTTAAAATTCACAGATTGTGAGAATATGAAAAACATAATAGAGAATGAATACGTTTTAAATAAAAAATAAAAATAGGAACCTATTTTTATTGACATCACTTCTGCAAGATGACAGGAGAAGATTCTGTAATTAAAAAGGGAAAAAAAGAGGAAATAGGAAAACTGTTTTTTAGCGCTGATCATTTCATCAATTTTTTCTTCGAATGTACCGATGGTAATAAATCAGCGTACGACTACCTTCCTGCTTTGGCTGATACGGGGAAAGATTTGACATCCTTTTAAAAAAAGTATATTATTTTAATACTAAATGTAACCGCTTACATTATCTACGTTATTAGGGTGAAAAAATGAGAAAAACCATTGAACATATAGCCCGATTAGCTAACGTATCTAAAGCTACCGTATCAAGAGTTATAAATAATAGTCCTAAAGTTACCCCGAAAACTCGAGAGAGAGTAATGAAGACCATCAAAGAAGCGGGATATTATCCAAGCGCAACAGCCAGAAGACTTACTACCAATAAAGCCGAAACAATCGGTCTGATCATTCCATCCCCTCAAGATAAAACCTTTGGCAATCCTTTTTATACAGAGATTCTCCGCGGATTTACCCATCAAGCTAAAATTGAAGGCTACGATCTTTTATTATTCATTAACGAGTATCAATTTAATTATTCTAAACTTTTTCATGACCGTCGTGTTGATGGACTCTTGCTGGTGGGTGTCAACAGAAATGATAAGGGAGTTATCCAACTAAGCAAGAACAACTTTCCTTATATACTTACCGGGAAAATAGATTATAAAGAAGCAAATTATGTTGATGCGGATAATAAAGGAGGAGCTTACCAGGCGGTATCTTATTTAGTTAATTTGGGACATAAAAGAATTGGCTATCTTGGTGGTTCATTTGATTTTGTTTTTAATCAAGAAAGATTCGAAGGCTATCTTCGGGTGTTAAAAGAACATAATCTTGAGTATGGTAACGAGTTAACTATGGAGAGTATTAACACTGAAGAAAGTGGTTATGAAGCAATGCATAAACTATTAGAATCTAAAACAATTCCTACCGCAGTCTTTGTGGCCAATGATTTAGATGCGATTGGGGCGATGAGAGCGGCAAAGGAAAAAGGTTTAAGAATTCCGGAAGATATCGCCCTTATTGGCTTTGATGATATTCAATTATCTTCATATATAGAACCACCCCTGACTACGGTTCGACAACCAATTTATGAAATGGGAATTACCGCTATCAGTTTATTGGTTCAATTAATAGAGGGGAGCAAAAAAGAACCTCTAAAGGTAGAACTGCCTACCCAATTAATAATAAGGGGATCCTCAGGAGGAAAAATCTAAATAGAGATAATAATTTTCCCAAAAATAAAAAGGAATAAAAAAAGATGGAGAAATTTGTTATTGGATGCATGTTAGGTCTTTCAATATTTTTTTTAATAAATGACTTGGTTTTAGCAGCGGAATTCACTTTTACTTATATCCCCCTTGAAGATGAGAAAGTAATCTCTGTAAGTTTACGTGGTTCTTTTAATAGTTGGGGAGAATGGCCTATGGAAAAACAATCTAATGGAACCTGGAGTATCA
>Ga0307378_10012264_pt1 | contig 10955 bp, 10 predicted proteins | sample UN1MG_FD_202238 | JGI IMG/M metagenome (GOLD analysis project Ga0307378, IMG submission 202238) | Soil microbial communities from Risofladan, Vaasa, Finland - UN-1 | ecosystem: Environmental > Terrestrial > Soil > Coastal area > Acid sulfate soil | place: Finland: Risofladan, Vaasa | collected...
GATTTGGTTGTTTTAATGAAAGACCAGGATATAAGTTTTGGAGAGAAACTACGGAACCTCGGTCTTAAGACTTTTATAGCTAAGAGTAATGATTCAATTAAAGACATAATACAAGCGATATCAGACCTGGGGGAAATCCTGGGGGAAAGTGAAGAGGCAAAAAAATTAACTTTAGGTATCCAATCAGATCTTAATGAGATCGAACAAAAAACGAAAAACACAAAGAAAAAAAGCGTAATGATAGTGGTAGGAAGGAATCCTGGAACTCTAGAAGACATATATGTGATAGGAAGAAATAATTATATTGATGAACTTATCACATTGGCCGGTGGTGAAAATGTAGTTGAAAATGAAAGAAACGCGCTCAAGATCACAAAAGAAGCAATTTTCACTTTTAACCCTGATGTAATTATAGAAATAAATCATCAACAAATAGATCGCGAAGCTGAGATTTTAGCTATTTGGAGCACTCTCAAACAAGTAGAAGCTGTAAAGAATAATCAAGTCCACATTCTATCAAGTAAGGTTCTGCTGCATCCAAGCCAAAGAATCGTCGATGGTGCTCAAACATTAACTGAAATCCTTCACCCTAAGCTAAAAGAGCAATATGGAAGCTATAATTAATTGCACTGACATAGGTTTTTCTTATAATGGAACTTCTGTTCTAAACGGAATCAACCTATCGATACAGCCCGGAAACATGCTAGGGATTTTGGGCGCAAACGGGGCCGGGAAATCTACACTCCTTAAAATCCTTTGTGGAGTACTTAAACCTAAAAGCGGTAAAGCTCTATTTAATGATCAAGAACTCTCCAAGATGGATAGAAGAGAGATCGCAAAGGGAATAGCCTATATACCCCAAGATCCTATGTTTGCATTCCCATTTACGGTAAGGGAAGTTGTGTTAATGGGTAGAGCTCCATATATAGGCAGGTTTGAATTTGAAAGAGAAGAAGACAATGAGATTGCCAAAAATGCTCTGAAAACAGTAGGGATATCACACCTTAAAGACCGGTTAATAAATGAAGTATCCTCCGGAGAAAGACAGCTTGCTTCGATTGCACGGGGTCTTGTCCAAGAACCGGGGATTATGATTTTAGATGAGCCAGCTACTTATCTTGATGTAAAGCATAGAACTGAAGTTATGAATATATTGAGACATCTGAAAGAAAACAAAGGAATATCTATAATCGCAGCTACGCATGACATTTTCTCCTCACTATTTTACTTTGACGACATAATGATACTTAAAGACGGCAATATACTGGCTGAAGGTAGAACCGATCAAATTATTAACAGCGAAATACTTAGCTTGGCATATGGAATTGAAGTTGTGGTAAAAAAGGAGAACGGGAGAGTATTTGTTTTTCCAAACCAATAATACTCATACTCCACCCAGTCCATGGGAAAACCGATAGATACTGACCATGAGCACTAATAGAAAATTTGTAGTCTCAATGACGTTATTATTCATATTATGGATAATCACTGCATTTATATCAATTTTCAGCGGAACCTATAGCATAGGACCACTTGAAGCTATCTCGAATTTAGACGAATTATCTAGAACCATCTTTTTTCAAATTAGAATTCCTAGAGTATTAATGGCAACTATTGCAGGAGGCACGCTTGCTTTAGCAGGCGCTGCTCTACAGGCTCTTTTTAGAAATTCACTTGCTTCCCCCTTCACATTAGGAATTTCAGGGGGGGCTTCTCTTGGAGCGCTCCTAGCGATTAGATCGGGCCTAGCTGTGGGTGTTTTAGGATTTTCTATGGTTTCTATTTCTGCTTTCGTTTTTTCTATATTAACAATGTTATTCGTATATACAATCTCAAAAGTAGGCGGAGTAGTGGCAACCGGCAGATTACTTCTAGCTGGGGTAGTTGCCAACTTTCTATATGCGTCAATTGTAATGTTTATACAATTTTTCTCCACTTTCACGGAGTCTCTACAAACAATGCGCTGGATAATGGGAAGTTTAGACGTAGTCGGATTTGATACGGTTTGGAAAACTCTGATATTTGTAATACCGGGCTGTGCAATATTGCTTTCATTAACAAAAGATATGAATTTGTTTGGTCTAGGCGATGATGTGGCATCATCTCTAGGTGTAAATGTCAGGCGGATGGAAAAGAAAATTTATTTTGCGACATCGCTTGCGGCAGGAGCCGTAATATCAGTTACCGGTCCAATCGGGTTTGTCGGACTTATAATTCCTCACATATTGAGAATGCTATTGGGAGTAGATAATAGAATTATCCTACCAAGCTCCTTTCTTCTAGGAGCTACATTTTTAACCGCTGCAGATACGTTATCCAGAACTATAATTAGTCCAGTCGAAATTCCTGTTGGGATAATTACAGCATCTATAGGCGGAGTATTCTTCCTTTGGCTACTTATAAGAACCAAAAAAGAAATAATTATTTAGATTGCAATTCAAGCCCAATAATAGAGATTTAGGTTAACCTAAATTAGGTTAACTTTAGCCTGTCCCCTTTTTATGGAGCCTTAAATGGATCGTCGTCGCTAGAGCCTGCACTTTCAGCGGGTGCTTCTGCAGCAGCAGGTGCCGCAGCAGCTGAAGAAAATTCACTACCATCAGTTATAGCATTATCTCCTGCCGACGGCGCTGATGGAGCTTCTGGGGCAGCTTCCGCTGCAGCTCCCGCCTCTCCTTCCGCTGCAGCTCCAGCCTCTCCTTGCGGTGACATGATATACCATCCTAGAAAAACCAAGCCCAGTATAATTAGTGTCCACATCTTTATCTCCTCCTTATTAAGTTAATAATAATTCTAGATTATTCTATATCAAATTCTAACTAAAACCTATATTAAGATGATTTATTGGAGTATTTACAAAACCCAAACCCATAAAATCAATTATATATCTTGATTAACTTTTCTAACTGATACCTTGATACTAATAAATTTTGTATGTATATGTCAAGTGAAAATTTGCACCTATCACCAAAAATTATCTCATTTTTATAAATTTGCTATGCTTAATTGCAGGATATGACTATAATTTTACGATAAAGCACCATCTAAAACTAAACTTCAACAACGCAGGAGATTGCCGTTGCTAAACTTGATTCTAAAACCGCTATTTAGAAACTCAGAGAGCAAGATTGACACTATAGAGCTTTCTTTCGATACTGAAATATCTCTTTCAATGATTGAATCGGGTTGCATTTTCATTTCTTTAAACCAAATGGCAACTCTAATTATTATAAGTTCTCGAGAGGAATTATTACAACTCAATAACATTAACAAGATAACTTTAAATTTTGAGTTGATCGAAAGACCGGAGTTTCCATCCATAGCAATGCATATTGATATCAATACCGTATCCAATAATCCATTTAAGTTTGACTATTTCTTCAATACAGAATCCCCCCAGGAATTAGAGTTACTTAAAAAACTTACGCATCAGGATCATTTTGATATGCTGCTATACGATACTCAAGTCCTATACTCAAAAAAAATCGTGCTCAGTATGGATGACAAATCGGAGTTAACGTCTCTCATTGACAAAGCTTCACAATCGTTTGACAAAATAGGCTGATTACCTGATAATATGCCATCATTCTAAAACATCCAATCAATAAATACGGGAGTATTAATTAACTTGAGTTTCGTAAAGTTTCTAGGAATTGGTTCAGCTGCCCCTGAAAAAGTATTATCCAACTTTGATTTTGAGAAGATGATAGATACTTCAGATGAATGGATTCGCTCTAGAACAGGAATTTCTGAGCGTAGAATAGCTGAGCCTGATGTAGCGTCATCTGATCTTGCCTACGAAGCATCAATCAAGGCATTAGAGGATGCCTCAATTGGCCCCGAAGATATTGACGGTATTATAGTCGGCACAATCACGCCTGACTTTATCTTTCCTTCCACGGCTTGTGTACTTCAAAGCCTCCTTGGGGCAAAGAATGCCTTTGCCTTTGACGTGCTTGCGGGGTGTTCAGGATTTATATATGCGCTACATGTGGCAAAGGGATTAATTCAAGGTGGGAGCGCTAAAAAGCTCCTGGTAATAGGGGCGGAGACGTTATCAAAAATTATGAATTATGAAGATAGAACCACCTGTATTTTATTTGGAGATGGCGCTGGTGCTGCAGTCATTACAGCTTCAGAAACTCCCGGTATCCTATCTTCCTGTCTTGGAGCTAATGGAGACGGCTGGGAATATCTTTATATGCCCGGAGGCGGATCAAGAATGCCTACTTCTGAAGAAAGCGTTAAGAACGGCAGCCATTTTTTACAAATGCAGGGTAAGGAAGTATTTAAAGAAGCGGTAAAAGCCCTTCAGTCTTCCTCTCTTGAAGCTATTAAACAAGCTGGTATTACACCAGATCAAATAGATTTATTAATTCCGCATCAAGCTAACTACAGAATCATAGAGGCCGTTAGAAAACGTTTGGAATTGCCTGAAGAAAAAGTCTTTAGTAACTTGGATAGATATGGTAATACTTCATCGGCTTCAGTCCCTATAGCGCTTGATGAAGCTGTTAAAAGCGGCAGGTTGAAAAAGGGTGATATAGTAGTTTTCTCTGCATTTGGCGCAGGGTTCACCTGGGGCGCTTCTGTAGTTAGGTGGTAACTATCTCTAAATATTTCCTCCAATCAACTAAGTAAAATTTTAAGCAAAATAAGATTGTCTGGTAAAATGACTGTCCTACTCAGAATATAATGTTGAGGGTTTAAAGGAGATTCATAACCATATCTACTGAGATAATTAATGTAGTATTGCCTGTATTCCTCATAGCAGCATTAGGATATCTTTTTGGGAAAAGAAAAAAGATAGACCTTTCCGCTGTAAATGACTTTGTAATCTACCTTGCCACACCCGCTTTAATTCTTTCTTCACTATCAAAAGATACAATTGAAATAGGGCTTGCAGGAACAGTATTTGCTTCTGTATGCATTATTGTAGGTGTCACATCAATTGTGGGATACCTGACAATAAAAAAAATGGGTTTACCTATTAAGGTTTATTTATCACCAGTACTATTTGCAAACACTGGAAATATGGGCTTGCCGCTAATTCTATTCGCATTTGGTGAAACAGGATTCAATATTGGAATACTCTATATGGTTTCTACTACAGTTCTGCACTACACAGTCGGTATTTCGATACTAAACTATGAGAAAAGTCCGCTTGAAATATTTAAACTTCCCCTAATCTATTCAGCAGTAGCAGGCGTTCTGCTTAGCGTAACTGAAGTTCAAATGCCGACTTCTTTATTCAGAGCCGTGGACCTGCTAGGAGAAGCAAGCATACCCACTATGATATTTGCCCTGGGGTATAAACTATCGGAAGTAAGATTTAATCATGTAGGAAGGTCTTTTTTATTCGGCAGTATGCGGGTATTGGTTGGCGTAATGGCTGGAGTGCTTGTAGTTTGGCTATTTAAACTAGAGGGAATCGTAGCTCAAGTTGTGATTTTACAATCCGCTATGCCGCCCGCAGTTTTCAACTTTGTACTTGCGGAAAAGTATAATCAGGATTCCAAAACTGTGGCATCTATAATTTTGGCTGGAACTATATTATCAATTATCACAACCCCTATAATTTTAGCTTTTCTAATGAAGTAGAATGGAGCTAATCCAGACAATCTACTTTTATAATAGGAGCCTCAAACCAGTGGAACTCCGTGTTATACAAAAAACTCTGACCACTTGGTAAATATGTAATACTTTCCTGCTGTGGTAAGGATCTAAGTTCGATTACATTATAATCCTGCCCTTCTTTTAACTGGCTTGTCGGTTTTATATGTTGCTTGGAAAAATCTATATTAAATTCAATAGCGTTCTCGTATGTTAAAATGATAAAACTTTTACCGTCAGGGGCAATATCAAATGCTGAAACAACCTGGCCGTAGGCAGTGCCTGAAGGGTTTAGCAGTCGTAAATCTATTTCCCCTATATAATCCAACATTTTTAATTTATTTGCTTCATCTTGCCATTTTTGAGCAGATAACTTATATGTTTTTGCAGGATACGCCTCTAAATCTTTGAGGTTTTCTTCTTTTGTTATTATATATATGTCGCCGTTAGGATGTACTGCCATACCTTCGGCATTATGCGGACCATCGGGATACTTAACCTTTATTCTCTTAAGAGGTTTTACAAAAGTCCCGTATTGCTCTAATTCCGGAACTATTACAATCTCCACATAATCTTTTGTGACCCTATTGTCACCGATGTCACCGATGAATAAACATGTTTTATCAAAACATTTTCCCACACTAATATCTTCAAAATCTAATTTTTTAGAAGATTCACCCTCTACTCTGATTTTTTGTGTTTTATCACCTTTGATATCAGAGATATAGAAAAAATTTCCTCCGCCTGAATCGTTTATATGATAGAGCCTGCCAGTATAGTTTCTGGATGCCTGAAGACCACTTGCTTCATTGATTAGATTATGATCCAGCACACCTATTTTTTGTCCTTCTCCCCATTTGCCGCATAGCTCAGCAACACTCATTTCTGCTAAAAAGAAAAACGAGATTAGAGCAAAGGATAAAACGAAACAGTAGAGAATTATTTTAGGTTTATTGAATTCAATCATCATAATTTCTCACTAGATTATAACCAATATGATTTTACCTACGATAAATATCAGGCAGAATATCCACAAAAGTATATTATCAAATTTGAAGATATGTCTAATAGAATAATAATAGGAAGTTCCAAAGCGCTCAAAGGAGAAATTACTCCACCTGGGGATAAGTCTATATCCCATAGATCCCTCATGCTGGGTTCACTTGCAACTGGGACTACTTTAGTGAGGGATTTTTTAATATCCGATGATACCCTAACTACCGCAAATGCAATGCGGGCGCTTGGCGCTTCAATTGAAATCAATGGAACCCAGGTCTTAGTTAAAGGAAATGGTCTCCATGGTCTTAAAGAACCAGATCAAATTATAGATTGCGGCAACTCAGGCACAACGACAAGGCTTTTAATCGGCTTATTAAGCCCGCAACAATTTACAACAACCCTTACAGGGGATAAATATCTCCAAGCCAGGCCAATGAAAAGGGTTGTCAGCCCACTTGCACAAATGGGCGCTAAAATTAACGGCAACGAAGAAGGCAATAAACTTCCTCTCACAATCATTGGAAGTAATCTCAAAGGCATTAGTTATGAGCTACCGGTAGCTAGCGCTCAGGTAAAATCGGCAATACTTATTGCCGGACTCTACGCTGAAGGCGAAACAGAAGTTATTGAACCAGAGCCCTCAAGAGACCATACCGAACGGATGCTCGCTTATCTCGGTGTTCCTATAAAGAAAAAGGGTCATAGCATAAAAATTAATAAGGTTTCCAAAATTAACCCTGGAGAAATTATAGTGCCATCCGATATATCCTCCGCAGCTTTCTTTATAGTTGCAGCTCTTATCACCCCCGGCTCTGAAGTTCTTATAAAAAACGTGGGAATTAATCCGCTAAGAACTGGAATAATCGATATTTTAAAAAATATGGGTGGAGACATTGAGATCATAAATGAAAGGGATGTGAATGGAGAGCCGATCGGAGACATACTCACTCGCTCAAGCAATTTGCATGCTACAGAGATCAGTGGAGATGTAATACCAAAAGCAATTGATGAACTGCCGTTGGTTGCAGTTGCAGCATCCTTTGCAGAGGGAGAAACTTTAATAAAAGATGCTAAGGAGCTTAGAGTAAAAGAGACTGACAGGATTCATGCTATGGCTACTGAGCTTGGCAAATTAGGGGCCGAAGTAGAAGAATTTGAAGACGGCATGTCAATCATTGGAACTCAAGCACTGACGGGGGCTACATGCTCAAGCTGGGGAGACCATAGAATAGCAATGTCGATCGCAATTGCCGCCCTTCGAGCAAAAGGAGAGACAGAGATAATTGATGCCGACTGCGTTTCTGTATCTTATCCAGGCTTTTTTGAAGTAATAGATGAACTCCGCCAATAAATAAATTATCCTATTGTAGTAAGTCTAGAAACAAAATGAACCAAGGTCTAATAATAACAATTGACGGCCCCTCAGGGGTCGGAAAAGGCACAGTAGCTAAATCAGTTGCTAAAGAACTGGCGCTCGCTTATTTAGACACAGGAGCTATGTATAGAGCCGTTGCGCTTCAAGTAAAAAGAAATCCTATAAACATAGATAACGACACAGAGCTTTTATCTTTATTAAACAATACTGAAATTGGAATAGTGAATAACCAGGATAATGTGCTTGTGATTACACTGAATAATGAAGATATTACCGATAAAATTAGATCGCCCGAGATCTCGCGTATCTCCTCCGATGTGGCAACCAAGAGATTAGTTAGAAAAAAACTTGTTGAATTACAGAGGGAAATTGGATTAAACGGTAATATTGTAGTTGAGGGAAGGGATATGGGAACTTATGTATTTCCAGAAGCAACATTTAAGTTTTATTTAGATGCTACACTTGAAGAAAGAGCTCTCAGGAGAAGAAAGCAATTAATGGAAAATAACATTAATATTGACCTAGACAATATGACAAAAGAGATAGAATTAAGGGATAAACAGGACAAAGGGCGTCTAGAATCTCCCTTGCATCCGGCCCCGAATGCAGTAATAATAGATACTACAAATCTTAATGCCGACGAAGTTACAAACAGAATTATTACAGAAGTTAAGGTGAGTAAATAAAACCTACACCAGCTAATTCTAATTCTAACAATGGAAATCGACCGGTAAATTTGATCACATCAAAATAATAGAAGGCAGGACTATGGTAGAAGAGAAAAATTTTGCAGAACTAATCGATGAAAGTATGAATGCGCCCGAACAGGGGAAATTGTTGACAGGGGTAGTGGTCCACCTAGACAAGGACGACGTATTTATTGATTTTGGCTCAAAAACTGAAGGCGTTGCACCTACGGAAGAATTCTTGGGAAAAAGTGGAGAGCTTGAAGTAAAGATTGGCGACGAAGTAGAAGTTATTTTGGAAAGATATGACCACGGACTACCCAGGCTATCAAGAAGAAAAGCTGGGATACTTCAAGAAAATAAAGCAATACAAGAAAAATTCGATAGTGGAGAGTTAATAGAAGTAAGAATTCTTCAAAAGGTAAAAGGTGGTTTTATAGCTGATATTGGTGAGAAGTCAGAAATCAGAGCTTTTCTACCGGCTTCGCAGTTAGATATCCGGCCACAATCAGACCTTGATAAATTTATAGGCGAAAAGCTTGAAGTAAGAATAATCAAGTTTACTAATAGTGATATCGTAATCTCAAGAAGAGCATTCTTAGAAGAACAAAGAGAGACTTTGAAAAAGGAGACCCTGTCCAAACTTGAAGAGGGTATGGAAATTCAAGGAAAGGTTGTAAATATTATTAACCAAGGAGCATTTGTCGACTTGGGAGGATTGGAAGGATTTATTCCAATAAGTGAGCTTTCTTGGGGTAGGATTAACCACCCGAGCGATGTTATCTCAGCAGAGCAAGAAATAAACACAAAAATATTGAGCATACAGGGTGAGCAAAAAGTAACCCTAAGTCTTAAGGCATTAACTCCAGACCCCTGGGATTCGGTAAGCCAAAAATATCAGCCGGGGAATCAAGTTAAAGGTAAAGTAGCTTCTTTGATGGATTTCGGAGTTTTCGTTCAGCTTGAACCTGGAATAGAAGGCCTTGTTCATGTCTCAGAGATAACTTGGACAAAGAGTTTTAGACACCCTAAAGAAGTGGTTGAGTCCGGAAATATGGTTGATGTAATAGTTATTGATGTTAATCAGGGGAATAGGCGGATTTCACTAAGCCTAAAACAAATTGAGCCTAGCCCTTGGCAGCTCTTTAAAAAGGAAAATCCTCCGAAATCAGTATTAAAAGGAACAATCCGAAATGTTACTGATAGAGGTATTTTTGTAGAAGTTGCAGATAATATTGTGGGACTTGTAAGACCAGACAATATTTCTTGGGCAGGGAAAGTTAACCCTGAAGAAACTTATAAAAAAGGCGATGAAATAGATGTTGTAGTTTTAAACGTCGATGAAAAAAACGAAAGGGTCGGCCTCGGTGTAAAACAGCTGAGCGGTGATCCTTGGGAAAACGCACAAAAGAAATACAAACAAGGACAATCCGCTGTTACTGGTAAAGTTAAAGAAGTTAAGGACAGAGGGGTTGTTATAGAGCTCGATGACAATATCGAAGGATATATTAGAGCAAATGAGCTTGGCCAGGATAAAGATGACACTGACGCGGTCAAGAAAATCGACCCGGGTGATGAAATTACTGCTCAGGTAGTTGGTTTTGATAGAAGAAACAGACAATTGAATTTAAGCGTAAAGAGACTTACTCAGAAACTTGAAAAAGAGAGAGTCTCCAACTTCAATTCTTCTCAGGCAGAGCCGAGTGCTACACTTGGTGATCTTCTTGGTGAAAAACTCAAAACAATTAGCACTGATGAGGGAGCCAAGAAGTGAGGGGATTATTCCTTGCAATAGTCATACTCTTTCTGTTTGTTTTTATATTTCTTGCAGGAATCGGAAGCGGGCTGCTGTTATCTGGTGAACACAGCTTTTCTTCGGGAGATAAAGTTGCGGTACTAAGAGTCGAAGATGTAATTATTGATTCGCAAATTTATCTTGACAGCATAGAAACTATAACCAAAGACGACAAAGTTAAAGCGCTCGTAGTAAGAATAGATTCCCCTGGTGGCGCTGTGGGCCCCTCACAAGAAATATATAGTGAGCTCAAAGAACTGGGCAAAAAAATGCCCATTATAGCAAGTATAGGTGGTGTTGGAGCTTCCGGAGGTTACTACATTGCATGTTCTGCTGAAAAGATCTATGCTAACCCCGGAACAATTACAGGCAGTATTGGCGTCATTGCTCAGTTTGCCAGCTATGAAAAACTACTAAACTGGGCGAAGATAGATGTTGAGGTAATCAAGAGCGGTAAATATAAAGACGTCGGCTCCGCATTTAGAGA
>Ga0307378_10012265_pt1 | contig 10955 bp, 11 predicted proteins | sample UN1MG_FD_202238 | JGI IMG/M metagenome (GOLD analysis project Ga0307378, IMG submission 202238) | Soil microbial communities from Risofladan, Vaasa, Finland - UN-1 | ecosystem: Environmental > Terrestrial > Soil > Coastal area > Acid sulfate soil | place: Finland: Risofladan, Vaasa | collected...
CGGCTGATACAGGACGACGACGATTCGATCGAGCGCACGGCGGCCCGCGGACTCGAGGGAATCGGGTGAATACTGTTCTGTCGTTTCACTCACGTTCGGTCCCCGGTGCCCTGGTGTCGGTGCCGCCGCGCGGTTGGCGCATTCGAACGCGTCAAGCTATGCCGCACGCCGACGGCCCGACCACCCCGGTCCCGACAGGACCCAACGTCTGCTGTGTCGAGCTACTGAACGGTGACCGTGGCACCAGCCATCTGTGCAGGGTGAACCTCGCAGAAATACGTCCAAGTGCCGACTACGTTAGGCGTAAAGGAATACCGCGCTCCCTGTGCCATCAGTCCGGAGTTGATCATCGGGCTTCCAGCCGGCATCGAATTCGACGTGGCCGTGTGCCGGACCGCGTCACGATTCACCCACTCGACGGTGGCCCCGAGCGGAATCGTCACCGCGTCCGTACCATTCGGGCCGACGAACGCGATTCCCTCGATCTCGATCACGAGAATCGAAGTCTCGATCGTGAAGCTCGCGGCAGTCGCTACTCCGGTGACGCGAGCTTCGATGCCGCTGGTTTCGATCGCTGTTCCCGGCGTGAATTGTATCGAGGCCTGGCCCTGGGCGTTCGACGTCGACGACGCGGCCGATAGACTTCCGCCACCCTGGGCAATGGACCAGTTGACGGTCGCACCGCTGACCGGGTCTCCATCGGCATCGGCCACTCGCACCACCAGAGGTGCGTCGAGTGTCTCGAGGGTGCGCCCCGTCTGGCTGTTTCCCGAGGCGACAGTTACCGCAGTCGGGTCGTTTCCTAATCCGGCGGGCGGACCGGCCGGGTCGTCGCCGCTGCAGGACGCGAGCGAAAGACCACCGACGGCGAGGATCGCCAGGGTTACGAGCGACAAGTTGCGGTTGTTCATTGTCCGTCTCCTTCAGGTTAGGCGCTGTTGCTGCATCACGGTGATACGATCACTCTTCCAGTCATGTAGGGATGAGGAACGCAGGCGTATTCATATTCTCCCGGTTCCTCGAACTTCCGCTCGTAGATGTCGCCCGGACCGAGAAGCTCGGACGCCCACCCGCCTGCTTCGAGACGCGTCGAATGGCCGACCGGATCCCGATTGATCCACCGGACGAGCGTTCCCGGCTGGATGTGCACAACCGCCGGATTGAACTGGAATCCACGGATCTCGATCTCCACGACCCTTTGTTCCGTCTGATCGGCTGCTGGTTCCGGGTCTGTGCCAGAGTCACCGACGTCCTCACCGGGATCGATGATCTTTCCCCAACGGGCAAATCCGCTGAACGGCACCGTGAATTCGAACCCCCAGTAGACCACTCCATCGACGCCGATCGATGATCCCTGGATGGTACTACTGGACACATTGGTCGCCAGGAGAGAGAACGTGTGAGGTGTGTAAGGGATCCCGATCTGCAGCCCCGCGCTCCAGGCAACTGGAGCGGAGCCGCCCGCGACGACGTCGGCGACATCGCCGGCGAGCGTCAGGTACCTGTGCACGTGGAATCCGGCGCTTCCGACCACGGCGAGGCCGGGACCCTCATCGTCAGTCTGTGTGGCCGGGGAGAGCTTCGAGAACGCCCTCGCGCCCGCCGTCACGAAAAAGCGACCGAATCGTCCCTCACCGAGGAATTCGCCGTCCACACTGTCGATTCCACCATTCCACGCGGCCGTGCCCGCGAGCCCGAACGGCCCGTCCTCTGCCGCATGGATCGGCGCCCACTTCAGAAACGGCTGCCATTCGTTGGCCCCATCGGCGACCAGGGAGTTGCTGCTGTACTGGATGCCAGCATGAACGTCCCGGACGACGCCGTACGTGAGGGCGAACGTCGGATAGTTCACGATTTTTCCATCGCCGAAGATATCGCTGATGTCAGCATCGTCCCCGACGACCGAAAAGCGGTGCGAGAGAAGGAAATGAAGCGTTCGTGGCGATGCCACCCAGGTCCCTTCGACATTGGGGGAGCGTTCGGTCACCGGTTGTGTCGCCGCCGGCGCTGCCGATACCAACAACGCCAGCACTCCGCAGGCCAATCTGCGGTGGACGCGCCACATCCTGATCACGTTCTACCTCCCATACCAGCTGAATCGAGACGAGCAGCCTCGGACTCTGCTCACTCGGAGAAAAGGGGAAGACTCGTTCCGGTTCCCCGCCTGACCGCCCGGACATCACTTCATTGACATCCCTCTCCGATGCCGTAACATTCTGCGGTGCTGGAGCCGGGCCCCCGGGCCCGGCTCTTTGCACCTGCACAGAGGCGTATTTGCAGGTTTTCGAGCCGAGTGCGCGGGCATAGCTCAGCTGGTAGAGCGCAACCTTGCCAAGGTTGAGGTCGCCGGTTCGAATCCGGTTGCCCGCTCTAAGATGGTCAAGAAGGATGAGTAGTGGAACCTGGGGCGGTAGCTCAGCTGGCTAGAGCGCTGCGTTCACATCGCAGAAGTCGGGGGTTCAAGTCCCTCCCGCCCCATTGGTGTCTACCGAGTGTGTCTCGTCGCTGGAACGATCATTCGATCTTTGATCGCGGATCGTGGAAGCGACGAGACGCACAGCTTGCGGGCGTAGCTCAGTCGGTAGAGCGTCAGCTTCCCAAGCTGAAGGTCGCCGGTTCGAGACCGGTCGCCCGCTTCGGGAGTCCGAGCAATCGGGCTCCCGTCGTTCTTTTCCCCTCCTCGATACCCTCCCCCAAAGTGGGCAGGTGGGATTGTCCCGCGGGGTTCCCATCAAGGCCGATCTTGGCGATGCTCGTTCGGTCGACACCGGCGTGGACCGCACGATCCGGTTCGTCGCGATGATCAAGGGCTGTCCCATCTCAAGGAGAACGAGTTATGCGCAGGACCCTGACCGCTGTAGCCTCCATCCTGCTGTTTCTTGGCAGTGCCGGCTTCGTCGGAGCCCAGGAGACGCCGGAGCCACTGGACAAGCTGCTGGACCACTGGGAGGCCGCCTTCAACGCCGGTGACTATGCCGCCGTGGCCGCAGTCTACACCGAGGACGCGATCCGCATGCCTCCGGGCGAGGAACTCATCCGTGGACCAGCTGCAATCGCGGAAAGGTCCAACCAGTTCGCGGGCTTCAAGATCGAGCTGAACTCGTACAGCGGGCTGGTCGATGGCGACCTGGGCACGAGCTGGGGCACCTATAAGCTCGTCGGCAAGATCGAAGGCGAGCCCGTGACGATCGAGGGCCGCTGGATGAACGTGGCTAAGAAGACCTCGGACGGATGGAAGATCTACCGGGACATCTGGCACGAGATGAGTCGTATGTAGTCTCGCTCAGCACCTTTACGAAGCGCTTCAGATCCCGGCACGCCGAATCCCCGGGACAGAAAACGGGGGGCCGACCTGGCGTCGGCCCCCCGTTTCTTACCGGGAAATCGCCGTACGGCTCAGTTGGTTCCCGGGCCGTACCACTTGCCGGGCTCGACGGACTCGCCAGCGCGTCCCTTCACTTCGAGCCAGCCGTCACGCCCCGCCTCGTCCCTGCACAGGCCGCTCATCCGACCGTCGTCACGCTTGGCCAGCGTGCAGGCGACGAACTGGTCGTTGCTGTCCGTGAAGTGCAGGCTCAGCTGGGAGACCTTCTCTTTGCCGGTCCAGCTGCTGGGGTTGTAGAACTCGACCGGGTATTTCGTCTCAGCACCCGCCTGCTGAACGAGCAACTGGCCGGTAGGACTCTTGGCGCGCAGATCCACCACGAACGTGGCAGGAAGCGAAGCGCTCGTGACTCCGTAGGTTCCGGCTGGCAACTGGCCAACTGGCGTGTAGGACGCGGCCAGCTGCGCAATCGTCGTCTGCGCCGAAGCATCGGGAGCGGCTAGGAACAGCGCTCCGGCTGTTGCCGCGAGCATGAGGTGGGTCCGTCGCATGACTTCCTCCTGGTGCAAGGGGACGGAAACCGATCCGTCCGGGGGTCGGGGATCGCATTGAATCTCCCGGCTATTCTGCAGATCCCGTTTCCTGCTGGCAAGTCGCCTGACCGGAACGTGACGACCGGTGCCCGCGGTGAATCCCGATCGGACCTTGCCTCGAACCGCGGGGGTAGTCAGATTCTCGGCCCTTCGCGGGCGTAGCTCAGATGGTAGAGCGTCAGCCTTCCAAGCTGAATGTCGCCGGTTCGATCCCGGTCGCCCGCTTTCTTACCGCCGATCAATTCTTCGGCTGAAGCGTGATTTCGAGGTTGATCGCGCTACCGCTGAACGCCACCAGGCGTTCGACTGTCATATAGCCCGGCAGCTGGACGCGGATCGTGCCCTCGCGATAGTGTTTCGTGGCGCTGCCTCCGGCTCCCTTGACGTTGATCGAACCCTGCGATTCCGACAGGTCGAATTCGTACTTCACCGGGGCGTTTCCGAGCGTGATGAAGTCGTCCTCGAACTCCCCTGCATCCACGTCCCCCGAACCGTAGGTCGGCACCGAGACACCGATCTCGAGGTCTCCCCGACGTTGAAGCAGCACTTCCGCGCTGGGTGGACTCGTCTTCACGGACAGCTTCTGCCGGCTCGATCCACACCCTGTCAGACCGACGACCGTCATCGCCAGAAGACACAAAGCGACAGCTGGATCGGGGTTCTTCATACGGTTCTTCATCGGATCGATTCTCCTGGCGAAGCGCAGTCACGCGGTTCCTGACCGAATACTAGAGAACGCGTCCCCCCGACGCGACCCTGCGAAAAAGTGGGGAAGTGGGAATCTCCCGTAGGGTCGTTTTGGACACCCTGACCCGTGACAGGGTGTCCCGCCGCGGGTCGATGCGACGATACGGCCCAGTCAACCGATCGCCCGTGCGGAAGCCTCACGGCGGACACTCTGCACGCAACCGACAGTCGAACCGAGAGTTGCGAGAGGCCCGGAATTCCCCGCCTGAAAATGCTGAAGATCAGGTCTCTCCGCATGTTTCTTGCAGGTAAATTCCCTTCACAGAAGCGGGCAGAAAAGCGGAATTCGACCCCCCGAAGACGCAGGCCCGAAATAGTCCGCCGACAATATGCCGCCGGCGGCGTCCGGATTCACGATGCGTTACCGCGAGGGGGGCGTGGACCGGGTGTCGCCGGCGGTATTGTTTCCAGGCGGGAGGGGGAGATGCGAATGACCTCGCATGCAGCTATCCGATCTCTGAAATCCACAGTCATCCTTCCAATCGTCGCGCTCGTGGCCGTTACGGCATGCGACAAGGACAAACCCCCGGAGCCGGCGGAAATTGCCGCCCACATGTCGGAGCATTTCAGCCGTGCTGCCGATCTGCAACGGGCAGTCGTCAACGGTGACATGGAAGCCGTCGAGGGGACGGCAAACTGGCTGGCGGAGCACTCGAAGATGTCGGCGGCGCCGGCGTCCTGGGATCCGTACCTCGCGGAGATGCGTGCCGCCGCCGAAGTCGCTGCGGGGTCGCCGGACCTGTACACCGCCGCGAAGGCCACCGCTCGTGTCGGTGCGGCATGCGGGGACTGTCACAAGGGGCACGGCGCCACGGTGAAATTCTCCATCGACGGCGCCCTGGCCGAGGGTGGTGACACCGAGGCCCACATGAATCGTCACGTCTGGGCTTCTGCCAGGCTGTGGGAGGGGCTCGTGGTTCCTTCGGCAGAGGTCTGGCAGACCGGCGCCAAGGCGCTCGACGAGGTTCCACTCGTGCCGGAAGAGGTAACGGACGACGATGAACTGATGACCGAGATACAGCTGACGGCGAACCGGGTGCACGAGCTCGGAGCCGCGGCACGGCAGGCACTCGATCCGGACATGCGAGCGGCGACGTACGGGGAGCTGCTCGCGACCTGCTCGCGCTGCCACAGCGCGGCGGGGGCCGGCCAGATCTGACCCGACCGGCACAGATCCATGACGTAACTGAAGGGGCCCGCCTGAGCGGGCCCCTTCGCACATCCAGCTGCCGGGGCCACGCCCCGGCGTCAGTTCCCGCGGTCAGGTCCAGCCGCCGTCAGGTGCCGTGTTCGACGCGCCGCTGCAGCCTCTCCCAGCGATCGTCCACGTCCTTCTGGATCAGTTCCAGGTGCTCGTCGGTCAGGTGCTTGAACCGGGCCTGCTTGCGGATGTACGGGCCGACGGGATCACCAGCGTGATCTACCGTGAGGCGCCAGTCTCTCCCGTTCTCGATCTCGAACAGCGGGAATATCCGCGTCTGCACGGCCTGCCGCGCAAGATCGATCGTCTCGTCGTTTTGCGTCTTCCAGCCCGGCGGGCAGGGCGCGAGAATGTGAATGAACCGGGTGCCGCGGATCGTGCGGGCCTTCTCGACCTTCTCGACCAGGTCCACCGGGTAGGCCACGGAAGCGGTCGCGATGTACGGGATTCCGTGCGCCGCGAGAATCGAGACTATGTCCTTCTTCGGCCTGGACTCCGGTTCTGCCGTCGGAGTGGTAGTGGTCCAGGCGCCCCACGGAGTCGCCGAGGAACGCTGGACGCCGGTGTTCATGTAGGCTTCGTTGTCGTAACAGAAGTAGATGATGTCTTCGTTTCGCTCGGCCGCGCCGGACAGCGCCTGCAGGCCGATGTCGAACGTCCCGCCGTCGCCGGCCCACGCGATCACCGTCGTTTCGGTATCGCCGCGGGCCACGAGCCCTGCCTTGATCCCGGAAGCCGTTGCGCCGCCGGTCTCGAACGCGGTGTGAAACAGTGGAACGCGCAGCGAGGACTGCGGCCACGGACCCGCGATGATACTCCAGCAGCAGGCGGGCAGCGTCACCACGGTCTGCGGTCCGAGCGCCTTGAGGACCAGGTTCATCGCGATCGGTGCGGCGCAGCCGGGACACGCGAGGTGCCCGGACGTCAGCAGCTCGTCCTTCGGCATCAGGTCCTTGATGATCGTCTGGCTCATAGCTCTACTCCCACCCACAGGTCCTGGCGCTCGGGCTGGTCCGCCGACCACGTCCGTTCCACGATCGAATCGATGACGGCGGGCGTCACGTCACGCCCACCGAGTCCGAGGACGTAGCCGAACAGCCGGGGCCGATCTTCCAGCGGCACGTCGTACAGGGCCGACCGGATTTCTTCCGCGAAGATCCCGCCGTGTCCCGGCGAGATGTTCCGGTCGAGCACCGCCACCCGGTCGGCGCCCGCGAGCGCTTCCCGCAGGGCTCCGGTGGGGAACGGTCTGAACATCTTGACCTTCACGAGGCCCACGGCCTCGCCCCGCTTCCGGCGCTCGTCCACCACGTGACGGGCCGTCGAGGTGATGGTTCCGGAGGTGACGAGCAGCAGCTCCGCGTCTTCCGTGCGGTACTTCTCGATCGCCCCGTATCTCCGGCCGGTGAGCTTCGCCCACTCGTCTTCGATCTCGTGCATCAGCGTCAGCGTCTCCCGCATCGCCTCCTGCTGCTGCCAGCGCATCTCCATGTACGCGTCGGGTCGAACGAGAGCGCCGAACGCGTGCGGGTCGGCCGGGTCGAGCTTGTACTGCGCTTCGCGCCGCGGCAGGAACTCGTCCACGATCTCCTGGTCCGTCAGGTCCACCGGCTCCGAGGTGTGGGACAGGAAGAACGCATCGAGGATGACCATCACCGGAAGGTTGATCGTCTCCGCCAGGCGGAAGGCCTGGATCGTGGTGTCGAATACCTCCTGGTTCGTCTCGCAATACAGCTGGATCCACCCCGTGTCGCGCTGCGACAGCGAGTCGTTCTGATCCGTCCAGATATTCCAGCCCGGCGCCATGGCGCGGTTCACGTCGGCCATCACGATCGGCAGACGTCCGCCCGCGGCCCAGTGCAGCAGCTCGTGCATCAGGGCCAGTCCCTGCGCCGAGGTGGCCGTGAACGTCCGGACGCCCGCGGCCGAGGCGCCGATGCACGCCGCCATCGCGCTGTGCTCGGACTCGACCTTGATGTAGCGCGCCGGCAGGCGGCCGTCGGCGCACATGTCCGACAGTTCCTCGACGATCTGCGTCTGCGGCGTGATCGGATAGGCGGATATGACTTCGACGCGGGCACGCTGCACGCCCCACGACACGGCGTGGTTGCCGATCATTACCTTCTTCATGATTCCTCCCGCGACATCGCCATCGCACCTCTCGGGCATTCGGCGGCGCACAGCCCGCAGCCCTTGCAGTACCGGAGATCGATTTCGAATCCCTCTCCGTCCTCCCGTCGATGGATCGCCATGTCGGGGCAGAAGATCAGGCACAGCTCGCAGCGGTTACACACGCCGCAGTTCATGCAGCGCTCGACCTCGGCCCTCATCTCGCGGTCGGAAAGGCCGAAATTCACCTCGCCAAACGAGGCGGAGATGTCACCCGCGGAATGGAAGTGGTCTTCGTTCCGGGCGGCCGGCTTGAAGTGCGCCGGGTTCATGCCGTCGAACTCCACCACCTCGTTGACGGGCGCCGCGCGGTGCAGGGGATCCGTGCCGCGCTTGCGCGCGATGCTGACGTTGCCGGAAGCGCCGAACCTGAGGGCCGCGACGTCCAGCGCCCCGGGATCCTCTCCGGCCTGTTCGCGGAGCCACTGGTCGATGCCCAGCGCCGCCCGCTTGCCGGAGCCGAGCGCGTCCGCCACCGAGCGAGGCAGGTCTGCCGCGTCGCCGCCTACGAACACCCGGGCGGTGGTGCTCTCGCACAGCTCGTCCACCGTCGCCACGCCACCCGTGATTTCGACGCCGTCCGGTAGGAACGCGAGATCGCAGTCCTCGCCGATCGCCGTCAGAACGAAGTCGGCGATCATTGAAAACCGGCCGTCCTCCACCGGCATCGGTCTGCGCCGTCCGCTGTCGTCGGGCGGACCGAGCTCCATGCGCTGACACTCGACTCCGAGCAGCCTGCCGTCCTCGACGCGGGCCGCGGCGGGCGTCGCGAGGAACTGGAATCCGACTCCCTCGAGCTTCGCTTCCTTCACTTCCTGCGGGATCGCCGGCATCTCGAGCGGTGTCCTGCGGTACAGCACGGTCACGACCGAGCCGAGCCGCAGCGCCGAGCGGGCGCAGTCCATCGCGGTGTTTCCGCCGCCCACCACGATCACGTGATCACCAAGGGCGGGCCTGGCACCCGCGTTGACCTCCTTCAGGAATTCGAGTCCGGCGCGGATCGTCGGAGCGGCGTCGGAGCTCTCGATGCGGGCGTCCTTGCCCACGTGCGCCCCCGGCGCCGCGAATACGGCGTCGAACTCGTCCAGCTCGGACCAGTCGATGTCGCGTCCGATCGTGGTCGAGCACCGGATGTCGACTCCGAGGGCCGCGATCCGATCGATCTGCCGGTCGAGGATGGCACGGGGGAGCCGGTACTCGGGGATGCCGAGCCGCAGCATGCCGCCCGCCTCGGGCGCCGCCTCGAATACGGTTACCCGGTAGCCGAGTCGCGCCAGGTGATAGGCGGCCGCCAGGCCCGCGGGCCCTGAGCCGATCACCGCGACCCGTTCGTCTCGCAGGGTCTCGGGCGGCGTCGGGGCCGGCCCGGCCAGCGCGATGTCGCCCAGGCGCCGCTCGACGGAGTGGATCGCCACCGGCTCGTCGAGGTTGGCCCGGTTGCAGCCGTCCTCGCACGGGTGGTGGCACACGCGGCCAGTGACGGCCGGCATCGGATTTTCCTCGAGCAGCAGCGCGGCCGCTTCCGCGGTGCGCCCCTGGCCGAGCAGGTAGAGGTAGCCCTCGATGTCGATGCCGACGGGGCACCCCGCGTTGCACGGCGCGACGCGGTCCTCGTAGCGCGGCTGGATGTATTTCCACGACCCGGTGTGGTTCACCTCGGTCGTCGTACGGCTGATCGCGATCGGCGGGATGTCCCTGCCGGTACGGTTCGGCTCGGTGATGTCAGACATGTGATATCTCTCCCGCCGGGGCGACCCGCACGGCCGCTGCCGCCTCTCGCGCCGCCTCGACGTTCTCTTCCACCTTCACGGGCACTTCATCCCCGATCGCCGCCTCCACGGCTTCCATGCCGAACCAGCCGAACACCGAGGAGGAGGCGCCGATGATCGCGGTGTTCACGATCGGCTGGCTCCGCGTCCCGAGTCTGTGCCGAACGGCGATGTCGCTCGCGTTCACGGTGGCCACCGTGAATCGGGGGGTCAGGTTGGTGTACGACTCGGGCGCGCGATCAGTGTTGATCAGGATCGTGCCGCCTTCGTCGAGGCCCGCGGTAACATCGATCGCATCAATCAGCGTCGGATCGAGGACGATGAGGTGGTTCGGTTCGGTGATTTCACAGCGCAGACGAATCGGACTGTCGTCGAATCGCAGGAACGCCGTAACCGGGGCGCCCCGTCGCTCCACGCCGAAGGCGGGAAAGGACTGGACTTCGTGTCCCTCCCGGAACAGGGCGACGGCGAGAAGCTTGGAGGCGATTACCGTCCCCTGCCCGCCGCGTCCATGTATTCGAAGTTCTCGCATCGCCGTTTCCTCGTATGTGGATGCGGAGAGGGGGCCGATCGCTCCAATCGAAGCCGCTACTACGGGACGATACGTCCCAAACCCACCGGTTCCGCTCCGTCGCCGCCTGCCGGGGACGGGTGTGCTCGCGGAGCCCCAGGACCCGTTTCTCGCATTATCGCGGCTCGTTTCACGCCCTGAGTCCGGCGGATACTCGAACCGCGCTCGTCGTACGGGATTTGCAAGAAGTGTGCGTCACGGAGGACCCGTGACGACGCGGTTTCTCAATGTACGGGTTCATCCTCGACCGAGGGGAGATGGAATGCCCAAAGAGTCCGACAAAGACCATCCGTTCAGCGACGACCCGTACAGTTCGATTCCCGTGGACAGTCGTGGCCAGTCCCGCCGGGTCGGGAGCCACTCTGAGAAAGCGTTGAACGTGCTGTGCGCCGAGGCGCAGGCCGACGGCGTGCCGTGCTTCGAGCTGGGCCGCCAGTGTGAGACCTGCGAGCTCGCCTACCGCTGGTACGTGACCTGGGTGGAAGGCCAGCAGGGCTGACCCGACCAATCCGTCCCGCAGGACCACTCCGACGGCGACCGTGTATATTGTGTGGAAGTCGTCGGACGGAAGGAGTCGGGA
>Ga0307378_10012266_pt1 | contig 10955 bp, 8 predicted proteins | sample UN1MG_FD_202238 | JGI IMG/M metagenome (GOLD analysis project Ga0307378, IMG submission 202238) | Soil microbial communities from Risofladan, Vaasa, Finland - UN-1 | ecosystem: Environmental > Terrestrial > Soil > Coastal area > Acid sulfate soil | place: Finland: Risofladan, Vaasa | collected...
TTGTTCAACGGGTTCTTTGTTTTGAATAGATTTATCAGGTACAAAATTTATATTCTGCATTTTTCCATCTGTTCCTGTGTCAGGCTAAGGCCGAAGGCGGTGACCCAGCTGAGTTGACATTGACTTCTGTCTATACCAATGTTGTAAGGGTCCTCAATTTTAACTGCCGCCAGACAATCACCCATCTGTGCAGGCATCTCAAGTTGTGCTGCGATTATTCTGTATTTATCTTTATCGCCTATCGCTCCATAAGGAGTACCCGAAAGAAAAATCAGGCGCTCTATTTGAGCCTTTCCATACATTGACCTGAATTGTCGTCTGCACACATTTAATTCCAATACCAGTTTTGTTATAATTTTATCGGTGTCGATATGTTTTGCTCCCATTGGTATTGTGCAGGCAAAAAGTGGATTCTTGTGGCGGCAAATCACTATATTCGTGAATTCTGTTTCTATATCAAGCAGCATCACAATCGTATGAATATCGGATTTATGCGTTCCGAAAAACTTTGCATAGCTGTTTGCCATTGCTATCGGCCAGACGCCGATTGACTTGATTATAAGCTGCGCCTTTTCGTATATTGCCAGATGTCTGTCGATTTTTTCCCGCTCGGTTGCTATTACCATAACATTATCATTTTCAGTGGGAATATACTTTATCATTGCCTCATTGAGTTCTACGGGCAGCTTCTGTTTTATCTCTGAAAAAACAATATCCTGCAATTTATCATCATCTATCTTCGGTGCCTTTATATGGTTGATAAGCACTTCGTTTGCTGGCATTGCCGCTATCACGCTTTTGCCTCGAAACTTACCGTTTGCTATTATCTTTTTAATGGCTTCAATGGCCCATCTTTGCCAATTGGCGCTGCCGGGTTCCACACTCTCCGGTCGATTTTCACTGCCGCTGGCAAGCAAAGTTATACCCTTCTCCCTCTGGCCAAGCTGAACCAGCTTCACGCAATCATTGCCCATATCCACACCAATCGGATATATGCGATTTTTCAAAAACCGGACCATATCAAACTTACCTGTTAAAACTGACTCCAAAGGTCGTTAGTAAAAGGCTGATTTCAGTATGCGAATATTCTAAAACGTTCTATAACAACAATAGAGCACTAAACTTAAGCCGTCCGTGAATATTTCGGATATTTTTAGTCGCTGGTTTTTCTTTTTAGATGTTGCTTGTGTCTCCTATAACGACGGCTGTGCAATAAACTTAGGCCGTCCTGAGTATATCGGATATTTTTAATCGCTGGTTTTGCTTTTAGCCTTTGTTTGGGTTTTTTTCGTTATTTTTCTGGTTTGGTCGCCTTTTTTTGCTGTTTTTCGGGTTGTTTTTTTGGCTGACTTATCGGTTTTTTGGGCTTTGATTTCAGTTATTTTGGCAGATTCGAGCAGTTTGGCAATGCACTTATCCTCCCGCACCTGGAGCCTGAACTGGGCAAGAGAACCGTCGCGGAGCATCTGCTCCCTCATCTTTTCGGGACGTTGCCCCCGCTGAATCGCCAACTGGGCAATATGTCCGTTAACTTCCTCTTCGGTAACGTCAATCTCGAGCTTTTCCGCGACTTTTTCCATTATGAAAAATGTTTTTAGCTGTTCCTGTGCCTGCTTTTCGCTGCCTGCCTTTAACTGCTCGAGTTGCTCGTCAAGTTGCTCACGTCGGAGGCCCTGCCTGATAAGGCTGATGTACTGTCTCTGGAGCAGGGTGTTTGCCTGGTCGGCAACGATATCTGTGGGCAGTTCAAAATCGGTATAGTCCAGCATATACTTATAAATCTGGTTGGTCATTTCTGTCCTGACCTGCTGTTCTAACCGGCCATGAAGGTTATCCCGCATTCTTTCTCGAAGCTCTTCTGCACTCTCGACACCGAATCTGGCGAAAAACTCCTCATTCAGTTCAGCGGGCTTGAGCCACTTGATATCTTCAACTGCAATCCGGATATCCACTTTTTTACCGCGATACTCCTCGCGGAAATATGTTTTTGAAATATCGACGCTGGTTTCCCTGACATCGCCGACTTTGGCGCCGGCAAGAAGCTCGTCCAGCTTTTCAACAGGTATTCCGCCGACAAAGCCGTTGTGCCTCACAAATATCTCGATGTTGTCAAGCTTTTCCGGTTCCTGCTTATCTTGGACGGTCAGTGTAGCATCGGCAATTATCTGGTCACCGGGCTCGACCTCTCCGCCGTCTCGAGGCGCCCACAGGCCCGAATATTTCCGAAGCTGCTCAATTTCCCTGTCAACCTGTTCGTCGGTAACTTCGAGCTTTGTCTTTTTTACTGCAATACCTTCCAGTAACGGCAAATCAAACTCCGGCCTGACCTCGACTTCGAAGTCAAAGGTCATAGGACCTTCGGAGGGCAGTTCTATTTTCTCAAAATCAATGTCGGGGTCGCGAAGAACTTTGATTTGGTTGTCCTTGATGGCTGAATCACTGGCGTCTGCCAGCAGCTTCAGCTTGATTTGTTCGGTTGTCTCTTTGCCGAATCTTTTTTCGAGGAGTCGGCGAGGTGCTCTGCCCTTTCTAAAGCCCGGTATCTGAGCATCCTTACGAAGGGTCTCATATTGCTCATCCGTGGCGGTTTTTATCGTCTCCTCCGGTATCTCTATTATTACCTTCTTTTTGCAGGGACCCGCTTCTTCGATTGTTATTGAGTTTTGAATTGTCTGGGCTTCTTGCTCTTCGGTCATTTCGATACTCCCTTGCTGATTGAATACTGATTATTAAATTATTGCTTACTGATTATCGTCCGTCGGTTTCCAAAATAATAAACAAAAAAGGCATCAGGGTTAAAACCCTTAGCCAAGTCTTCGAGAGTTTCGGCCTTAAAAATAAAGGCTTAAACGTATCGGAGACCAACGCCAAACTATAATTAGCCGGTAACTCACCGATACTATGTACCCATAGTATTTTATCAAAAGCGGGCGATGAGATTTGAACTCACGACATTCACGTTGGCAACGTGACGCTCTACCACTGAGCTACGCCCGCGATTTGCGTCCTTTTAGTATAGAGCCTATTTATATTGTTGCAAGTGCTTTTTTTGAAAAAAATAGCGGTTTTTTTACCGGCAAAACCAACCGTCAAAAGCGCTTAGGACTGGACAGTTATGACATCTTACAAAAAAACAGACGCGGATTCTCGTTTGAAATTAAAAAACATTGTATCAGAGTCGGTAATTCGTATAATAACAATCATAATTGTAGTTTGTGAAATGCCGCCGAAGCCCGGCGGGAAAGCCTAATTTAAACATAAGAAGAAATACGGGACAGGCTCGTGATAAACAGGAAACAACTGCTGGAGCACGCCAGAGTTCAAAAAGCCACCGACATACATATTTGTGCCGGAGCGCCTGTTCTTTTTAGAATCGGCGGGCATTTAACACCCGTAACAAAAGAAAACCTGACAGCCGAGGAAAGCAAACAAATATCACTGGAACTGCTTAACGAGGACCAAAGAGCCAAATTTGAGCAGAATTTGGATTACGATTTAATGCTGGCCAACGAAGACGGCAGATACCGCATAAATGTCGGTTATTTTAACGGTGATGTGGGGGCAATAATCAGAATTCTTCCCACAAAACCCAGAACTCTCGAAGAATTACTTTTGCCGGAGGTAGTCAGTGCCCTCGCGCACAGAACAAAAGGGCTGGTTTTAATAACCGGCAGCACCAGCCAGGGCAAAACGACGACGATGGCGTCAATGATAGACGAAATCAATAAAACTTCTAAGAAGCATATAATAACCATCGAAGACCCGATAGAATATGTCCATACAAACAAAAGCGGTATCGTAAGGCAAAGAGAAGTCGGCAAAGATACCCAGTCATTCTACAGCGGACTGAGAGCGGCTTTAAGGCAGGACCCTGATGTTATCGCTATCGGCGAGATGAGAGATTATGAGACTATTAAGATAGCTTTAACAGCCGCCGAAACCGGTGTCCTGGTTCTTTCCACTCTTCACGTAATATCAATTGATAAAATCATCGAAAGGCTCCTGAGCTATGCTCCCGCAACTGACGAAGGCCAGCTGAGATTTCTTCTGGCAGAATCCCTGCAGGGCATGATTCACCAGGAGCTAATCCCGACGATAGAGGGCGGCCAGAGAGTGGCCTGCGAAATATTAGTGGTAACCAATGCCGCAAAGAATGTTATCAGAAGAAAAGGGGGTTTCTTTTTGAGAAGTATAATCGAAACGGGTAAAAAGTACGGGATGGTCACAATGTCAGAGTCGGTAAATGACCTTCTCGAAGGAGGTGTGATAAACGAGGGTGTTGCAAAAAGCATATTAGCAAACTACAAATAGCAGCAGGCCCACTTTAAATCGGTAAACCTTTTGCATTTTTATAAACCAGTCACAAAACATTTAGGAGCAAAGCACTATGGCAGACAAAGCAGACAAGAAAGCAGACCTTGCAGGGCCGGGCATCGGCGACTATGCGGAACTGGAGAAAATCCTGCCCAGCGATTATAAGTCGCTGTTATCCCCAAAGGAAACGCAGAACGCCGTCTATGCGGCCAAAGACTACATCGAGGAGAACTTGTGCAAACAGCTCAACCTGATTAGGGTTACTGTTCCTTTGATTGTAGACGTCCAGAGCGGCACGAACGATTACCTTGACCGTGACGGCTCGCGGACCCCGGTCGGCTTCCACATCTCAAACGACTATGACAGGAACCCCATCGATGCCGAGGTTGTTCAGGCGGCAACCAAGTGGAAACGTATCGCACTGAAACAGTTTGGTATGGAAGCGGGAGAGGGGCTTTTGACCGATATGCGTGCCGTCCGCAAGGACTACTTTCTTGACCACGACCACAGCGCCTACGTTGACCAGTGGGACTGGGAACTGGCAATAACCGAAGAGCAGCGTAACCTCAAACTCCTAAAAGAAGTTGTGGAAAAGATTTGGACCGTTCTAAAAGGTGCCGAGATGCACGTCCAGAAGATGTTTGGACAGTTGAAAACGGACAGGTATCCGGACATGCCCGACAAACTCACCTTCATCCATACCGAAGATATACTCGATAGATACCCTGACCTGCCGCGTAAGCAGCGAGAGACCGAAATCGTCAAGGAACTCGGCGCAATCTTCATTTATGGAATCGGCTGGACGCTCGACGACGGCTACCCGCACGAAATGAGAGCGGCTGACTACGATGACTGGGTCACCGAGACTACCAGCGCCGACGGCAGACCGATGCATGGTATTAACGGCGATATTCTTGTCTGGAACCCTGTCACACAGCGCCGTCATGAGCTGACATCGATGGGTATTCGTGTTAACGCTGAGACCCTCAGGCAGCAGCTTGAGATTACCGGCCAGCTTGATTTTCTAAAGATGCCATACCATCAGGCCATCCTGAATAATGATATTCCCCTTAGTATCGGCGGAGGCATCGGCCAATCCCGAACCTTTATGCTTCTGCTTAAAAAGGCGCATCTTGGAGAAGTCAGCGCCACCGTATGGCCGAAAATCCTAAAAGATATGTGCAGAAAGAAGAACATCCATGTAATTGAATAGATATCCGCCTGCTGATAAGAGCTTATCCGAATAACCGGGCTGTTTAATTCGTTTTGTTAAGAAGCTCGTCGAGCCCCTTGCGGGCCTTCTGATGACCCGGGTCCTTTTCCAGCGCCCTGCGATACTCGGCGGCGGCCTGCTCTGTCTTTCCCTGCTTTTGAAACAAAACTCCCAGATTGTAATGGCTCTCGGCAAAGTCCGGCGCTATCTCAATCGCTCTCGAATAATGTTCGAGGCTTTTGTCGAATTCCCCCTGCAGCAAATAGACATTCCCTAAGTTGTTGTGGGCCATAACAAAGTTCGGATTTATTTCCAGCGCCTGTGAATAGAACCTGACCGCCTCTTCGAATTGCCCGCTTTGGGCCAGGCTGTTTGCACGTTCATAATGCTTCAGGGCCTCCTCCATATTCTCCTGGTTTTCAATCGCCCCGGCCAGATTTTTTTCCGCTGTAGCGTCCCCGGGCATCAGCCGCAAAATATGCCGATAGTGCTCAGCCGCCTCTTGAAATTTACCTTGTTGGCTCATCACAACAGCAATATTATTGTGAGCGCCGATATGGTCGCCGTCCAGACGCAGCACCTCCCTCCAGTGTACGACAGCCTCGTCGATTTTGTCCAGGTGCATAAAGGCGTTTCCAAGGTTATACCGGGCCTTGATATAATTTTGATTTATCGCCAGTGCCTTGAGGTAATGAGTAACAGCCGCCTGGCTTTGACCGTCATCATCTAATGCCGTCGCAAGATTATTGTGCGCCGTATAGTTGTCATTTGTAACCGCAATGGCATGTTCGAAGAGGGTAATGCTGTTTTTCCAGTGCTGCACCTGAAGCGCCGTCAACCCTGCCAAAACAGATATAATTAAACAGCCTGCCGATGCCAGAAAGATATTTCGATGTCGCCATCGGGATAGGACCTCCGGCGCACCCCATGCAATAATAATAAAAAGCCCTGTCAGCGGAACATAACTGTAGCGGTCGGCCATAGCCTGGCCGCCCACCTGGACCAGCCCGATGACAGGCACAAGGGTCCCTATATACCAGAGCCAACCGACAGCAAGGTACGGCCGCCGTCTTCTGTAGCGTATTACTGCTATTGTGATGACCAAAAGGGCCAATGCAGCTATTAAAGCGTAAGCTAATGGCAATTTGCTCCCCGGGTGAGGGTATAGAACTGCAAGCCTTATCGGCGCTGTCATTTTTTGAATGTAACTTATATAAGAAACCAGCGCATTGGCTATGCGGCTCTCCAGCGGTATCATTTCAAGAGAGCGCATAGTCCCTCCTTCCTGCTGGATAACGTAAGTGATTATGCTGAAAACCGCCGAAAGCATAAATAGTGGCACCTTCTCTTTTACCAGAGCGAAAAATGTCGCTTGTTTGTATGTTGACTTTGGTGAAACTGCCTTCTGAGTCTTTTTTGTGCCTTTGGTTTTACTAATCTGAAATCTCTCCAACGGCCAGTAATCTAAAAGAAGCAGTACGAATGGAAGCGTAACAAGCATTGCCTTGGATAAAAGTCCCAGGATAAAAGCCGCAGCCACCGCCAGATACCTTGTAACCCCCGGCCTTTTGGCATAGTTCACGTATGCTAAAAGTGTCAGCATCATAAAAAAAGTGCTCAGCACATCCTTGCGCTCGGCAATCCAGGCGACCGACTCGACATGAATAGGATGTAGTGCAAATAACGCTGCCACAAAGCCGCTGCGCCATATTGTTCCCGTCATCTGGTTTAAGGCCAGAAATAATAGCAGCCCGCATGCCGTGTGAAAGAATAGGTTTGTAATATGAAAAGCGCCGGGCTTTAGACCGAAAAGCTGATAATCGAGCATAAGCGATAGCCACGTAACTGGATGCCAGTTGCGAAGGGACCCGGTCGTGAAGGCCCAGCCGATGTTTTCGACACTCACCCCCGACTCCACGTTCGGGTTTTCCGTTACATACACATTATCATCGTAATTGACAAAATCGCAATTGTGTACCTGCCAATAGACGCCTATAGTTGAAACCGTCAAAAGCGCCGCAGCAAAAGTTATTTTGTATTTACCTGGGACTTTTTCCACGTTTAACAGTATACCCTCTCAACCTCCAAAATCAATCTCAAAACAGTCTTTACCTTCCTCCGCTTTCAAGGAGGCCTTTTTTTCTCTTTTTTTGCTTGCTTTTCAAAGTAAATGCTGTATAATTGTATCGGATTTATATTTTAGTGGCTTTGCCGAGGATTATGGTCACTTAGGAGAGTTTTCAATCCCTTATGTTTCCATTTTACAGGGCAACTTACTATGAGAGAAGATATGCCACAGCTTTTATTGCTCGTCCTCAGCACGGTGATGGCGAGAAAAAATTGCTAATGGAGTTCGTTCTTTTTGCCATTGATTGTCTCCTGAGGAATGAACATAATTTACACCAAGTAAATTTCGAGAGGCACTATGGGCTTAGAAACTTGTGAAAATTGCAAACGAATCATCGGTAAGCTTGAACAAGCTTATGTATTCCAAGGCCGGATTGTCTGTAATGAATGCGATAGTAAGTTGCGCTCAGAAAAGCTACCATTAGTTTCTAAGTACACTGTTTCCGAAAAGATTGGGCCGGTCATCGTGGATAAGAAACCGATGTGGATGCGGCCTGTTTCATCCACAATTGGCCGCCTCAGTGCTCCTCTAAACAGCATAATCATGGGGTCAAAATCATTCTTCAAGCGTGGCCCTATTAATTCTGACCCAGCAGTACAGCATCTGGCTGAAACATTTTCGTCTGCCAATACTGATGACAGGCTGGAGGTACAGTTGGGTTCCTCAATACCCATGAGAAACCTACTACGTATTTGGCAGCGTCGGGGCTTGGGCAGTCTCGGCAAGTTGCTTGGTACCTTGTTTTGGCCTGGTATGGAAATCGTGAGAGCACTGAGGCGTAGTGACTGTTATGATCCTTTTGCACATTCTGTGATTCTCTATCATAATGATCCGGCAATTCTTGCCCATGAGTTGGGACATGCTGAGGATTTCGCGAAGAGAACATTTCGATTGCTATATATTCTTGCGAGATGTATAGTCATCGTGATGCTGTATCAGGAGTGGGTTGCCTCTCGGAATGGCATACGTCACATGCAAAGATGCAAACTGTACTCATGGATTGTTAGGGCGAATCGCGTCATGGGTGGTGGTTTTGGAACTTATGTTGGTGTTTTAGTCTTTGGAGTAGGCAGTCTCGTTGGTGGGCCCATCGGTCAACTCATCGGTCACATTTGTAAACCATTTGGTAGCAGCAAGTCAGTATAACTTACATTATGTGGTACACTCTTACTGCTTGGCCTTGGTGCGGTGATGTTGAGAAGGATATGCTAAAATTTTTTTAAGAGTCTATTTATGAATAATCAAGCCAGACAATCAAGGGAGCAATCTGTAGTTATAGTTAATAATCTGGATTTTTATAACTGAACTTAGTATTCTGTTATGGGAAAAGAAAAGATAATACAAGGAAGGAACTTCAAGAAAAAATGGGGCCAGCTATTCTGATTGATAAGAGCACGTTTCAATCTCTCTCAGAGAGAGAGGTTGTTTATTTGCAGAGGCATTACCTTATAGTCTACTGCCCAACTCTATTTTATGAAATTCTCGGCGACTTAAAAAAATATAAGGATGAAGAAGCATCGAAAAAAGAAATCGTTAAAGTCTCTTATAAAATTAATGGGTTTAGCACATGTTTCACAACTGATATTAGAGAATTGTTGATAGGTAATTTGTTGGGGCATAAAGTTACCATGGATGGAAGACCAGTTTTACCTGGTGGTAAAGAAGTTATAGATGGTGAAGGGAAAAGTGGAGTTTACTTTGATGAGCAACCTGAATATGTCGCATTAAGGCGATGGACGGAAGGTAATTTTTCTGAAGCAGAAAAAATGTGGGCAGGCAACTGGAGAAATTCAATAGGTGATGTTGATTTGGACATAGCAAAAATAAATGCGAAATATATGCAACAATTAGAAGATATTGGTGAACTGAGACAATATACAATTCGTATCATAGAACAACAAGATTATCAAGATGATTTCTTACGTTTCCTCCTAAATCGAGCTGGCTTTGATCAAAAAATTCGAGATCAAGTTTTTGGCCGATGGCTTAAACACGGTATGCCAAAAATCAAAGACTTTGCCCCTTATGCTTACTATTGCTTGACTGTGTATCTGAGTTTTTACATTGGCATCGCAAAAAACTTAATTGGAACCAAACCTTCGAACATCATCGATTTGGAATATGTTTTATATATGCCTTTTTGCAAAGTATTTGCATCTACTGATAAGTTCCATAGAGACTTCTCACAAATCTTCTTAGCAGATAGTCAAGATTTTGTATGGGGTAATGATCTTAAGAATGACTTGAAATCCTTCTGCGAATATTGGGAAAAACGAGGTGACGAAGAGAGGAGAAACTACAAGAAGAAATATGGTGATTACCCTCCTGAAATCCCAAGTTCGTTGACATGTAAACTGTGGAGTAAGCATTTTGGGCCGAGAAATGAGAGCTTTGGAGAAATTGAAACAACACCTGAACGGGAACAACAAATTTTAAAAAAACTCAAACCTATAATAGAGCATTTAAAGAACAACTAATAATATACACAAGGCCAAACCACCCCACAGAATCTCAAAGGACGCCCCCTTTTTCTTTTTCTATTGTTTCTTTCCCACTCTTCCCATCTTCTCCATTCTAACATTTTATTCAACCTCATTTTGAGAAGGGAATTCTGCCTCGCTCAAAGTTTCCTATTTTAACATTGAACGAGGTATTTGTAACGGGTGTGAAATTTTGTACGTTTTTTTGTACAAAAACGTTTCATTTTTTTGCTTTTTCGCCTTTTTTCCACTTTTTTTGCGTTTTTTCGTCTTTTTTTGCGTTTTTTCTCCCTTTTTTCCCTGCTTTCAACTCACCGCTGTTGTTGCCATCGGTTCGGTCTATCCTTATTTTCTCCGGTGCTGTGCACCTGCGAAATACTGGATGAGCCGAATTGCGGCCTCCGGCAGCAACAGCTACGAGCGGCGAAAAATCGTACCATTTGCGCAAGTACTCACAGAAAAAATCGAGAAAAAATAAAATTTTCTTAATGCTTTAATCACAAGCTTTTAAGCAAATTCTAACGCAGCCGATTAGAGGAATTTTCGTATCAAACGCGCAAGTTCCTCTAATTATGGAGAGGGTGTTTTTCTACCCTCTTGATAATAAATCTACGAACTACGAACGACCAGCTACGAACTATAAAACAAACTACGAACAACGAACCAGGAACTACGAACTACTTAATTATGCAAAACAAACCCAATTTCCTGAATAACCAAATGAACATAACCTTTTGTTTAACAAAGCTTTACGGCAATTTTTATCTCTTCGGACGCCGCAAAAACAAACCCAATTCAAACCCAATCAAACCCAATCTCA
>Ga0307378_10012269_pt1 | contig 10954 bp, 6 predicted proteins | sample UN1MG_FD_202238 | JGI IMG/M metagenome (GOLD analysis project Ga0307378, IMG submission 202238) | Soil microbial communities from Risofladan, Vaasa, Finland - UN-1 | ecosystem: Environmental > Terrestrial > Soil > Coastal area > Acid sulfate soil | place: Finland: Risofladan, Vaasa | collected...
GAGATGGGCGAGGGGGTGTTTTCGGTGGTTTTTTTGGCCAAAGGTCGCGCAATCTCTCTCTCTTTGGTGGTGGGGGGCTTTGGTAAGTCGCTCGTTGCTCGGGGCTGGTCGCTCGTAGGGTCTTGGTAAGTCGCTCGTGTCTTGTGGGTGGGGTGTTTTTGGTTTGACGGGGTGAGGGAAGCGGATAAGGTTATTCAGTATACGATTCTAATGCATCTTAGGGCGAGGAGGCAAGGGAGAATTTAGAGGTTTTTTGGGGGGCAGGTGTCGCAAAATGGTAAAAAATTTACGCAAAATGGCGTTTATCTTTTGTTAAAAAAGTGCTATGATATAATTGCACGCGGAATATTGGGAGGATGTACACATATAGAGTTTTTGAACTCTTTTTTGTGTCGCGAATTTTGATGCTCCTTTTTTAAGGAGCAGGATTCAGGTGAGCCTGGAGGTGTGGGTGCCGCCCTGCAAAAAGGAAGTGATGAATCTGGAAGAGAGATGGTGGTTGCAGAGCAGACATAAGGGAGCAGGAAGAGTCTCAAAGTTGTGTGGGAAGGTGAGGATATTTTTTGCGAGGAATATTTACACGGGCGCGAATCGTTTTAATTGTGAAGGTCTTTCGCGCCTTTCCTGGAATAATAAATGTATTTGGCGAGGAGCCAAAGAAATATTAACGTTTTTTTAATCTTTTGAAGGAGGAATATTATGCGTAAGGAATTATGTTTGTTAAGTTGTCTTTTGGTCCTGAGTCTTGCAGTCACGGTGAGAGCCGAGGACCTCGAGATACCATCGTTTGCCGGGGCAGATGGCAGCTGTGCGATTCTCTGGGATTTTGTTGAGCCCTATCCTGATGCTGATGACTGGATTTACACCCCGGACCTGGAGCCGAAATTTTTTGCAGATGACAACCTTGAGGAAGCTTGGGGCGAAGACGTCTTAAATTGGCCCGGAGAACAAGAGAGCCGATTCTATTTCACCATGCCTGAGGGCACAGGCGACTATTTAACGGTGTTTATGCAGCTAACTTACACCGGCGACCCAAGTTATCTATGGGCTTTCCCCGAAGGCTGGAGTGCACCGGCTGATGCCGGAGGTGATCACCTTGGTGGTGAGGAAGAAGACGTAGAAATGACTGAGCCCATTGAAATCGAGCCAGGGGTTTTTTACAGGACGATGTCATCAACCTGGAACATGCACGGAGAAGACCCAGAATTAGCTGCTCTTCTTATCGGCGCCGATGCTTCTTGTACAATACAACAGATAGTCATTGACGCTGTTAGGCATCCTGACAGGGAACCTCCTGTTGGACCTGGAAGAAGACAGCTCTTCATACCAATTCAGGTTTCCAACCCCATCCCGGCAGACGGCGAAAGGCATGTGCCTCTGGATACCAATCTGAGTTTCCAAGCACCTAAAGAAGCATTTTGTATCAACCCGAATGCGGACCCGAATTTTAAGGGGCCGTTCGAATACGATGTTTACTTCGGGACCGAGCCGAATGTGCTGACGATGACACAGTTAGCCGATGCCTGTCAGCCTGCCAACTGCAACGATGTTATGGTCTTTGACCCGTGCACAGGTGGCGATTTGAACTTTGCAACGACATATTACTGGCGCGTTGACTTCAATGACGCCAACGGCGGAGGCGACCCATGTTTCTACGAAGGCCCGTATTTTTCGTTCACGACTTTAGGTTTCGCCGACAACGTTTCTCCAGTTGACGGTGCAGGAGATGCGAGTGTTTACGCGGACCTGAAATGGTCGGGTGACAGCTTTGCCGACTCGTTCGACGTTTACTTTGGCACCGACTTTGAGGAGGTAAACAACGGCACAGCCTCCATGGGCAATCAGGGCCCCAATACCTATCCCCTGTCTGATTTGGTGCTGGATACCGATTACTTCTGGCGAATTGACCAGGTCAACGATACTTTACCCCTGACGATCGAAGGGCCCATATGGTCCTTCACAACCGGTATTTCCACAGAAATCGACAGCATGGACTCATATGACACCATTAACAATGAGATATTCGATACATGGCTTGCCTGGCCTGACATCCCCAAAAGCCACGCCTATATCGACATTGAAACAGCAGAACCTTACGTTCAGGACGGCAACGCAATGTTTTTTGGTTACGACAATTTTGGCTCAGAGGGGACCCAGTGGTTAGGTTCATGGACCGAGGCGGCGGTAGTTAGTCTGCCGGTCGGTTCCAACTGGACCGCTATCAGCGGTAAGGCACTGCAGATCTGGTTCCGCGGCACCCTGGGTAATTCCGTTACTGCCAATGACAAGATGTATATAGCCCTTGACGATGGAAGTACAATCGCGGCTTCGATATATCCGGATACCAACGACATTAACGTCCCGCTGTGGCAGGAGTGGAACATAGATTTGGCGGAGTTTGCCGGTGTTGACCTCTCGAATATCAGCAAGATCCATATCGGCTTCGGTGGTCAGCAGTTTACAGGTCAATCTGCCGACGGCGGACAAGGTACCGTTTACTTTGACAATTTCGCTCTGTTTACTACCAGATGCGTTCAAGCTGAGGCACCGGGTGATGCCACGGGCGACTGCACAGTCAACGGCGATGATATCATGGAACTTCAAGTGGGCTGGCTCGAGAGCGATTATGAGGTCCCGCCGATAGAGCCTAACTGGGCAGATATGCTTGTGGAATATCGGTTCGCCAGCGACTTACAGGACACAGCCAATGATTACGACGGCATTGATGGTGATGGGGAAGGGACAGCTGTCCAGGTATCCGGCGGGTACCTGAGTATCGAACAGCTTGTCGGTGACGATTATCATGTCGAAGTACCTCTGGGCGCGGACAATCCGTTTGACGGTTCACAGGACTATACCGTATCGATGATGGTAAGGGTACCTGCAGATATCGAAGGCCCGTACGTACTGTTTAGTTCGGCTGATGAAGCGGCACCCAACGACCCGAACAATCACTCTATGCATATCCTGAAAGACGCATGGATAGAGGCTGGTCCGGGCGATGATGTTTGGTTCAAATCAGGCTGGGTCGACATCTTCTGGCTTGACGGTTCCTGGGCAACAGAGGTTGAGGGCTCCTGGACTGACTGGACACACGTCGCAGTCGTGTACGATGCAGCCACTACGGTTATGACCTACTACCTTGACGGCGAACCACCGGGTTATACGATGGAACTGGACCCGAACATCCCCGATATAGCCGACGATAAGGTACATATTGGTGACACCTTGAACCTCGAGTTCCAGGAAGGTGATACAAGCGGCGGGTTTACCGGCGATATCGATGATTTCCGCATCTTCAGCTCAGCTTTGCCGCATGCAAACATTATGTGGCTTGCGGGCAAGGCCGAAGCGACGTACTTCCCGCTTGAACAACCTTCGAACCTGTATCCAAAGGTCGGTTCGTACGGCTGGGACCCGAACAATGTCGATATCGTGGACTTCAAGGACTTTTCGATATTGGCTAACAACTGGCTGGCGGAAGAGAAGCTGTGGCCGTAGTGAATTTGATGTGTGGCTGATATTTAAGCTGCTATTGAGCGATTGATTCAGGGCCTATGCTGATTTGACGCAGTATAGGCCCTGTTTCGGAATAATAAATGTATTTGGTGAGGAGCCAGAGAAATATTAACGTTTTTTAATCTTTTGAAGGAGGAATATTATGCGTAGGGGATTTTATTTCTTAATGTCGGTTGTTTTTTGTTTTTGTGGAGTGAGTCTGGGTGAGGACTGGAATCCTCCTGACTGGCGAGGAGCGGAAGGCTCAACGTATGCCCGCTGGGAGTTTGAGGGTAACGGTAACTTACCGGACGAATTCATCGGCGATGATACACCTCACTGGGGTGAAGACTATACGTGGGTAGCTGAGGACCCGTGCACTACATTTGCGGTGGCCCTTGGGACCGTGTCTGGCGGCGTCATAACGGAAGATGAGATATGGATTGCCATCAGCAACTTTGACAGTAATGACCCGCTTGACCCGCTCGGATACGGCAGGAAAAAGAGGTTCAGGCTCCAGGCGGTACTTCAGAATTACGCAATGGAATGGGAAACGGAGACGGCGGATGTTCCCTGGGAGGATATTGAAGGCGGCTGGATATGGGTCACTTCCGAGATGAATGATGCGGTTCTTATACATGAACAAACGGACCTGGGGGACGGCTGGTCCTATCTATTACTTGAATTTGAATACAGAGGGTACAATCCGGACTATGATACTGAATGGGTACCTCGCAACCCTGCAGCAGAGACTATCGCCTTACTTTCAGGTCCTTCGCGGATAAACTTGGACCAGTTGATAATCGATACAATCTGCTACGAAGGAGACGACATAGAGGTGGGTACAAAGGTATCGAATCCTGTGCCAGGTAACAGAGAAAAGCATGTTGACCCGGGAACGAATCTTAGTTTCCAGGCACCGAAGGCTGCTCTTTGTATGTTTGTTGACGACCCCTGTGACCCGAACGATGCGCCGCCTGACCCGAATTTGAAGGGGCCTTTCGAATATGATGTTTACTTCGGCAGAGAGCCGAATGTGCTGACGATGACACAGTTAGCCGATGCCTGTCAGCCTGCCAACTGCAACGACGTTATGGCTTTTGACCCGTGCGCAGGCGATTTGAACCTTGCAACAACATATTACTGGCGGGTAGATATCAATGATGCGAATGGCGGAGGTGACCCGTGCTTCTATGAAGGTCCGGTATTTGATTTTACTACGTGGGGCCTTGCCGACAACATTGCCCCGCCTGACGGTGCAAGAGAAATAGCTGTTTACGGTACGAGCCTGGTATGGGCAGGCGATGTGTGGGGGGACACGTTCGATGTGTACTTCGGTACGGACTTCAACGAGGTCGATGACGGGAACGCGAATGCTTTAGTGGGCGACAACCAGGGGCCGAATACTTATGACCCGGGAGCTCTTGTACTTGATAAGGAATACTTCTGGCGAATTGATGAGGTCAACGGCATTGCGCTTAAGGGCGATATCTGGAGCTTTTCGACGGACATACTAACGGTTGTTGATGATATGGATTTATATGACAATAAGAACAAGATAGAGGAGACATGGCTTGACGGGTGGAATGGAGGTCTTGACAACGGTTCTGTAATTTATCTTGAGGAAGCGATAGCTGAAGACGGCAGCTCGATGAGATACCTTTATGACAATACTACTGACTATGGTGACGGTTACGGTTCGAGAGCGGAGGCGGACATATCGAAGCTTGTGGTAGGTTCGAACTGGAACGAGATCGGCGCCAAGGCGCTGTTTTTGACATTCTATGGCCAAACGACAAATACAGCAGGCGTTAACGACAAGATGTATGTGGCGTTTGAAGACGGGTCAGGTACCGTAGGAGTGATGTACTATCCGGATGTGAATGACATTAAGATTGAGCAGTGGCAGGACTGGAATATCGACCTGCAGGCTTTTGTTGATGACAATGATGTAGACCTTAATGATGTGTCGAAGATTTCGATAGGATTCGGAGTTTACGGCGGGAGCGGGACGCAGGGTACAGATGGCGTTGTTTATTTTGACAATATCCTGTTGTGGGCGAGCCGCTGTATTCGCGAGTTTGCGCCGGGTGACGTTGACGGCGACTGTGAGGTTGGCATATGGGACCTTGAAGATATGAGTTTCGAGTGGTTAGAGAGCGATTACAATGTAGTATCGACAGAGCCGAGCCACGATAATTTGCTTGTGGAGTATCTGTTCGCCAGCGACTTACAGGACACAGCCAATGATTACGACGGCATTGCAGGTGATGGGATTACCGTAGCGAACGGATACCTGAGTATTGAACAGGGCGTCGGTAACACTTTTCATGTCGAAGTACCTCTGGGTGCGGACAATCCGTTTGACGGTTCGGGAGACTTTTCGATATCGATGAAGTTCAGGACAGATACCGGAGGTATCCTGATAAGCTCTGCCGACCCTCTGGAGCCCAACGACCCGAACAACCATTCTATGTCTTTGTTTTTGTTAGAGGAAGCCGAAGTCGAAGATGACTGGTTCTACAAGGCGGCGGTGTACGACAATTTCTTTGTGGCAGATTCGAGGGTAGAAGATGAGACCAGCGACTGGAGTATAAGTAATTGGCACCATGTTGCGGTCACTTACGATGCGGACGGTGGAATTTGTCCCGAGGATTCGGAAGACCCGAACGTTTGTCCGCCTGGCGGGGTTACGGGGTTAATCACGGTATATCTTGACGGGATGCCGACGGAAGAGCCGGGTAACTTTGACCCGAATATACCTGAAATACCTGAAATAGACGATGACGAGGTGCACATAGGCGATTCGCTCAACGTTGAATTTCCCGGGGAGGAATACGAAAGCGGCGATGCCGGTTTTACCGGCGACATCGACGAGGTTCGGATTTACACTGAGGTTCTGACGCACGGGAACGTTCTATGGCTTGCGGGGATGGGTGATACGTATTTCCCGCTTGATTCGGAGGCCAATTTGTATCCGAAGGAAGGGCCATTCGGCTGGGACCCGGACGACCAGGATGTTGTGAACTTCGCGGATTTTGCGATATTGGCTGATAACTGGCTGGCAGAAGAGAAGCTGTGGCCGTAGAATTTGAAATTAAATAAAGGAAATGACCCCCAGCGCGGGGGTGGGTAGAGGAGTAAACATAAAAAAAGATAAAGAGGAGCCCCTGCGATGCAGGGGGCTAAAATTACAAAAATATTATTGAGTGGTGGGTTTGTCTTTGTTGATGGAGCGGAGTCGTTTTATGATTTTTTCGACTTTTGCCAGGCCGATAAGGACGCCAATGGCAATTAAAGTAGCAATAAAGGCCAGGGCGTAAAACTTTGCCCCGCATGCCATACCGATGCTGGCGACGAGCCAGATGGTGGCGGCGGTAGTCAAGCCGTGCACACCCCCGCGGTCCTGAATGATTGCACCGGCACCGAGGAAGCCGACGCCAGTAACAATCTGTGCGGCAATTCTGGTAATAGAATCGTTTTGGCCGCCTATGTGTCTGGAAATTATTGTAAAGACCGCTGCTCCGAGACAAATCAAGGCGTTTGTTTTAAGTCCTGCGGCCTTGCCGCTTAGCTCGCGTTCGAATCCGATAGCAGAACCAAAAATGACAGCTAAAATTATCGCGATTAAGTCTCCCGGCCAATCCATAGATGTCCCTTTCTATTTAGTGTTTGGATTTATCTTTCAATCAAAGATTCGTCGACCTTCATGCCGAAATGTCGTCCGGCCTTTTCAATATGGGCGAGTACCTTGTCACCCTTCTTCAAGTTGGTGACTGAAACAGCACTGCCGTCGGGGGTGACGAGGCGGATTGTCTCGGCATTTTGCATTACAAGACTTATCGTCTGGTCTTCGGCTTTTGCTTCAATAAGCATCATTGGTCTTTTTTCGATTTTGTTTCGGCCGAGATAAGCGATTTGGCTTTTTCCTTCACAGTTTACGACCAGTACATCGTCTCCGGCTTTTAGGTCGGCGAGGTATTTGGTTTTGCCGCCCGGCGCGAGGGTGTATGCGTGGACGGCCCCGGCGTTGACCCTGAAGGGTCTTGAGGCCACATAAGGGTTGTCGATTGATTCGGAATGTACGAGGAAGAAGCCCGAGGCGGTGTTGCCAACGAGCATTCCCTCTCCGAGTCCCATTTGAGTACAGGTATCGAGGCAGGCCCTGTCGCCCATACCGAGCTGTTTTACGGCGGTGATAGTGGCAGTGACAAGGGGGACCTTTTCGCTGATGCCGTGGATGATTTCGGCGGTTTTCTTTAGCTGGTTTATATCGTCGCTTTTGAGTACGACGCCGTCGACGCCTTTTTCGAGAATCTCGACCATAAGTTTAGCCTGCTCGCTGTTTTGGACCTGTACCATGATGCCGCCTGCCCTGCGTGCGAGGAGGTTCTCAATTGGAATAATCGTCCAGTCGAGCATTTTAAGTACGACAATTTTGCTTTCGGGAACGGTGGCGGCCTTGTCCTCGTCGGCCTTGGATGAGATGTCGACGAATTCGACGTCTTTGCCGGGAACTATGTCACCATCTGCTTCGACGGTTTTGATTTTGCCGAATTCCCTGACAGTCGGGCTTTTGCCGTCCGGTATCACAACCGCGTCTGCGCCGCTTTCCAAAGCGGAGATAACGAGCTGTTTATCGTACGGTCTGGCATCTACCCATAGTTTTTTCATTGAAATTTTTCCTGTGCTTTTGGTTTACGCCCTCCATGGGCGCTGTCTTACAATCTCTTTAGACAATATTTTTTTTGCGACTGCAACATCTTCTTCAATCTGAAAGTCGAACATTCCGGCGACAACGAAGTCAGCGCCGTTTTCGAAGGCGTGTTTGAAGCCGTCTCTCGGGTGGATTGCGCCCGCGGCGAGGACCTTATATGCAAGCCAAGGTTTTTTGACGTTTTTCATAAATTCGATTGTTTTTTCGGGTTGCTTGTCCCAGTAATTATCGGCCAGGTAATTGTCGACTACATCGAGGTTCTGGTCGGGCCGACGCGTGGACCAGTAGTTTGTACTGTGCATGGTTTTCATATAAAAGTCCACTTCAATACCCGCGTGTTCACACGCCATAGTAGTCTCAATATTGTGGCCTGCGATGCCCGCAATGAGTCCGTTTTTCTTTATGTAGGAAACGGCTTTTTCCACGAGGTCAATGCGGCCGTCCCTGACGAGGGTGTCGCCAAAGTTGCCTGCCATGAAGACTCCGACCGCACCGTTATCAACGGCTTGTTTTAAGTAGCCGGTCAGGTTCTCCTCTGTAACATCAGCCTGGGCCAGCCACTGAATTTTTCCAGATGTCTGCTTCCAGTATTTGTTTAGAACGGGGATTGTATTCTTTGTGCCAACGTGTGCAACAACAGTATTGATGCCGGACTGCTCGGCGATGGAAAGGGTCTCAATAATTTTTTCATCCGTAAAATAGTGCTGGAGGAGGGTGGAGACATAGGTCAAATCCCTGCTGTGTGCATAGCCGTTTATGAGGTTGCCTCCGCAAATCAGCCTGCTTATCTGAAGATTGCCGATTTTTCCCATGGGCATGGTTTTGTCGGATTTTTCCGGCGGTTTGGGCGTATCTTTTGCTACTGCCGCGAGTAGTGTTTTTTCTTCGAGGCTCAGTGCGGCCGTAACCGCCGCAGAGGCAGCGAGAGACTTTTTTATAAATTGGCGCCGATTCGGATGTTTGGACATTTTCGAACCTCCTGAAACATGATTTGTTTGCTAATACTTTCTGCCTTTAGCCCTGCGATATCGCGACAGCTTCTTCGACGCTTGCACCGTTGTGCACGATTTTGCTGAGAGCTTCGACAATCTTTTCAGGGTTTTTGTGCTGGAATGCGTTTCTTCCGATAGATAAACCTGTCGCGCCGGCTTTAAGAGCGCCTTGAACCATTTTGAATATATCTTCGTCGCTGTCCATTTTTTCTCCGCCGGCAATGACTACCGGCACGGGGCAGCCCTCGACCACTTCCCGGAAGCTGTCTACGCTGCCGGTGTAAACGCATTTGACGATATCGGCACCTAATTCGGCACCAACGCGAGCGGCATGCTTGACGTTGTTTACGTCAAACTCATTTTTGATTTTCGGGCCGCGTGTGTACATCATCGCGATGAGAGGCATCTGCCACTGCAAACATCGCTCGGCGACAAAACCCAACTGCCCGAGCATTTCCTTGTCGGTTTCGGCTCCAAGGTTGATATGAACAGATACGGCGTCGGCTCCGAGTCTGATTGCCTCTTCAACCGTGCAGATGAGCTCCTTTGCGTTTGGGTCGGGACTCATCGAAGTACCACCCGAAAGGTGAATAATCAGCCCAATGTCTTTACCCGTGCCCCTGTGCCCGGCTCGAACGATACCTTTGTGCATCAAGATGGCGTTTGCGCCACCGGCGACAATCCTGCTGACGGTCGTTCGCATGTCCTCGAGGCCGGCGATGGGGCCAACGGTGACGCCGTGGTCCATGGGGATGATTACGGTCCTGCCGGAATTACGGTCGATTATTCGCTCGAGCCTGATTTTTTTTCCTATCATAGCCAAATCTCCAATTAAAATTTCTATAGCAATGTACTCAAATCAGGCCAAAAGGCAAGCGAAAAACGCAGACTTTCCCGAGGGCCCGCCGAGGCCGGGTTTTAGGTCGGCGAGGACGAAGCCGGCTGCATTGTTGAAATTGGTTTCAATAATCATACTGCTTTGTTGAAAACCTTAAGCGGCACGCCTGATTATCATCAGGTTGTGCGTTAATACCCTTAATAAACATTCTCTCTTTCGAGATTCAACATTACGATTTCGCAACGCTGAACCTAAAAGTCTTTTGTGTCTCGAAAATACACTCTTAACCTGCCAACGTTGACCATATGCCTGGCGTTCAAACTCCGTTGCCATCTCTCGCCGATACTTAGCAGAGGGAAGTTTTGTTGTCCGTCTCGGATTATAAGCAATAATTGTTGAGCGAATATTCAATTTATCACGGCAGAATTCATGATTAAACTCACTGTCATAACCGGCATCGGCAAGAACCTGATCAAAATGAACATATTTCTCGGCCTGCTCGATAACCTTCTGCAAATCAGGAAAATCCATACTTGGCCCACGTGTGACCCTACAGCCCGCAATCAAATGTGTCTTTATCTCGCAGACAATCGTAAGTTTCGGCCAACGGCGACGATAGAACGATTCACGCTTTCTGCAACGAATGAAGTGCTGGCTGGTATATCGAGTCTCCAGACCTGTAGCATCTATTGCAGCTGTGGGACAATCTTCAATTAATTTAGCCTTATAGGCCTGGTTAAATATCGATGCTAACAGCTTTTCAAAAGCCCTTTTTTTATAAGCCTTTTTTCGGCGTAGCAGAGAGTAGAATAGTGAGGTATTTGCTTCAAATCTAAAACCTTGCGTAAATCTGAAAAATCTTTCAGCATCTGAATGATGCCACGGTAGTCGGTTTTTAAGAATTGCCTG
>Ga0307378_10012272_pt1 | contig 10951 bp, 26 predicted proteins | sample UN1MG_FD_202238 | JGI IMG/M metagenome (GOLD analysis project Ga0307378, IMG submission 202238) | Soil microbial communities from Risofladan, Vaasa, Finland - UN-1 | ecosystem: Environmental > Terrestrial > Soil > Coastal area > Acid sulfate soil | place: Finland: Risofladan, Vaasa | collected...
GCGGCGATGGTCGCAACCAGACTTGGACCGCATCGCGCGAACGACGGCCGGGCGGCAAGAGGCGATTGAGGTGCATCCATGAGAACCAAAGCCCATCCAGTCTGCGATGTGGTGGCGAGCGGCGACGCCGATTCGTTCGCGGCGGAGCTTGGCGCGGCCATCATTGTCCGCTGGGTCGAAGGCCGGGAAGGCGATTCCTCCATCCCGCATGGTACGCACCAAACCTGGACGCCAGAGCTGCTCACCCGCGAACTCACTGTAGATGCCTCCGAATTCTGGTTCCGGGGCGGCGGGGTTCCGACGGTGGTGTGGGGTGACAACAGCGGCGTGCGCTGGGCCGCCACGCTGGATCTCGGCTGGCCGTGCGACGATGAGCGGGTAGTTCGCTACAGGATTGAGGACCGCTGACGAAGGAGCGACTAATGTGCCAAGACCGTAAAGACCCGAAAGCCACGAAGCGAGCGCGGCGCAGGTGGAGACGCTTGAAGGTGTGGAAATGGGTCCAGGTCCGCGCCAAGTGGAATGGTAAAACGACGGCCGAATCCGTCTGCTTCTACCACCGTTGGCTTCCGGGGCACAACATCGCCGTAATGATGGACACGCTAGAGTATTCAGAACATGACTTAGGATTCCACTTTTATCTGAGGCGGCGGGATGCGATGGCGGCGGGGGGACGATGGCGCGATTGGGTATTGTTGCAGGCAACAGTGTGTCCAAAGGACGTTCGCAGTATTGGCTGGGGCGATGGCTTAGGCGGCGATAACACACGCACCCTAGTTGCCACGGCCGCGACGGTCTCGAAGCGCGAGTATGCGCGGGTGCTCCGCGAGGGGGCGAAGCCATGACACTACACATCATCCTGGGCAGCATCGGCCTGCTCGCCGCCGTAGTGGTGATCGCGGCCGCCTGCCTGAAGACGCATGTAGCGTGCAACCCCGCCGCTGAGGGCGGGAAAGAATGAAAGGAACAGGACAATGTGTGGACCAGCACCGCAGCATTTGGAAGACGCCCTAGAACGAGAACGCGAAGCCCGGTCGGTCGCCTATCACAATCGAGTGCGTGATGAGGAACTGCGCGATCGGGCCTTTGAGGAAGGCCGGGAATTCGAGCGGTCACGAACACGCAGAGGGTAGGTATTCCCCGCCGCTGAGGGCGGGAGAAGTTCTGACAAGTGAATTCGTGCCGATGCGTCCCCTCGAAAGAGGGAAGGCGGCTGCGGGGATCGCATAAGTAGACTCCGAGCAAGAGTGGTCTGATCAACCATGCGGAGAACCGGCCCCACATCGGCAACTGGTGCGGCGGCTCAAGCGAAGTTCAGGAGCGAGATGATAACGATCTCACGGGCGGGCGCGACCCCCGACCGCCGCAGTGAAGCACCGGGCGACTTGAAAGGCAGACTGGTCAAGGCCGCCCGGCTTGTCCGTGGCCCCGGCGGTGCGTTGCCGCCGGGATTGAATGAAGCCCGAAAGGGAAGGATAGAGCGATGGCTGAGAACTTCACGGGACCGATGCCGTGCTGCTGCGAATGCCAGGCCTGCAAACGAGATCGGCTGATTGAGGCCGCGTACAAAGTCGGCAACCCGGCGCAGCTCAAACATCTTATCGCCGATCTGCGTGTGGAATTGGCCATTGCCGAAACTGATCTTGCCCGCGCGAACGCGGTCCTCGACGGCGAATGGCCGGGCGCAGAGGAAATCCTGACGAAGGGCCTGGAGAAGGCCAAGGCGAAAGGAGCGGAGAGCGGTGGCTGAGACGAAACCGAAACCCCTCCAAAAGCTCACGAATTCGCGGCGGGTCTGCGCGCAGGTGTGTCTGCAAAAACACCACTTCGCCTACGAACTGGGCTTGCGGCGTATCGTTGACGCCCAGCCGCTGCGGTTCGGCGAAGCCCTCCACGTCGCCCTGAACGCCGTCGCCAAGGGCGTCACGCAGGATGACGCTATCCTCGTCGCGGTAGCTAGCTATGACGAAACCCGCCCGCCCTCGCTCGGCGGCGCCGCCGAGACTGATTGGCTGTTGGAGGGGGAAATCCTGGCCCGCCTCTTGGCCGGGTACTTCTGGCGCTGGGGCGAGGCAGACAAGGACGTAGAAATCCTGGCCAGCGAAGTCGTGTTTAATCTGCCACTACTGAACCCCGAAACCGAACGCTGTAGCCGGACGTGGACGATGGACGGCCGGATCGACAAGGTTCTGCGGCGGGACGGACCACATTTCGTCCGCGAACACAAGACGACCGGCAGCGGGATCGAGCCCGACGCCGACTACTGGAAGCGGCTTCGGATTGATTCTCAAGTCTCTGTTTACTGGCTGGCTGCCCAGGAGTTGGGCTGGCCGGTCGAGCACGTCGAATACGACGTGATCCGCAAGCCCGGTATCCGGCCCAAGAAGCTGACACAGAAGGACACCGCCGACGTTATCACCGGCACGAAGTATTGCGGTGAGGTCTTCGCCGTTGAAGTTGTCTCGCGCGAGCCGCTGAAGGTAACGATCAATGGTGAGTACGCCGAGATTGACCGCGCGGGCAAGCTGCCCGCTATGCGCGAGACCGTTGCCATGTACGGGGCGAGACTGACCCAGGATATCGGGGAGCGACCGGACTACTACTACGCCCGTCGCCAGATACCCCGAACCGCTGACAACCTCATGGACGCCCGCCATGAACTGTGGCAGATGGCCGGGCTGCTCCAAGAGTGCCGGCGCAGCAATCGCTGGCCCCGAGCTACCCACGCCTGCATCGGATACGGTCGCTGTCCCTACTTCGATCTATGCACCAATGGCTTCGACTTCGCTGCCAGCGGCGTACCGGCGGGTTTCGAGATCGTGGCCAACGTGAATCCAGAACTATCCCAAGACTAAGGAGACATACCATGAACGCACCGTCAGCACCACCGACCACGCGGCCCAAAGCGCCACCGAGGGGACCAACGGCCGCCCCGCCGCCGACGGCAACCAACGGCGCGGGGGCTGTCATCGGCTTGCCCCAGCCAACGTTTCAGCCGCCCCGAATCATCATCAACGCCGTCGAGGGCTTCGGTAAGACTTCCGCTGGGGCGAATGCGCCCGATCCTGTCATTCTCATGGCTGCCGGGGAGACCGGCTACCTAACGTTGCTGGGCAGCGGCCTGGTCCCGCAGGTGCCCGTGGCCAAGATCGAGGGCTGGGCGCAACTGCTGGCTACCGTCGATGCCCTGGCAGAAAGCCCCGACACGCCCTGCCAGACGCTCGTACTGGACGCCCTGAGTGGCTTCGAGCGGATGTGCCATGAGAATGTCTGCAAGAGGGACTTCAAGGGCGAGTGGGGCGAGAAGGGATTCGGCGCCTACCAGAAGGGCTACGACCTGTCCGTTACCGATTGGCTGGAGCTTCTGGCCAAGCTCGATGCCCTGCGCGAGCGGCGCGGGGCGACGATCCTCCTCCTCTCGCATTGCAAGGTCAAGACGTTCAAGAATCCCGAAGCGGCGGACTACGACCGCTGGGTGAGCGACATACACGACAAGACCTGGAGCGCGACGGCCAAGTGGTCCGACGCCATTCTGTTTGGCAACTTCTACGTCGCCGTCGAGGGCGGCGCTACCGGGGAGAGGCCAAAGAAGGGCAAGGGCGTTGGCGGCACGTCGCGCGTTCTCTACTGCGAGCGCCGGAGCGCCTTCGATGCCAAGAATCGGTACGGAATGCCGGAAAGCATCGACGTGCCGGCTGACGCTTCGCAGAACTGGGCCGTGATCTGGAACAACATCAGAAAGGAAGGCTAATCATGGAAGCGGGACTCTACTTCGGCAAGCTGATCGACAGCGGCTTGAACGTTTCGCAGGGCGGTACTGAGTGCTTCGAGTTGGTGTTTGAGGTCAGTCATTTCGCCAACAACGGCGACTGGGAACCGCTACCGCAGCTCGTCAAGCGGACGATACGGCTGTGGCTTTCAGAGAAGGCGTGGCCTTACAGCCAACAGAAGCTCGACGCCTTGGGCTTCAGTGGCGACTTCTCCAACCCGCGATTTGGGGAACAGGCCCAGGGCGTACAACTGAATTGTAAGATTGAACAGTACCAGCAGAAGCCGGTGGAGCGCTGGGATCTGTACTACGAAGGCGCAGGCGAGAGGAAGGCGCCGCCGCAAGACGCCGTTCGCAAGCTGAACGCCAAGTGGCAACAGGCCCAGGCAAATACACGCAAGCCAGCCGGACTGCCGCCAGCGCCGCCGAGGCCGGCGCCAACTGAGGACGCTCCAATCGAGGAGCCGACAGAGGAAATATCGGGCGGAGCCCCCTTCGGCAACGACGACATCCCATTTTGAGGCTGCCCGACGTGGCCGACGAACTGGTAGAGGCGTTTGAGGCTGAGGTTGACGACATTCCATCCGCAGATTGAGAGTAAGGATACTGCCAATGGCGAAAAGCCCTGAAAGCTTGGCCGAAGGTGTGATCGAGGCGCTGGAGGAATTCTTCGCATCCGGCCACCATCGACCGTTTCAGAGTAATCAGGCTTGGCTCGATCAGCGCGAGCGCTACCGCGAGAAATGCGTCGCGGCGCTTCTTGCCTTTGGCCGGGCCTGCGCCGCACAGAACAAGGAGCCCCCCAATGACTGAGCCACGACACCATAAAGGGCATCTGCCCTCGCTGCTCGTTCTGGCGACCCAAACGCAAGGAGCCCTGCCATGACTGACAGCGAACAGGCCGCGTGGGATGACGGATATCGGGCCGGCGGCAAACAAGAAGAGCGTATCCCGCCATATACGCATGTCCAGAGCAACCTGCGCCGGTATTGGTACGACGGGTACGCGGCCGCCGTCGAGGAACAACAGAGCAAGGACGCTTCCCATGACTGACGCCGAAAACACCCTTAGAGTGTATGACTACGAGGCGATTCGGCCGATCATTGGCTGGCCCCAGTGGCGCGAAGATGACACAGCCCGCATCTGCCAGCTACGCGGACGCTCTGTGTTTGCCTACGACCCGCCGCCGACTGGGCAGCGACCAAGCGAGGGGTGGTCCGTGGCGGCTATATATCCACCTTACATTGCCCTCTGCGCCTGGCGAAGCCACCTGACGGCATGGCTGGACGAGCAAGGCATCAATATTCTATTCTCTCCCAGGGGCGGATGCTTTGGGGCGTTTGAGGCCAAACGTGGTTTGTGGCTCTTGACGAGGGGCAACTGGAGCGTCACAGAGATAAACCCCATACTGGAGGCAGCGCGTTTCCCCACCCGCGACGCGGCCATGATCGCCGCCGCGCTGGCCCTGCTACAGAGCAAGGACGACTCCCATGACCGACATTGATATCCTGGAATCGGAGAAGTGCGCACGGGCCGTCAAGATTACGGGCCTACCATGTGACATCCTATATCACAAGGGCGATTGTTGCCTGGAGGGCGGCTTCGACGATTTCGATGTCAACCTACCCGCCGAACTTGCCGTAGACATCCTCACCGCCCACTTCCTCCGCTGGTTTGAGACTGGTCCCTGGGTTGCCATCATCTACGGCCCCGGCGCGCCTACGGGCGATAGGGGTGAGACGCACATCAAGTCGGGTTACGAGATTCGCCTGCATGGCCGCAACCGTTTGAACTTCTGGTACGAGACTGGCGAGACGCTCTTTGAATGCCTCCTCAACGCCGTGCTGGCCGTGGGGGAACAGAAAGGCAAGGACGCCGAAGATGACAAGTCATAATGAGAGTACCGATGGCGGCCTTGGTCTATTCATTCTTGTCGCGGTTCCCCTCTTCTGCCTCGTGAATCTCACGTGTTCGGTCACGCACTACCTAGATCATCTCGCCACACCGCCGCGCGAATCCCCCGCGCGACCCGCAGTCCCCTCCTGTGCCTTGAGAAAGCCAGCGGCGGGCGAGACTGAGGCCGTGGCGCGCGTCCCCTACGCCGCGCGCCCGGCCACCTTATTCGAGCGACTGAGGCCGCTCTACGACGCCATCCGGCAAGTCGAATCCGCCGGGAACGACTGCGCCGTCGGCGACGACGGCAAATCGCGCGGGCCATATCAAATTACGCGGGCATATTGGAAGGACGCGTGCGAGGCCGCTGGAGAAAGCTGGGATTACGATACCCACGTTTGGGACCGCGACCGCTGCGAATACCTGATGTACCACTACTGGAAGCGCTACTGCCCGCGCGCCCTTGCGACGCTGGACTTCGAGACGCTTGCCCGCGTGCATAACGGCGGCCCCGACGGCGCGCGGGAGCGATGCACGCTGGATTACTGGAAACGAGTAGAGGCCAGACTTGCCGAATGATGAACGAATAATCCGCGTGTTCCCTCAACGGACGAGCGCGACGCCGATCGACGACCTGGCGTTCGTGGGCGACCCGCCGCTTTTCCTACCCAAAGGCGGGCAAGTCCACATTTCCTGTGTTTTCACATGGGACAAGCCGGAAGCGGATCGCCTAGCCCGCGCGTGGGCAAGTCATGGTTACGACGTACAACTCGGCGGACCCGCATACGATGCGCGGGGAGACGAATTTGAGCCGGGCGTCTACGTCAAGGATGGCATGACGATTACCAGCCGTGGCTGCATTCGCCGCTGCCCGTTCTGCTTCGTGCCCCAGCGCGAGGGCACGTTGCGGCTACTGGACATCAAGCCCGGCTGGGACGTTCTGGACAACAATCTTCTGGCCTGTCCGCGCAGTCACATCGAAACCGTCTTGGACATGCTCAACGATCAGCCGCGAGCGGCCCGCTTTACCGGCGGAATTGACGCCCGCCTCTGCCGTCCGTGGTTCGCCAAACGCTTAGGCAAGATGCGAGTAAAGATTCTGTATACCGCCTACGATTTACCATTAGCGAAGCAGTCTGTCGAGCGGACCATTGCGATGCTGCGCGACGCCAGCCTTCGGCGGTGGCAAGTCGGCTGCTATGTCCTGGTCGGCTACGTGAACGATACCACGGAGGCGGCCGAGGACCGGCTGCAATGGGTATTGGAACTCGGCGGAACGCCGTTCGCCATGTTCTATCTAGGACCGGAATCGCGTTCGCGCAAGATCCCCGACAAGTGGCGGGCCTTGGTGCGCAAGTGGATACGTCCCGCAGCCATATTTGCAACCCCCGACGGCGCGCGGGAGACGTGTACAGAGGACTACTGGCACAGAGTGAAGAAGGAGCTATCCCTATGAAACCGCGATTGAAATTGTTGGAGTTGGCCTCACGTGAGGCCCACGAGGCCCTGGCTATGGTTGAGGCGCTTTCCGATGCCGACTTCGAGGACTACCGCGAGATGGACGAGGAAGAGGCCGCGCGCGACTTGGCCAAGCACTTCTTGAAAGAGGCGCTACAGAATTTCTGATCCCTACTGCACTGGCGGCGAGCGAAGGCGAGGCTGCGATGACTGTGAAGGAACTGCGCGATTACTTGGCGGCGCTGCCTGCTAAGCAACAGAAGGCCCGTGTCGTCCTTGCCTGCGACGAAGAGGGGAATGGGTTTGCTAATCTCGCTGAATGTACCGAACAGGGCTACAGCGAGGACGAGGACGACCCCCTGATTGAAGTTGGCGAGACCGAAATGGCCTGTATCGTTTGCTGGCCAGATCGGTGACGAAGGAGATGCTGCAATGAAACGTCTAAAGAGATTCGGCTCCGGTAGCAATCGCCTGGATATCTGGGAGCATCGTGGGTGCCTTTGGCTCGATGCGCCTATGTGGAGCCAATTTACCGTTGAACGCGCCGAGGAACTGGCCCATTACCTCCTGACCCTCTGCGCCGAACTCCGCCAAGGCAAGGAACTGGAGGCCGCCGATGGGCGCGACGACAAAGATTGAGTGGACGGATTCGACCTGGAACTGGTGCTATTGCTGCTCGAAGGTCTCGCCGGGCTGCGATAACTGCTATGCGGAGCGGTGGGCGAAGCGCGCGGGCAAGCCGTGGGGCAGGCCCATCATCGCTTCGCAACGAACCTTTGAGTCGCCCCTGCGATGGAAAGGGCCGTGCCGCATCTTCCCGTGCAGTCTGTCAGACTCCTTCCACGCAGACATTCCTTACACGTGGCGAGCCTACGCATGGGACATTATCGCGCGCACGCCACAGCATCGCTATCTAATGTTGACGAAGCGCCCGGAGAACATCCCCGACAGGCTGCCGCCCGACTGGGCGCAGAACTTCGGCCACGTCTGGCTGGGCGTCACGGTGGAAAACGCGGACTATCTGCATCGGATCGAAACCCTCATCAACGCCGCGCGGGCAAGCCGGTTCCTATCCCTTGAGCCACTGTTGGGTCCATTGCCGAAGCTGGACCTGCGGTGGATCGACTGGGTAATCGTCGGCGGGGAGACGGGGCCGGGCGCGAGGCCGATGGAGGCGGACTGGGCACGGAAGGTTCGGGACGAATGCCAGGCGGCGGGGGTGAGCTTCTTTATGAAGCAACTATCGCGGCGGCAACCTATACCGGCAGACCTACAGATTCGAGAGATTCCGAAGGGATTGGAGCTAGACCATGCCTCACCGAATTCAACGTAAGCGGACTAAGGATTGGCGGCTGCCAAAGGGCGCGGTCTGCATTGACCGCACGACGAAGTGGGGGAATCGTTACAGAGTGACCAGGAGCCGACTCGGCGGCTGGGCCATCGTTTGGGGGAACTATGAGTATTGGCCACCATATAAGACGCGGGCCGAAGCGGTGAGGGTTGCGGTACGCTGGTATGCTACTCGACAGTTGCGGGGCAAGTTGCGCGAGGCCGCCCAACGTGAGCTTCGCGGCAAAGACCTCGCCTGCTGGTGCAAGCTCGGCGACCCTTGCCACGGCGATCCGCTGCTTGAGGCGGCCAACCTGCCTGCGCCGCCTCGGCAGGCAGGCAGCACGGAGGCCAACGCATGAGCGTCGCGGACAAGTTGAACCTGACGGACGACGACCTTCTGGCCATGCTCAGCGACAACACGCTGCTACTACTTATCATCGACGGGCTGGTAGCTCGCGGCGGTGTGCTGACCTTCAAGGAACTACACATTCTCTCGGAGATGGCCGAGCGACGGAACGGACACAAGCGGCAGGGAGGCCGAGATGAAGATACCACACCACAAGTATAACGTCGCCCCGCGCACGGAACGGTACTCGGCGATCCTGAATCGAACGTTCCATTCCAAGGCGGAGCGGCGGTACGGCGAACACCTCTACGCCCGCCAGCAGAACGGGGAGATTCACGGCCTCGACTTCCAAATCCGCGTGATCTTGCGGGACCGTGTTCTGTCCATCCCCATGATCGTTGACTTTACCTATTTCGACGAGCGGCTGGATGTTTGGGTATGGGACGAGTTCAAGGGCATGGAGACGCCGAGCTTTCGACGGCAGAAGAAGGCATGGGCGCTCTTGGGGCCAGGGCTGTACCGAATCACGAAGGCGAACCACAGAGACAAGATGCAGCCGTATCGGTTTGAGGAAATCTGGCCAGTCAAGGCAGAACTGGAGACAGGCAATGGCAAATAAGCGAATACCCTTTTTGCGCTTCGTCGCAAACAGGGAGGGCGTGTCTGCTATGGCATCACTGGCCGCGCGCCGAATCGCGGTAGGCGTGCGATTCTCTCTCCGCGATTGCTGGATTGGGGTGCGATATACGACGTTCGAGCCGTTTAGCCCTGGGCGAGTGCTTACGATCGGCGGCCCGTTTGTGCATCTGCAATTCCTTTGGCGGCTGGCCGCCGACGAACTGGAGACACAACCATGACTAAACCGAAGCGCAAGCGACTGGTGCGGGGCAAGGACTGGCACGCCTGGGCGTGGAAAGCGTATTCAGGCGAACTCGTAACTTGGGCCTTCCATGACAAACCAAAGACGGGAACCCGCTGGGTCCGCGTCAAGTTCGTGGAGGTGAAGCCATGAGCAAGGTCAAACCACTAATCGAGGTTCGCAAATACATCACCGGCTGCTGCTGGGGCAGCATTCGCAATCGCCGGCGCGGCAGCATTCAGGGCCATGCCACATATCAGCGTTCTGGAAATGCGCGTCGCGCAGCAGAGGCGTTCTTGTTGGACATCTGTACCCGCCTCCGCGTTCCTGACACGCCGGACCTTCGAGAGCGGATCAGGCAGGCAGTAGTCATGGAGGGCGCGAAATGAGCAAGGTCAAGCCCGCCTGGTGGCCTGAGAATCCCTATCCTGAAAGCATTTTCCCGATGACCGGCGATGAATATGTGCAGGCCATACCAGACCCGCAACTCCGAACTGCGATTTCTGGCAGCCTGGGCCGGTTGTTCTGGAATGTCGCGTCTGAGGCGATTTGGGCAGCGTATCTTGAGGCCACGGATGGCGAGAGCGAGTGACATTCAGAGCCGGAAGATTGTCCTGAGCCTCTGTGACCTTACCGGAAATATGGTCCGGCCCTGGCTGGACGCCGGCTTTGAGTGCTGGATTGTGGACATCCGCCACGCTCCCGGCGAACAACATGATGGCCGGCTGGTCCGCATCGGGGCCGATGTCCGCGACTGGCTTCCGCCACGGCACGAGTACGCGGCCGCTTTTGCCTTTCCGCCCTGTACGCATCTGGCTGTCAGTGGCGCACGGTGGTTTCGGCGGAAGGGTCTCCAGGCACTGTCAGAGGCCATCGACGTCTTCGGCGCGTGCATCCGAATCTGCGAATGGACCGGCGCGCCGTGGATGGTCGAGAATCCCGTCTCTGTGATGTCTACCCATTTCCGCAAGCCGGATCACACATTCGATCCCTGCGACTATGGCGATCCCTGGACCAAGAAGACGTGCCTCTGGACCGGCGGGGGCTTTGTCATGCCGGTCAAACACAGAATCGAGCCGACACTGGGGAGTCGCATTCACATGATGTCCCCTTCGTCGGACCGCGCCGACAAGCGCGGCGAGACGCCGAAGGGATTCGCCCGGGCCGTATTCGATACGAATGCAATGGTGGAGATCAATGACGCACGCTGACATTCAGCACGTGCTGGACGGCGAGGAAGTGCTCTTCGTCCGCAAGGAGGCCAGGGATGGCTAACATCCATGACCTGGACGGT
>Ga0307378_10012275_pt1 | contig 10949 bp, 10 predicted proteins | sample UN1MG_FD_202238 | JGI IMG/M metagenome (GOLD analysis project Ga0307378, IMG submission 202238) | Soil microbial communities from Risofladan, Vaasa, Finland - UN-1 | ecosystem: Environmental > Terrestrial > Soil > Coastal area > Acid sulfate soil | place: Finland: Risofladan, Vaasa | collected...
CGACATGTCGGGGCCTGCGGTTTCCCCCACTGATAAGTTGCGAAAAGACAGCGCCCTTCGACTCGGCCGAGCTCGTCGCGGGCCACCAGTCACCTCAGAAAAGTCCACCCTCTTCATTGGGGTGACAAAAATTGTCAGGTTTTGCAAAGCTCTAAGATTTAGTAAAAGATATCGTAAATACTCAGGTTATAAGGTTCACAGTTCAAAGTTTAGGGTTAGCTACTTTGCGCTCTTGATACCCGCCTGCCGGATAGCGGGCTGGTTTTTCGAGCCTGTCGAGAGCCTCCAGGTCGAACGAATATTTGATGAATCCACAAACGGCGTTCCCGCTTTTGCGGGATTCGTTTGGTCTGTTCGTAAACATCTTTGAATTCGTTGGGCAATATATATTTTTTATAGGTTATTAAGTTCAAGGTTTCCAGATGAAATCGGGATTGGTTGCCTCATCATCATAGTGGTCTTTACTCATCGTTTTCTAACCCCTGGCCCAGACCTGGTTTAGCAGTGCTTTTCATAGAATCCCTAGGTATAGTGTTTATTAGAACTGTTTTAAGAGCACGTTACGTCGCACCAGGGCAGGCTTGAACCGTAAACCCTTGAACTTTGAACCTTAGTAGTTACAGATATCCTAAACAATTTGATCAGTATCGGCAAGCCAAATTGATTCTAAGCTGGAATTTTATGAGAAGGTTGGAAAGTTGAGAGGGTAAGATAACGATACTACCTTAAAGCCGATTGGATGAATGGGGCTGGTGATAGTGTATATGATATGGTGCCGAAGGCGGGAATCGAACCCGCACAGGCATTCACCCACTAAGTCCTGAACCTAGCGCGTCTACCAATTCCGCCACTTCGGCACAAAAGTTCCTTGATATATTGTGTAAAAAACCTTACCCTTATGCGCAATATTTGTCAACAATTTAGCCATACTAATCATTAAATATAAGAGGATTTTTAGTGGTACAAGACCTCGAATACTTATTGGATGTTGGAAGGCAAGCAGCCCGGTTAGCAGCAGAAAGGATAAAGACCATCTATGAGCAATATCTTTCAGGTGGTAATATTGGTATCAGAGAAAAAGGTAAGGACGATCCAGTAACTGCAGCCGACATGGCCGCAAATCAGATTATCAAAGAAAAACTCAGGGGCATCTTTGCTGAACATGCTATTCTAACAGAGGAAGAGCCTGCTACATGGAATAACACAGGATATGAATGGGTCTGGATGATTGACCCCTTGGATGGCACAAGGGATTTTATCAAGGCCAATGGTGAATTCGTTACTATGGTTGGGCTCACACATCGTGGTGAGCCAACCATTGGTGTGGTAATAGAGCCAGTTACAGGGTTAGAGCTTTATGCATGCAAGGGTTTAGGTGCATATAAAAGCTGGCTGTCTCAAGGAGATACGTCATCAAGAGTAAAAATAACTGCTACTCCAGACATGGGAAATTTACGTCTTGCTGTCAGCCGCTCGCACAGGGATCCAAAGATAGACAAATTCATTGAAATGCTTTCTGTACAGAGGGAAATTCCTTCAGGAAGTGTGGGCAGGAAGTTGGCTATGGTCATTAATGGAGAGGCAGATATATATGTGCACCCTGCCAGAGGTACAAAATTATGGGATACCTGTGCCTGTGACGTTATTGCTTCAGAGGCCGGAGGTGTCCTCCTTTCAGGAATTGGGGAGCCGATAAGCTATCTCAGACCATCCGGAGATCTTGAAAACCATTATGGCCTACTGGTATGCCCAACTAGCATTTTAGACAAAGTGGTCTGGGCATCAAAGAGTGTGTGGGGGTTGAGTTAGAATGCAGGAATTTCTACACCTTATTGAAATAAAATGAGTCTCTGAGGCTGTCGTGTATTGCATCACACATGGAATAATGGAAGGCTGGAATCATGGAATGATGATTTTGTAAAGAAGTCTTTCATTCTTCACGTTGTTTAGGACAATATCACCCATTATTCCACCATTCCAATTATGAGTAAAGCTAACGAAGTTTCTTAATGCTCATAAAACTCTACAATAGCCTTGGTAAGGGCATCCACTGTATATTCATCAGGCACTATATCTACCTTTAGCCCTTTTTCGGCTGCCCTTTGAGCAGTAATTGGCCCAATGCAGGCAACCTTTGCCTTTAAAATTTCTTTAAAGATCGATCTACCTTTTAACAGGGCCAAAAAATTATCAACGGTTGAAGGACTGGTAAAGGTAATCATATCTATTGCACTGTCTTTAAACAGCATGCTTAATTGATGTTGACTATAGTCTGGCTTCACTGTCTGATATGCCTCAGCAACATCTACTGTCGCTCCCAACTCAGTGAGTTTTTTAGGAATATAATCCCGTGCTATTACAGGCCTTGGCAGAAGAATCCTCTTCCCATCAAGTAGTGATCTTTTTAATCCCTCCACAACGCCCTCTGCCCAATACTGATCAGGAATAAGGTCAGGATTAATTCCCATATCCATTAAAGCTGCTGCGGTTCCTGGCCCTATAGCACCAATTTTAATACCTTTAAGATACCGGGTATCCTTTTTTCTAAAATCCAATCGTTTAAAAAAGTATTTCACCCCATTAACACTGGTAAATAGTATCCAGTCATACTTTGAAAGACTCTTTATTGCTTTATCAAGTTCCTTCCAGCTTGCAGGAGGTATTATGTTAATAGTCGGAAATAGTAAACAATTTGCACCTAACTCAGATAGAGTCCTGATAAAACCTGCTGCCTGATCCTCAGGCCGTGTAACCACAATTTTCTTTCCAAATAATGGACGGGATTCAAACCAATTGAGGTACTCACTCAGATTCACTACTTCACCAACTACAATTATTCCGGGGGCTCCAAGATCTGCATCTTTCACCTTTTGATCAATATTGGCAAGTGTTCCAATTACTGTCCTCTGATTCGGCATGGTGCCACTACCGATAACTGCCACTGGAGCGCTTGATGGTTTACCCAAAGCTGTCAACTTTTTTACTATTCTATCTAAATTTGCAATACCCATAAGGAATACTAGGGTGCCAGATGATTTTGATAAGGCATTCCAGTTGATATGTGACTCTTCCTTAGTAGGGTCCTCGTGCCCGGTTATAAAACATACAGTAGATGCGAAATTTCTGTGCGTCAATGGTATACCAGCATAAGCAGGCGCTGCAACTGCCGATGTTACTCCAGGGACTATCTCAAATTTAATCCCCTCTTTAGAGAGCTCCATGGCTTCCTCACCACCTCTTCCAAAAATAAAAGGGTCGCCACCTTTTAACCTTGCGACCGTTAAACCTTTCTTGGAACTCTCAACCAGAAGATTATTTATATCCTTTTGAGGCATCGTATGGTGGCCACTTTTTTTACCCACGTATATAATCTCCGCATCTGTATGCGCCAGCGATAAAAGTGATTCGTTAACAAGGTAATCGTATACAATTATATCAGCCTTTTTAAGGCATTCCCTGCCTTTTAAAGTAATAAGATCAGGGTCGCCTGGGCCAGCACCAATAAGGTAAACTATTCCTTTAGCTTTATCTTTCAACTTATTCATCTTTATAAAAATAATTATAAACTTCTTCCATAATTTTTTTCCAAGATTTTTCCTGCCCCTGCATCTAAAAGCATATGTGCCAGGGCTGCTCCAAGTTCTTTGGCCTTTTCAGGTGAGCCAATAACTGTATCCCTAAAAATAGTGTTGCCATCAAGGTCAGCCACCAAGCCATCTAACAGCAGGGAGTTATTCTTTAACCTTGCAAAACAAGCAATAGGGATCTGACAACCACCTTGAAGTTCCATCAGAAAGGATCTTTCAGCTTCCACCGCCACCCTTGTTGCATAGTGATCAAGAAATTTTAACATATTTATTGTTTCCTCATCATCCAGACGGAATTCAAGCCCCAAGGCACCCTGCCCTACTGCAGGCACCATACAATCAAAAGAAAGCGGCTGTGTTATCTTATCCGTAAGACCTATTCTTTTTAAACCGGCTGCGGCAACAACAATTGCCTGAATATCAACGCTCTCTAATTTTCTGATCCTGGTATCCAGGTTTCCCCTTAAAGGAACAATCTTTACATCTGATCGATAATGGAGAATCTGGGCGGCACGTCTTAAACTGCTTGTACCTATGCAAGATCCCACTGGTAAATCTTTAAGTGGTATATTATCCTTAGACAGCATCACATCATGTGGGTCTTCTCTCTCAGGGAAGATTCCTATGCACAAAGTATCTGGCAGTTTCGCAGGAACATCCTTTAGGCTATGCACAGCAACATCTATCTCGCCTCTGCTAAGGGACTCTTCTATCTCTTTTACAAATAACCCCTTTCCGCCAATAGTGCTTAATGGTCTGTTGATGATCCTGTCACCTTTTGTTGTTATCTTAATTAAATCAACCCTGATATCAGTATAGTGGGCGGTGATTCTATCCATTACCCATTTAGCTTGAGCAAGAGCCAGTTTACTGGCCCGTGAACCGATCCTGATGGTCATTCCTTGCTTTTTACTGTTCATTTGTTGTTTGTTACTGTCTACTGCATACTTGCTACTATCCTCAACCGAGATCTTTGCATAACCCATATTTTTTTAAAGAGGATGGGACTTTCTTAGTGTGGCAGAAAATGTCAGGTTTTTCAAAGGTATCAATTCCTCAATTCACAATAAATAATTTTAAGAATTTTAGTTCACCCTGGCCCAGACCCACCTGCCAGCCGGCGGGTAGGCCTGGATTATAGGCGTAATAAGCTAATCCGGTCGTGTATCGCCCTACTGCCTAAACAGGCTGATCTAAGCATGTCGCTCCAGGGCGGGTTTAGGCATTTTAGGCACTTTTCTTTGACATGAGAAATCGTGCTATATCGAGATCCCGGGGTGTAGTTACTTTTATATTATTCTCCTCACCTTCAATTATCTTTACTGGTATACCCATTTTTTCAATCAGAAAAGCATCATCTGTAGCCTCTTCCCAACCATCTTTAATAGTCTTCTGATGGGCCAGATTTATATCCTTGAATCTAAAAATCTGGGGTGTCTGAATTAACCATAAGTGACTTCGATGAACGGATCGTAAGACCATGCTCTGATCATCGAATTCTTTTACCGTTTCTTTGACAGGAAGACCAGTAATCACGGCCCTAAATTTTTTTGCAGCCTTAATTACCCTTTCAATTAGTTCAGTTGTAACTAAAGGCCTGACACCATCATGAATAAGCACCCACCTACACAAATCGCCAACAGCCTCGAGTCCTTTTCTTACAGAATCCTGTCTCCTTTTCCCTCCAGCAACAACCTTAAAAACCTTGCTTTGTTTATATCTATCCACTATCTCCCGGTTGCAATAATCCACATCATCTTCAGAAACCACAACCACAATCTTGTCAACCAGGTTGCATTTCTGAAAATGACTCAGGGTAACTGCTAAAATTGGTTTCCCGCACAGATCGATAAATTGCTTTGCCTTATTGGAACCCATCCTGGCACCAACGCCTGCAGCAGGAATAATTGCTATTACCTGGTTGGGTAAATCATTGCTTTGTTGAATTATCATGATTGTAAAAAGGTAGTAAGGTCAGTAGCTTATATGAAAGTGCCTAAAGTGAGCTAAAGTGCCTAAAGTGCCTAGTTAAGTCGTCTACTACTCAACTACTCAACCATCTGACCACTCAACTACTTTCATCCTTCGTTGTGGCCGAAAGGCCATGTGTGTTCGTTGTATTTGTATTTGTGAGTAGTTGGCAGCTTTTTGTGGGTTATAGGTTGCGGATTATGGGTCATGAAAAAATAAAAAATGTCATTTGTCAGCAATTCGTTGCTCTTTGCTCAAACAACAAGCAACGGAAAACAGGCAAACACAAACCATTATATTTTTTTAAGCGTCTCCGCCTTTGATATCCTTCTCGTTTCTTTTTTTAGTCTATTTATCTTCCTCCTCAATATATGAACCATCCGCTTATCTCTTGCCTTCCTTGCTTCTTTCCTTTCAACCTTAAACGCTATAATCTTTTCTTTAAGTTCTTTAACAGTGATAACCCCTTTTTCAATCTTTTCCTTTGGGGCCTTCTCTTCTTTAATCCCCTTTGCATCTTTAATTGCCGCTAATAACTCGGCCTTTTTCATTGCATGAATACCAACCAAGTCAGTGCTTTCAGCGGCTACCTCTTTTAACTCCTTAACAGTCATTCGATCTAAGTCCTTTTCCTTGCTTAGCTTTTTTTCCTCTGCACCCATATTTATCTCCTTACATTACTCCTTCTTAAAAAATGGTTTAAATAGATCAATTGGAATCGGAAACAGTGTAGTTGAGTTGTTCTCGGCTGAAACCTCCCTCAAGGTTTGAAGGTATCTCAACTGCAGGGCATAGGGATAATCTTCTATCGTTTTGGCAGCCTCTGCCAGTTTGCCAGCAGCCTGAAATTCACCTTCGGCATTAATAACCTTTGCCCTTCTCTCTCTTTCAGCCTCTGCCTGCTTTGCCATAGCCCTCTGCATCTCTTGAGGAAGATCAATATGCTTTACCTCTACATTAGAGACCTTGATCCCCCAGGGATCAGTGTGTTTATCGAGTATCGACTGGAGCCTGGTGTTGATCTTATCTCGCTCTGCCAGCAACTCATCTAACTCCACCTGTCCGCACACACTTCTTAGGGTTGTCTGGGCAAGTTGTGAGGTAGCAAATAGGTAATTCTCTACCACAATAACAGCATTGCTTGGATCCATGACCCTAAAATAGATAACCGCATTCACCTTAATGGAGACATTATCCTTTGTGATGACATCCTGGGGAGGAACATCCATGGCCACAAGGCGAAGACTAATCCTAATCAACTTATCAATAATCGGGATAATGATAACAAGTCCTGGGCCTTTTGGTCTTTTTAATACCCTCCCTAACCTAAAAACGACTCCCCTCTCATATTCTCTCAAGATTTTGATGGCCGTGCTTAAAAAAAGTATAATCAATATTATTGCAAGAATGTAAAACATGATGACCTCCTTATTCAATTGATTATTGACAATTGCCGATTGGCATTTAATAACCTCTACTCCTGAGAATCTTCAATTAATACCTTTTCGACTATCAACTCAAGACCCTTTGATCCTATAATCCGTACTTTTTCCCCTTGTTCAACAACCTCTGTGCTGGTAGCCTTCCAATATTCCCCGTGAGCAAAGATTAACCCAACAGGATCAATTTTTTCCTCTACCACACCCGTCTCACCAATCAACCCTTCCATTCCACTTGTTGGTTTTCCCCTATAGGCCCTAAATGCCAAAAAGGCAATTACAATAAAAAAACCGCCTATCAGAACAATAGTGGGCATCATAAGGTTCAAGGATACCCTAATATTTTCAAAAAGCATCACCGAGCCAAGGATCAGAGAAATGAGACCAGCAACAGATAAGAGGCCATAACTTGAAACTTTTATTTCTGCTATAAAGAATATAATAGCCAGGGCAATAAGGAGAAGCCCTGCATAATTTACTGGCAATGTCTGAAAAGCAAAGAAGGCCAATATGAGCGAAATAGCACCTATAACGCCCGGAAGTATTGCACCAGGATGTGACAGTTCAAAATAAAGGCCTGCCATTCCAATCATCATAAGGATATAGGCTATATTTGGATTGCTGATAGTATTGAGCACCCTATCTCTCCATCCCGGAGTAACATAGGCCAATTTCAGACCCTTGGTCTCTAATGTTACTTTGCCTTTATTCAATGCTATCTCTCTGCCATCTAAAAGGGCTAAAAGATCATCTATATCCCTTGCTACCAGATCAACTACCTTTTCTTTAACCGCTACATCTGCTGTTATGCTAACACTTTCCCGGATAGCCTTCTCAACCCATTCCTGATTCCTTCCTCTATCTTTCGCAATGCTCCTGACATATGCAACCATATCATTAACTACCTTTTCAGACATGGTTTTATTAATCTCTTTGCCATCGGCACTGACAGGATGGGCCGCACCTATGTTTGTTTGAGGGGCCATAGCTGCAATATGAGCCGCTACTGTAATCATAACCCCTGCTGAAGCTGCTCGTGCGCCCCTTGGTGCAACATACACTACAACCGGGACAGAAGAATTCAATATAGCCTTCACAATGCTTCTCATAGAGGAATCAAGCCCACCTGGAGTATCCAGCCTAATAATGACTAACCTGTGTTTACTGACTTCAGCACGCTTCAGGCCCTTTATTACAAATTGGGCTGTGCCAGGATTAATAGTGCCCTCAAGTTCAATCACCATGGCACTATTTTTCTCGGCATGGACATTATGGATAAAGAGTGCTATCGTGAAGATAACAACAATGATGATAAAAAAAGGTTTTTTCATTTTTTCTTTAATCTTTTAACTCCCTAGGGTCTTTTAGCCCTAATTTTTTCATGATTTGTTGCATATCCTCCCAAACAGCCTTTTTAGCTTGAGGATACCTTAATAGGTATGCTGGGTGATAGGTAGGCATTAAAGGAATACCCCGAAATGACTGCCACTGACCCCTCTCCCTTGTTATCTTAAAATCTTCACGTACCAGGCTCTGAGCAGATATTCTGCCAATAGCACAGATGATCTCTGGTTGAATTAAAGAAAGCTGGGCCTCTAAAAAAGGAAGACACATTTCTATCTCGTCTCGCTCTGGATCCCTATTATGTGGAGGATGACATTTAACTATATTACAGATATAGACCTCTTCTCGTGTCAAACCCATAGCCTTTATAATATCGTTAAGTAGCTTCCCTGCCTGGCCTACAAAGGGTTTGCCTGTTAAATCTTCGTCCATTCCAGGGGCCTCACCAACAAAGACAAGTCTGGCATGTGGCGGTCCCTCACCAAAGACGATGTTTTTTCTTTCTTTACTCAGTCTGCACTTAACACAATTATTGATAAAATTTTCTAATTCCTCAAGGCTATTACAGGAAAAATTCTCTTTTAAGGGTTCTATATCTAATTGAAGGCCCTTTCTAAGATAATGTAGGCTATGAGTAGACAAAGTTGGGGCATCAAGTCCGATCTCCTGACTGTGTATCAACTGTTTTTTTACCTGACCGAGCAAATCTATTAACTCTTCTCTTGCATCCATTCCGTTTGTAGGTACTTTATCCTGTCAAGTATTTTATCTGCTACCTCATCCTTTGACGTTAGGGGGACCACTTCCTCGTTTCCTTTTCTATCAATCATTCTAACCTCGTTTGTCTCCGCCGCAAATCCCCTATCATCTTTTGAGACATCGTTAAGGACAATTAAATCCAGGTTTTTCTTTCTTATCTTATTCAGCGCGTTTGCTACATGATCAGTAGTCTCCGCAGCAAAACCAACCAATATACTATCTCCCTTGTCCTTACCGAGCTCTGCCAGAATATCTGGTGTGGGTATCATCTCTACTATTGTTTTTCCTGCTTTCTTTTTCTGCTTTTCTTTGGCCTTGTTCAGAGGTTTATAATCACATACAGCTGCTGCTTTGATAATCACATCCTTGTCCCTATAGTGATCCATGACCGCCTTTCTCATCTCTTCGGCTGTCTCAACATTAAGCATATGTATCCCTTTTGGTGGATCAAGATGCGTTGGTCCAGTTACCAGTGTAACATCTGCTCCTCTCCTTTGTGCAGCCCTTGCTATAGCATAGCCCATCTTGCCTGTAGATTTATTGCTTATCATCCGCACTGGATCAATATATTCAATCGTTGGGCCTGCAGTAATAAGCGTCTTTAATCCCTGAAAATCCTTATTTGCAAGCAAACATTGTATCTCTTCCATAATAGCTAATGGATCAGGAAACCTGCCCAATCCAATAACACCAGTAGCTAACATACCCTCTTCTGGTTCCATTATTATAAAACCTCTCTCTTTCAAGCTCAGGATATTGGACTGGACTATGCTATTTGCAAACATTTCTTTATTCATAGCCGGACAGATAAGTATCGGGGTAGTGGCAGCCAGCATGAGTGTTGAAAGAAAATCATCTCCGATTCCATGAGCAATCTTTCCTATAAAATTTGCCGTGGCTGGTGCAATTACTATACAATCGCTCTCCTGCCCTAATGATATATGATCTATTGATGTTCCAGGCTGTGAAAACATATCCTCTATTACCCTATTTCCAGAGAGTGTTTCAAATGTGAGAGGGGTTACAAACCATGTGGCATTTTCGGTCATTGCCACGTGTACTATTGCACCAGCCTTCTTTAAATGCCTTACCAACTCAGCAGATTTATAAACTGCTATACTTCCAGTTATACCAAGGACTATTTTTTTACCATTTATATCGGCCATGGAAAAAATTTTCTCCTGCTCATAATAAATTGATTTTACATCAACATTGTGACATTCACATAGGCACTAGTTCTATTTAACGGGAAAATATATTTTTTGGCAACAAAAAACTAAAGATGTATTTTTCTTCTAAGGTAATTTTAAGAGATTAGGCTCACTTTCAGGTGGCGAAATCAAGAGTATTAGCTCAATTATCGCGGGTAGGATATAATGGTTGGATTATCTGTTTAAGAGAAGAAAGAGATCATCTTTTTTAATGCCATAAAATCTTATTTTTTTAAGCCTTGATCTATGGCCAGATATAATCTCGACTTTTTCTTTCGCAACCTTTACACATTTGGACAACAATGCTATCAAATCCCTATTTGCTAATCCATCAACAGGTGCTGATTTCACCTTTACCTTTAAGATGTCCCCTTCAAAACCAACTATCTGATTTATCGAAGAACGGGGTAACACTTTAACAGAAACAACAGGATCACACATTATCTCGCACCAAGCTGCACTGCGAACTGGAGTAAGCTGTCAACTACAAAGGTTTGAACAAAAATAATTGCCAAAATAACAAGAATGGGTGAAAAATCGAAACCAGAAAAATTTATCGGCAACCTTCTTCTAATGGTATAGAGCACAGGTTCAGTTACCGTATATAAGAATCTCACAATAGTATTGTATGGATCAGG
>Ga0307378_10012277_pt1 | contig 10949 bp, 13 predicted proteins | sample UN1MG_FD_202238 | JGI IMG/M metagenome (GOLD analysis project Ga0307378, IMG submission 202238) | Soil microbial communities from Risofladan, Vaasa, Finland - UN-1 | ecosystem: Environmental > Terrestrial > Soil > Coastal area > Acid sulfate soil | place: Finland: Risofladan, Vaasa | collected...
ATTCAAAGCCGAAGGACATAGCCATCAACGTGTGCAAAGAAAAGAAGAAGACCAATGTACGTTCGTCTACATCCGATATTGCCATAAAACTGGCTCCTCCCATGCAGTTGAGCCTGGAGCAAGCAATGGATTTTATAAATGATGATGAACTAGTTGAGGTAACTCCTGAGAATATCAGGCTGAGGAAAAAGTTACTCACCCACGCACAACGAGCAAAGGACAGAGCTTCTTCCAGGCGAAGCGTAAAGTAATAGAATAGGGCTTATCGCTAAAATGGCTGAAATACCGAATTGCTATCCTGATTCATGCACTACCCAAATCATCAGAAAGTAACCCAACAATTCTGACAATCGTGCAATCCAATAATAGTTGCGTCTCTCAGCAAGTTAGACCCTGATGAAATCTTGCCTGATGAGGTAAAATGTGAGCGGAATAAATTGAACGGGCTTCAGTAATGCTAAAAGCAAGAGACTTGACTCCAGATTCATCGTACCTGCCAAGCAAGGTATGTGGCGTCGACTTCAGCGGTGCAAAGAAAGCCGGCAGCAAGATTTGGGTCACCAGTGCTCTCATCGTAGAAGAGGTGCTGAAAATCGAAGACTGTTTTCAGGCAAAGGACTTGCCTAGTTCTGCCGCCGAGCGTGACTCATGCCTACAAGCGCTCTGCCATTTCATTAGCTCACAAAAAGCGTGTGCCTTCGGCCTTGATTTTCCCTTCGGTTTGCCAAATAAGGTTCTCAAAGCGAATGGCTGGGAAGAATTCGTGCTTTCGTTCGGTAATTACTACCTTGATCCCGGGCAGTTCAGAGAAATCTGCTGGGCAGTTGCTGGCAACTGTGAACAGAGACGAAACACAGACAGAACGAGTCAGACCCCCTTCTCTCCGTATAACCGCCGGCTTTATCGACAAACCTACTATGGAATCCGTGATGTGCTTGCTCCTCTTGTACGGCACCAATTTGCATGTGTCCTCCCCATGCAAAGAACTTCATCCGGCAGACCGTGGCTCTTCGAAGTTTGCACGGCCTCAACACTGAAGAGTATCAATCTTTACTTGTTACCATACAAAAGGGCTGACAAAGAGAGCACGTTGAACCGGGCTCGGATAATTAATGGAGTTGTAGAGACTGGAGCTATCTTAATCGATTCGTCAGCATTGCGGTCAAAAATTATAGATGACCGGAACGGTGATGCCCTCGACAGTGTCATTGCCGCGTTTGCCACCTTCCGTGCGCTTGGCAACCCAGCCTGTTTTGTTGTTCCAAGGACATCAACTTATGCGCTTGAAGGATATATTTATGTTTAGGTGCCTCTTAGAGCCACGACCAAAGAAGCAGTAGCTTGTGCGGTGCACTATGCTCGGTTTTGTCCAGTCTCACTACACTTGAATGAAGCTGTGTATGCTTGAAGCTTCGCTAATATGGATGTACAATAGGTAATCGAGCATAGAGTGTAGGTGTTTCTAATGAAGGCTTTGATAGTATACGACTCAGTCTATGGAAATACGGAGAAAATCGCCAGGGCTATTGCCGAAGCTATTACCCCGTACGGTGAGGTTAAGGTGCTCCGTGTTGATGAAGCGAATCCATCCGAATTAAAAACGATTGACCTTTTAATAGTTGGATCTCCAACCCATGGGGGCAGACCAACGCAGGCGATTCGAGACCTCCTTAACAAAGTACCTGGGGGCTATCTTCAAGGTATCATCGTAGCTGCGTTTGATACCAGACTCTCGATGAAACTTGTCGGGGTCTTTGGATATGCCGCTGGACGCATCGCCGGCAATCTGAAAAGAAAGGGTGGTACTCTCATAGCGTCTCCAGAGGGTTTCTTCGTTAAAGGCAGCAAAGGTCCGCTGAAAGAGGGAGAACTAGATCGGACTGCAGGTTGGGCTAAAGGAATTTCAGAGAGCAAGAAGTAATTCTGTAATGCACTTTCTCATCTCAATTACACATTAACTCAGAATGTTAGGTCACCCTCGTTCTAGGTCTTATTTGTGGTATCATTGAGCTGGGTTTCTAGGGTATGAGGTAGGAGGATAACCATGAATACTGACATTCATCGCTTCAAGCTAGGGGATTTTCAGTGTATAGCCGTCAGCGATGGCACCCACACGTATGCACCTCCGGCCTTCCCGCCGCCTGCTATATTCCTTTTCGCTAACGCGCCAAAAGAACGACTTGAGCAAGTGCTTCGCGAACACAAGCTACAGCCAGAACAGTGGCTGGAGTGGACAAGTCCATACATCTGTCTGGTGGTTAACACAGGCAAGCACCAGGTGCTGGTAGATACGGGTGCCGGCGGTCTTGCCCGCACCAAGCACGGGGAAACTCCTCCAGAACCTGCAGGCTGCAGGAATCGCGCCTGAGGACATTGACACAGTCGTCTTGACACATGGGCATCCAGACCACATTGGCGGGAACACTGACGACAAGGGCAGCCTGGTTTTCCCCGACGCTCGGTACGTGATGTGGAAAGGCGAGTGGGACTTCTGAACCTCAGGACAGGCGGAGGCGAAACTTGATAAACATGGCAGAGAAGTCTTCCTAAAATTCGCACGCAAGAACCTGCCGCCGACCCAAGGACAGTTGGAACTTGTTGACCATGAAACCGAAATCGCACCCGGTATACGCGCCCTGACAGCGCCTGGCCATACACCGGGGCACATGGCGCTGGCCATTTCCTCGAGAGGCAAGCAGTTGCTATGCATCTCCGATGCGGTGGTCCATCCCATTCATCTGGAGCAGCCACAGTGGCATGCAGCGGTCGATTTCGCTCCTGAGCAGGTCGTGGCCACTAGGTGCCGGCTTCTGAAGAGAGCTGCGAATGAGAAGGCTCTGATACTTGCCTTTCACTTCCCGTTCCCGGGTCTGGGCCATGTTACTCAGAAAGATGATACATGGCAGTGGTGGCCTATTAGCACAATCGGCTAGAACATCACCGAAGTGGTTTTTACCCCGAGCGTTGCCTCAGCTTTATCATGCTCTCGGCATTACACTTTTTAGCGTTTTGTGACTCCTTAACTCCATAGTATGTCTTGGACGCCACACGAAAAACTATTGATAATTCCTTAGATAAAAGTGCTTTGCCGTCAGGCTATTAAGCCATTCTTAGAAGAATGATTAGCATATATGCTAGAAACCTATGACCGATATTAGCGGTGCGGTCAATCAGGAAAAGGATTGATATTTCAGTTTATGGACTTCGGTACATATACATCTTCGACAGTTGGCCAAGGAACTACCCTGTAAGTCCTATTCCCTATTCTTACTCTGTCTGTGGTTTTACTGCTACGTTCGTCGTCAAGTAGCTCTACGGCTTGCCGTAGACCCCGGTCTGTCAACGACAAATAGACCTCGGTGGTGGCCAGATTCTCATGGCCCAGTAATTCCTGGATTACCCTAATATTGGCTCCCTTCTCGAGCAAGTCCGTGGCGAACTTATGCCTCATTGTATGAGTATGAAAATCGCCAATCCCTGCCTTCTTGGCCAATTGCCTTATCTTGTTGCTGATGCATGGTGCTTTGAGCTTGAATACCTTTTCATCAGGTTTCATATCCCCTATGAAGTTTTGCAGCCTTTGGGCGGTTCTGTGAGCAAGCGGTATAATCCGGTCTTTGCCGCCTTTCCCGTTCATCACCACTAGGAAGTCAGAATGTATGTCCTTCGGCTCCAAATTGGCCAACTCAGAGCGTCTCATGCCCGTTTTGAGTGCCAGATCAACCAGCAGGCTATCCCTGGTAACGCAGCCTTTGTGCGTCTTCTTGTTCTGAATAGCCCTAAACAGCTTTTCAACATCACTGTTTTCAGTATAAGGTGGCATACTCTTTGGCACTTTTACCTTAAAGTCATCCATTGGCTCGCCGTACCACTTCATGAACACTCTAATCATCTGAGCGTAGCGGTAAAGCGTTCTGGGTTTCTTGTCAGCAAACTGGCTTAAAAATGCCTTGGCCAGTTCAGGTGAGGGTGGATAGCTGTTTAAGTACTCTTTAAGCCTGGTCAGCATTTTCCTAGTGTCGTTCAAGTTCTTGGCGTTTCGTAGCCTCAACACTAGATCGCTATCGTAGAGCTTAAAGAGGTTATCGTTATCCAAATTCCTTAACATCAGTCGCCTCCTCCCCTCCGGTCCGAGCACTGCCTCCAATAATTCCCTTAACAGCAGTTCCTCGGATGGAACCGATGCTATGGTGGGCGGTACTGGACTTGAACCAGTGACCTCTGCGATGTCAACGCAGCACTCTAACCACTGAGCTAACCGCCCATTTGACGATTGTAGCAAACATAGCTGAATAGGGCAAACCTTTGATAATATGGCAGAAATAGAAGATTACTTGTCATTAGGTGGCTTAGAAATTAAACATTGATAAAAATACAATGCTTGCTAGGGCTATTCTTTACCTCGCAGCCTTACACCACTGGTAACATTGATCTGTATGGTTTGACCACAATTAGGGCAGGTTACTTCCATAACAAGAGGTCTTGCCATCACCCTTTCTACGAGCGATGTTACTATAGAATCCATATTATCCAGCCTCTCATCTAACATATCGAGGCGCTTAATTAACCGCCCTATATCCCGGTCTTGCTTGACCTGTTCGCCTGGCTTAGTTCTATCTTGTGAAACCAATTTATAGACTCTTCTCTACAACGCCTAATGATTCTAGCTCAGCTTTATCCTCTTTCATCAACTTGTCTATTTGTTCAGCGACGGTGCGTTCCAAATACTTACGAAAGGCTTCCCGTGCTGCTGGAGATGACCTTACTGCCTCCTTTACTCTCTGCCATTCATCCGCGATCACTTCGTTCATCTGTTCAACACCTATTGGCTTTTTCCCCTGCCATAAGTCTTCTATCCTATCCAAAACCCTGCTTGTCATAGCCCTCTTAATGCGGTCGAAAGAAAGTACCTCTTCCATAGCATATGGTTGTCCTGCTTGTTTCTCAGTCATGGTTTATCACCTCCAATCAGATTTCTTTGACTTACTATCATACGTATAGCAGCGAGACTTGTCAAGATATAACTGATTCTCCATGTTGATTTTTGATTGGAAAAAGTTTATGATATCTGCCTGAAAGGAGGTATTTGGAGATGGAAGAAGTAGAAATTGGTAATGTGACGGATTTTTTTGCTAAGCCTGTGGTAGCTGGCATAACGTTAAGTGGCACATTGAAAATAGGCGATAAAATTCACATCAAGGGCAGCACTACAGATATGGAGCTTACTGTAGAATCCATGCAGATTGAACGCGTTAATATTACCGAGGGCAAGCCAGGCGACCTTATAGGTATAAAAGTTCCCGATAGAGCAAGGCGAGGGGACAAGGTTTATAAAGTCACTCAATAGCCTTAAGCAGGTTTGCCATTTCAATGGCGCTTACTGCAGCAGCAAAGCCTCTATTCCCCTCCTTAGCCCCCGCTCTCTGGATAGCCTGCTCCAAAGTATCAGCTGTGATTATGCCTTGTATTAGTGGTAAGCCAGTATCCAAACTCACCTTGCCAATTCCCCTGTTTACCTCGGAAGCAACATACTCAGAATGAGAAGTACCGCCACGAATCACTGCGCCAAGACACACGATACCATCGTACTTATTACTCAGTGCTAACTTTTTGCTTATAAGCGGGATTTCTAGACAACCTGGAGTCCAGACAATATCAATGTCACTCTCAACGACACCGTGGCGCAACAAAGCATCTCTTGCTCCTTCAAGCAGCCTCGTGGTTATTAGCTCATTAAAGCGCGAAACAACCACGGCAAACTTAAGCCCTTTGCCTATCAGGATACCTTCATAATGCTTAGCCATTACTTACCCTCCTGTATACCTAGAATATGTCCTAACTTCTTTTGCTTGGTTTCTAAATAACGGATATTATAAGAGGTAGGCGGGGCTATCAAGGGAACAGCCTCGACTATCTTGATTCCATAGCTTTCCAGCCCAATCACCTTCTTGGGGTTATTGGTAAGCAATCTAATATTATGTAAACCTAAGTCGGCCAGAATCTGGGCGCCCACCCCATAATCTCTCAAATCAGGAGCAAAACCTAAAGCTATATTAGCCTCCACAGTATCCAGTCCTTGGTCCTGAAGAGCATAGGCACAAAGCTTGTTGTGAAACCCGATTCCCCTCCCTTCTTGTCTCATATAAAGAAAAACACCTCTCTCTTCTTTGGCTATACTTTGTAAAGCCATCTCAATCTGAACCCCACAATCACATCTCAAACTACCGAAGACATCCCCAGTCAGGCATTCACTGTGAACGCGGACCAGCACTGGCTTAGCATTTGATATATCACCTTTAACTAGAGCAACATGTTCAGCAGCATCAACAACACTTTTATAAGCTACGGCCGTAAATTCGCCATACGTAGTGGGCAGCTTAGCCTCAGTTACTCTTTGCACCAGTTTTTCATGACGAATACGGTAGGCAATCAAATCAGTGATAGTTACAATCTTTAGGGCAAACTTAGAGGCCATTCCCTCAAGCTGAGGCAGACGGGCCATTGTGCCATCTTCATCCATAATCTCACATATGACTCCAGCAGGATAAAGTCCAGCTAGTTTAGCCAGATCAACGATAGCTTCGGTGTGTCCTGCACGTACTAACACCCCACCTTCTCTAGCTCGAATAGGGAATATATGCCCTGGTTGAGCCAGGTCACCCGCCTTGGTATTAGGATCAAGCACCGTTTTTATGGTCTGGGCTCGATCAAAGGCAGAGATGCCAGTGGTAACTTTATTCTTTGCCTCAATAGAAACTGTGAAGGCAGTGGAGTAGCGTGAGGTATTATTGGTAACCATCAGTGGTATTCCTAATTCATCAAGTCTTTGACCAATAATAGGAAGACAAATCAATCCCCGACCATGCTTAGCCATAAAATTTATCGCCTCAGGAGTAATCTTCTCGGCAGCCATGGCCAGATCCCCTTCATTTTCGCGTGACTCGTCATCAACGATAATGATAAACTTGCCTGCTCTTATATCTTCAATTGCATCCGAAATGCTAGCCAGCATCTGTTCCCCCTACAAATCCATATTCCCTAAGGAACTCGAAGTTTAGACTTTGTCTTTTTCGCTCCTTAAGATTTTCTACATATTTAGCTATGATGTCTGCTTCTAAATTGACTACGTCTCCAGGTCTCTTACTTCCTAACGTAGTATGTTCCATAGTGTAAGCCACTAGAGACACAACAAAAGAAAAATCATCAAGGTCCACAACGGTTAGACTAACACCATCAACAGCGATAAAGCCTTTATCTACAATGTAAGGCATTAGTTTAGCTGGTGCTGAAATTCTCATAATATGCACAGCTTCCTCGCTAGTTACATCCATTACTTCTCCCGTATCATCGACATGACCCAACACTAAATGGCCACCCAGGCGTCCACCCAGTACCACTGCCCTTTCCAAATTTACCTGGTCGCTATAATGAAGCCTACCGAGATTAGTGCAGCGTAAAGTCTCAGGCATAACATTAACACTGAAGCCGCGATTTTCCAGGGAGACAACAGTTAAGCAAACGCCATTGGCAGCTATGCTGTCGCCTACTTTCGTTCCTTCAAGCACCTCATGGGCTTCGAAGGCTAAGCGGTCTCGGCTTGTTTCCTTAACTATGCTAACCTCTTCAACTATGCCTGTGAACATACTATATACCTAAAAATCTACGCCTCTTGCGGTAATCGTTTCTCCACGTATCCACTAACTAATATATCATCGCCGAAACTCTTGATGTCAACCTGACTAAGGCGCAGAGCCTTAGCTATATTGTCAACGCCATCCCCCCCCACACTTACAGCCTTACAGCCGCCAATGATGATTGGTGAAATGAAAGCCAATACCTTATCCACTAAGTGGTGGTCAAAAAGTGAACCGAGAAGTTTACCACCTCCCTCCACTAGGACAGTGACAATCTCTCGCTTCCCCAACAACTTCAATAACTCCACAATATCTACCGAGCCTTCCCTGGCTGGTAATTCCAGTACTTCGGCACCCGCCTCTACAAATTTTTCCTTCTTTACAGAGTCAAAAGGTGCTGCTACAGCGAGCAAAACCTGGCCCGGTGGCTCAAAAATATGAGCGTTCAATGGTACCTTTCCTTTGCTATCAACAACCAGGCGTAGAGGCTGTATTTTTCCTATGCCACCTCTACCACCACAAGCTTTAGCGGTGAGGCGAGGATTATCAGCAACAATGGTGTTTACCCCTACCATTATGGCGTCGACAGTATAGCGCAGGGCATGTGCATACTTTCTTGCCTCTTCCTTGGTTATCCACTTAGAATCACCGGTTTTAGTAGCAATCTTGCCGTCAAGGCTCATGGCGAATTTGGCCACGACGAATGGTAAACCCGTAGTAATGTGCTTAATATAAGCCTCGTTTATTTTGGAAGCTTCTTGTTGACATATACCTATATGGGTCTTGATGCCTCCTTCATTTAGCCTGCCTACCCCACTCCCTGAAACTACCGGGTTGGGGTCAAGCAAGGCTATATGGATCTCTGAAATGCCGGCATCGATTATAGCTTGAGTGCAAGGTGGAGTACGCCCATAATGAGAGCAAGGCTCCAGGGTAACATACATGGTAGCACCCTGCGCCTTATCACCAGCCTGCCGAAGTGCCATAACCTCAGCATGCTCCGAGCCAGCAGGCTGAGTATATCCCATGCCTACAGCAAGTCCATCTTTAACAACTACTGCCCCCACTGCTGGGTTAGGACTGGTATGTCCCATAGCTAACTTAGCCAAGGATAGAGCACATTCCATATACTGCTGGGGGGGCATTACCATTTACCTCTCTTGGCTAAATTCCTTGTAATGGGCTACTAGCTGTAGATTCGCTTTGCCCTTAGTATTTGCTTCTTGAATCGCTAGAACCATATAATTTTCCACACGGAAAAGTCAAGTTTGACAAAGACATTTGCCCATTGCCATCTTAATCATACAAGGTAATTGCTAATTTGCCAAATTCGACAGCTCAAGGGGAAGAGTCCCGCCACCATGCTTGGTATTGATTGTAACAACAGCTTGAGTGAAGTGCAAAAAGAGCAAGCGTAAATGGAGATGTCGCCGCTATTTTTGTATAATGGACTTAGGGAAATGGAAAAGGCTTTTGAAATAATTGACCATACTGCTGACGTGGGCATCATCGCCTACGGGACAGATTTCGAGGAGCTTTTTTCCAATGCTGCTCTGGCTCTGTTCAGTTTGATTACTGAGCCTGAAAGAGTTGAAGAAAAATTGCACCTCGATTTGGAAGTAAGCAGCGAGGACAGAGATAGTTTGCTCGTTGAATGGCTTAATGAGCTCATTTACCTCTTTGATGTCAGACATATTTTGCTCAACCGGTTCGATATTGAAAGTTTGACTCATAATCAGCTTAAGGCTACCTGTTACGGGGAAGATTTTGACCCAATGAAACATAAGATAAAGATAGGGGTAAAAGCAGCCACATATCATATGTTAAAGCTAGATAAAAGTGGTGATGGTTGCAGGGCACAGATAATTCTCGACATTTAGGAGCTACGGACATGGCGCGATGGCAAGGACAGATTATTAAGATAGATGATTATCGCTGGAAGATTCCCGAGAATTATAAAACTGGCATGAGGGTTCCTGGCCTAATCTATGCCAGTAAGGAAATGCTGGAATCTATATGTGATGAACAAACGCCAGAGCAAGTTGCTAATGTTGCATTTCTCCCCGGTATAGTAGGTTACTCCTTTGCTATGCCGGATATCCACTGGGGCTATGGCTTCCCTATAGGCGGAGTGGCGGCAATGGATATTAAGGATGGCGTAATTTCCCCGGGGGGAGTGGGTTATGACATTAATTGTGGTGTAAGGTTATTGCGTACCAGTCTCAGCGAAGCTGAAGTGCGGCCCAGAATTAATGAGCTCATTAATGCATTATTTCTTAATGTGCCATCAGGCCTTGGCTCTGAAGGGAAGATAAAGGTAAGTCAAAAAGAGATGAACCAATTGATGGTAGAGGGAGCTCGTTGGGCAGTGAAGCGTGGCCTGGGTTCCGAGGAAGATTTGGATGCTACTGAAGAAGGTGGATGTCTCAGTGGTGCCGATCCCATTAAGATAAGCGATAAGGCGGTAAAGCGAGGCATGCCTCAGGCAGGCACATTAGGCTCAGGAAATCATTTTCTCGAGATTCAAGTAGTGAAGGAGATATTTGACTCCCACATAGCTAGCATTATGGGCATCACTGAGATAGGTCAGATATTAGTTTTAATTCACACTGGCTCTCGCGGCTTTGGTCATCAAGTATGTACAGACTATTTGCGCGTCATGGAGGGGGCAGTATCGAAGTATGGCATAAAGCTCCCCGACCGACAGCTTGCCTGCGCTCCCATAGAATCATCGGAAGGCCAAGATTATTTAGGTGCTATGGCATGTGCTGCTAACTATGCTTGGGTTAACCGGCAGTGCATTGCCCACTGGGTTAGAGAAAGTTTTTCTAAAATTTTCGGTAAAAGTCCTGAGGCACTTGGCATGAGGCAGATTTATGATGTCGCCCATAACATAGCCAAAATGGAAGAGCATACTATAGATGGGCGCAAGCTCAAAGTTTGTGTCCACCGCAAAGGAGCCACCAGAGCTTTTCCGGCAGGCCATAAAGATGTGCCAAAGTGCTACAAAGAGATAGGGCAACCTGTGCTCGTGCCCGGAGATATGGGACGTTGCTCCTTCGTTGCCGTGGGCACTCAAAAGGCCATGTCTGAGAGCTTTGGCTCCACTTGTCATGGTGCCGGGAGAGCGTTAAGTCGCGGTGCTGCCATGCGGAGTATGCAGGGAAGAGATGTAGCTCGAGAATTAAAGAACAGAGGTATTACCATCAAGGCGGGAAATATCCCTTCGCTGGCTGAAGAGGCATCCCAAGCTTACAAAGATATCACTGAAGTTATAGAGGTGGTTCACCAGGCTGGTATTTCTAGAAAAGTGGC
>Ga0307378_10012281_pt1 | contig 10948 bp, 16 predicted proteins | sample UN1MG_FD_202238 | JGI IMG/M metagenome (GOLD analysis project Ga0307378, IMG submission 202238) | Soil microbial communities from Risofladan, Vaasa, Finland - UN-1 | ecosystem: Environmental > Terrestrial > Soil > Coastal area > Acid sulfate soil | place: Finland: Risofladan, Vaasa | collected...
ATGTCGATGCGTGGTTAAAGTATAAGCGAGAAAATCAACAGCCTGTAGTGGCTCCACGATTAAGAAATTGGGATAGTCAATTTCTTGCAAGAAACCTAAAAATACGGCAAAGATGAGCATAAAGAGCGGACGTCTTAAGCTCCGTCCGCAATGCCGTAACACAGGTTAATCAAGTTTGAGCAAGGTAACAACACAATCTGCTGATGTGATTGAAATAGCCGATGAAATAATGGTCGAACTTAAAATCCCGCCGAAACATAAGCAAAAAGTTTATCAGACAGCCTACAAAGCCTACGAACAAGGCAAATCAATTAAAGAAGCCATAAAAGAACACTGGAACGAGCAGGAAGGCTAAAACAAGTAAGGTAAGGTTATAAAACAGCAAGTCTGGATAATTAAGTAAAGGTTAATATAAAGCTAATAATAGGCTATGAGTTGATAGCGGGCAAATAAATGTATAAGGACTTAAACGAGCAGAGAGAGGCCAAAGGCTTTAATGGCTAAGGACAAGCAAATGATAGGCGAATTGCGAGCAAAGAAACTTCTTTCAATCCTACGGCCATTATATCGCCAGTGTCCATTTATGGAATTAGATGACCGTCTGATTATAGGCCGGTTAATTTCAAAATCCATAGACGCAGAAGAAAAATGGGAAGAAAAACAGGGCTTTAATGGCTAAGGCCAAAGCGATGGAGACCAAAACTTTCAACACAAACAAAGGACTTACATCGCCCATTTTGAGCAAAAGTCAAACCCCGGCAAATCGGGTATAAATCGGCGTTATTAAGCTAAAAACAAGGGTTGATAGACAACGCAGAACAAGGACTTATGACTGATAAAATGGTTAAGGACAAAGACGGGCTTAGCTAAAACAAAACTATTAAGGCAGTTTAAGCATAATGCTGACAAGTGGATAGCTATAAATCAAACATACTCAAATTAAATAAGAGCCGCCTAAAACGCCTTTACGGGCTAACAGTTCAAGATTACTATGATTTATTAGCCAAGCAGGGCGGAAGATGTGCAATTTGTGAGGTTTTACAATGTGAAATGCGCCGACCTTTTTATGTCGACCACAACCACGAAACAGGCAAAGTAAGAGGCCTGTTGTGTAGTAAGTGCAATACGAGATTGGCGACTATCGAGCAACACCAAGAAGTAACCACCAAAATGATTGCTTATCTTGATTACACTTAACAAATGGGTTGGGTTAAGTAAAAAATCCTGTGGGCGGAGGCCATAACCCCCCAAGGGGGCGGGTGGCTTGATTTACTCTCCCCCCCTCTTCGAACATATAGTTTTTGGGTATTCAGGACAAGGATGGTAGATAATAAGTCATACAGAGAAAAGTGGATAGATTGTTCTTGTGGCAATCGGCTGGGTGGAACGCACGCCAGGTGGATGGGATATATATTTACCTGTAATAAATGCGGGAAAACGTATCGGGGCGGGTTATGGCCGAGGACGTGGTTGTGGTCATTTTTGCATTACAGGGATAGCAACGGTAAAAGGTAGAGAAATGCTTAGGTGGCTTATTTTACCAGCAATTACAGTTTTAGTCTTTGTTTCCGGCTGTATGGTCAGGGAGACGACCAGCACGACCGTCATACGGGAGAGTACGACCGTTATCATAGCCCCGCAGGAGAAGATGGGCAATTTCATAGGGGATATATGACTTTAGCCACAGAAACTGAATCCGTACAGGTTGAGCAGTTAATGCAGGCCAATCCCTGTTTTTGGGCGGTTAAGAGCAAGATTAGGCTTTCCAACAATGTCATATTTTCATTTCAGGACAGGCCGTATTTGGAAGAGCCTATGGGTTGTGAAGTACCTGTTGCCGGTGCTATGAAGGGCACTGGTGGCGGTTTTAGTGAGTGTATGGGCATTTTACCGAGTTTGCACGGGATGAGATATGGCCGTTATCCGCAGGGTGTAGGTTATTTCTTTCCCACTGATACCGATATGCAGGATTACGTTAAGTCGAGGTTCAATCCCGTCATACAGAACAACAGGAACGCCATAGGCAAATATCTCAAGCGTGGCGCGAGGGGTACGGATTCGGCTGGCTTGAAGAGGGTTGGTAATTCCAATTTGTATTTACGGGGTTCTACGTTAATGCCCGGCGATGAGGGCGGCGACGCCAAAAAATCGACTAAGTTGCAGGGCATTCAGATTGACAGGCTGGTAGTTGACGAGATTGACCAGGTGGAGCCGGAGGCCATTTCCAAGATGCGGGGCAGGATGGGCAATGCCGCTATTGACGGCGTAAAGGGCAAGCGTGAGGAACGGTACATAGCCAATCCGTCCGACGAGGACAGGGGCATTGATTTGTACTGGCAGAGGTCAGACCAGAGATACTGGTATTCCAGGTGTCTTTTTTGCGGAGGTTTGACTTGTACGGTAAAAGAATTTATTAACGACCCTGAAAAGTCGGTGGGTCTTTATCCTGAAAGTCCCGATGGAGTAATTAGGGGGTATATGAAATGTACCAAGTGCGGTAAGCCTTTGGGTTTTAATGACGGTGAGTACATAGCAGACAGGCCAAGCGTTAAAGATTTGGTTATGTACCAATGGAGCCATTTGGCGTCTGCTTATCACGACCCCGCCCGGATTCTAAAGAACTTCAGAGACCCTCCGGAAGGCAATTTGGGTGATATTTACAGGCTCGATTTGGGGTTGGCCTATTCATCTTCGGACGAAAAGCTGAGGAAGAACACAGTTCTCGCCTGCTGTGGTAGCGATGGTATGCGGGAAAGTCATCCCGGCCAGTGTGCAATGGGGGTTGATAACGACGACCGCAAGCACGTCGTAATAGGAACTCGAACCGGTAACGACAGGTACGAGATTGTCAAGGTTGCTACGGTCGATACTTTCGGGGACGTTCACGATTTAGGGCTAAAATACGGCGTGAAGTTTGCGGTAGGCGATTTAAGACCCAACGCCGAGTCTGCAAGGCAGTTTCAGAGGGGGGAAAGATATAAAGTCTTTCTATGTGAATATACAGACTCACCGTTGCAGGATGCCACATTCAACGATAATAACGGGATAGTGAAGGTTTACAGAACCGGCATTTTCGATACATCGCACGGGGTCATTTCCGGCGGGCGGATAACGCTGCCGAGGCAGTGTGCGGCGATAGACGACTTCGCCCAGCAGTGCTGCAATTGCGTGAAGTCTAAAGAGACTGACAAAAGAAGGAATCGGATAATTTACAGGTACAAAAAGACCGGCAACGGCAACGACCATTTCAGGAACGCCCTGAACTATTTTCTCATTGCCGCCAATAAGGTTCGGATAACAAGGGACAAAAAATACTACAGGCTGCAGGCGCTGGTTGCGGACAACAATTACGCAAGGGTATAAATATGAGCGGATTATTCAGTAAGCCGAAGGAAGTTAAAATACCAAAACCAAAAGAGGCTGCTCCGGTAGCAGTGCCGGTAGTCAGTCCCGAAACTGAGGACGAGGCGATAAAAAAAGCGAGGCGCAAAAAGGGATTTGAAAAGCAATTCTTTACCGGTGCATTAGAGCCTGAATCGACAGGAAGAAAAACCACATTTGGATAAATTTTGGAGAAATTGTTATGGCAAGTTTAGTTGAAAATAGTGATACAGGCGGTTTGGTAATGGTAACGATTGCCAACCCTGCCGTTGATATTAGTCCCGATTCTCAGCCGTGTCGGCGCTGTTATGTTCGGCACTTTTCAGGAACAGCATCGTTTATGAATCAAAATGCGGCGTCGGTTGCCGCTTCAAGCTGGCCGCTCGGTACGACTATTCATTATTGTCCGGTACGAAATTTAAATCAACTTCACTTTATCGGGACGGCTGGCGATAAGGTTCAAATAATGTGGTTTTCATAGGGACTTCTTATGTATCATCCAATGGGTACTCATAAGAACGAAGAGCCGATAAAGAAAATGATAGTTGACGGCTATCGCAGGGGCGTATGTACCGCCGATGGCGGGGATATTCCGCTTGAAAGAAGAGGAATGGCGGGCAAGGGCAGTCATTATGTGGGGCAGGCCGCTATTACCGCCCTTCAAAAACAGACTTCTATCGACGAAATGCTCGAAAGAATGATGCGTTGTGGAATAATTTCGAGGAAAAATACAAGAAATGGCTGATTTTGAAGCAAAAGAATATATTGCAATGCAGCAGGAAGAAGAGGGCAAAGCGCAGAACTTCCGAAATCTATATCAGGACGTTGCCAATTTTATGATGCCTCGTGAGAACCAGATTACTTCAGAACGCACGGCGGGCGAGGACAAATCCATAGTTACTTACGACCCTACGGCAATGATGGATTTGGATGATATGGTGTCGGGACTGTCCAACGCCTTTTTCCCGCCAGGTCAACAGTCGTTTAATCTCACGGTAGATAACAGAGAATTGGCCAATAGAGGCAATGTCAAACACAATCTTGCCCTGGCTTCGCAGATTACTCACGATAGATTGTTTGCATCTAATTTTATGCTTCAGTTGAACGAGACATTGACTTCTCTTGTTGGTTTTGGGACGGGAAATTTATTTTCTGAATATATTGCGCGAGATTATCTGCCGCTTGGTCTTAATTTTAAGGCGTGGGACATTCCTGTTTACACGTTCAAGCAAGACCATACCGGTCGGGTAGATACCGCCATATTGAAATTTCAATGGCCTGCAAGACAGGCATATCAGCAATGGGGTGATGATGCCGGAGAGAAAGTTCTTGAGGACATTAAAGAGCTTAGAACAGAGAGCAAGCGGCACTGGTTCATTCATACTGTACGGCCACGAAGAAAAAGAAATCCTGCATTGCAAGATGTTTTGAATATGCCATTCGAATCGGTTTTTGTAAACGTCAAAGATGAGAAGATTATCGAGGAAGGCGGATTTCATCGGCAACCTTATGCTATTCCCCGATGGAAGAAATCTCCAAGCGAGAAATACGGTCGTGGTCAGGGTACGGTTGCTCTGGCCGGAGTAAAGACGCAACAGGTAATGTGGCGGGATTTTATAGAGTATGGCAATAAAGTTGTCAATATGCCGAGAGAGGTTTTAGATACTTTTGAAGGCCCGTTAAGGGTAACCCCGGGCGCACAAAACCCTGTCTCCGAAATACCTTCAACCAGAGTTATTGAGCTTGGTTCGCAAAACGCACCAATTGCCAAAGAAGCAATGGAGATGCAGGCCAATGCTATCCATAGGGCGTTTTTTGTTGATGTATTTGCCCCATTAGCTAACTTGCCTGGCGACCGCAGAACTACGGTTGAAATTTATCAAAGAGTGGCTCAGGCAATGAAGAAACTGGCTGCTCCGATTTACAGATTGCAGACGGAATTGTTTACTCCAGTGATTGAGAGGGTCGTCTTGCTTTTAATTGAGCATGGCGAGATACAATTAGTACCTGAACTATACGGCCAGAAGTTCGGTATCGAATATGTCAGCGAGCTTGCTATGGCAATGAGAGACCAGCAGGCGAGGGCATTTGAAAGAGCCGCAATGATGACTACCGAGCTCGCAGCTATATTCCCGACAGCCCCCGACATTCTAAACGTCGATAGGGCTTTGCCGGATATATACTTGACTTACGGTATGAAAGCCGAGCATTTGAATACGAAAGAAGAAAAGGCGGCTATTCGCCAAAAGAGAGAAGATGATATTGCACAACAGAAATTAGCGATGGCTGCACAGGTGGCGGGCGGCGCATATAAAGATATGAGTAAAAAAGCCGAAGAAGACAGTCCCTCTGAGCAATTACAAGGCGCTTTGACTGGAACTTAGTATGCCTTATGCAAGCGATAAGCAGCGTAGATATATGCACTGGGCACATCCGAAGATAGCCGCAAGGTGGGACGCCGAAATACGACGGAAAGCGAAATACAGGAAATATCACAGGAGCAGATAATATGGATGTTAAAACTGAAAAGCCAAAATTGAAAGCGCCTAAAAGAGAAGATTACCTCCGATGGGTCAGAAGTAAAATGATACAGGCTAATAAGGTGCGAAATGACACCGGAACAAACCGAACAGCTTAATAACGATATTCACGCTACTTTTACCGAGTTTGGCGCAGGCAAAAGGGTTTATAAATGGCTCGAAAAGTTTTGTTACAAATACAAGGTGGCATTAGTAATCGGAAGGCCGGACGAAAGCGCTTATAACGAGGGGCACAGGGACGTTATTATCGAGATTGACGAGCGTATTAGAAGGGCGACGGAACCGCCGCCGAAACCAATAGATGCAATAAATGAAAAGGAGTAATTTATGACAGAGACACTCGAAACAACCAGTTCTCCTGCGGCAACGCAGATACAGGCGGGGGATTCGACCTCTACAGAAACAGAGTCTTTTGAATTATCGAAGTATATCGACAATGACGGAACACTTAAGGATGGATACCTTGAGCTTGTGCCGGAGGATATGAGACACGACCTCGTTTACAAAAAGGTATCGGATTTCAAAGGCGTATTAAGACAATTAGGCCAGCTTGACAGAACTGTCGGCAAAAAGGGAGTGATAATTCCAGACCCGAAAACTGCAACGCCTTCTGATATAGACGCTTTTCATCGGGCTTTGGGCAGGCCGGACAAATCCGATGACTATAAACTTGATTTTCCCGAAGAGTTTAAGGATTTCTACGACCCTGAAACAATCAAGCAATTCAAGGAGATTGGTTTCAAGCGTGGTTTCGACCAAGAAGATATGCAGGCCATTATGGCATTAAAGATGGAGATGGACAAGCGGGACATTGAGTGGATGGAACAAGACCAGATAAAAGAAAAGGCCGATTGCGAAGCCGCACTCAGGGATAAATGGGGAACGAATTACGATGTTCGTCTTCATCTTGCCAATTATATGATTGACAAGAACGCCATACCAGGCGAACAGAAAGATAAATTACTGGAAAAGATTGGGAACGAACCTCTTGTTGGCGATTTTCTCGCCACCATAGCAAGGAAATTCGTAGAATCCGGCTCGATTGCCGACGTTGAAATGACCAGTGCAATGACTAAGGGTGAAGCTGAGTCCAAGATGAAAGAAAAGATAACAGAACATCAGCAACATTCACAGTGGAAATGGGATAATCCAGAAGGATACAAAAGGGAAGAAAAAGAAATTGACGATTTGGCTCGTATGGCAGCTTCGTAAATAGTCGATACCCAGAAATGGCCGACAACTTCGTGCAAGTATAAAACACCGTCTAAGAGACGTTAAATGCAGGCAAGACCTCTGAATAAGAGACACTCAAGCCGACAGACAACTTGAAAAGTGTTTTTTATGAAAGGAGGTCAGCCTATGGCTACCCCAACTGTATTTGATATTTTTGTAAAGAAGTTCAGTCCGAACCTTTACACCCTCTCGCAGCAGGAGGAGGCAAAATTTCCTGTGAAAGTCAGAAGGGAGTCGGTTGCCAACGCTGAGGAAGCGTTTTTCGATACCGTTGGCCCCGCCGATGAACCGACTGAGAATACCACCTACAAAGGTGATACCCCCGAATCGGACGACCATTACGGAAGGCGTAAAGTCAAGCCGACGATGTGGGAAAAAGGTGATGTTCTCGATAAGTGGGCTTTGAATAGATGTTTAGCAGATTTACAGAGTGCCACTACCAAGGCGTTTGCAATGTCTTTCGGTCGCAAGACCGATAGTATCATCGTTGACGCCGCTCTCGGCGCCGCCTCTATCGGCAAGGAAGGCACATCTTCGGTAGATTTCATCGACGAGTCAGTCAGTCTCGACGCCATTACCGGCGGAGTGGTAACTACACTCGGAACGGGAGCTTCGGTAACTTCGGCAGTCGGTCTCGAACTGGCGAAGATTCTTCGTATGATGCAGATTTTCAACGACGCCGATGTCAATGAGAACATCCCGAAGTATTGGGCAATGAGACCATCGGACATCAAGTATCTGCTCAACTTAGCTCAGATTAACAGTATCGACTACAACAATGTTAAAGCCGCTTATGAAGGTAAGGTCAGCTACTACGGCGGGTTCAATATTTTCTGGTCGAACAAAGTGCCCGTTTCGGACACAACGATTAACGGAGGCACTACCTGTTATCGCAACATTGCTTGGGCGCAGGATGGCATAATCCTCGCTTATATCAATGAATTACAAACCCAAATGGCACCAGACCCCACTAAGAAGTTCAATACACGAATCTATAGTCAGATGGATTTAGGGGCTGTCCGAATGGAAGGCGCAAAGGTTCACGAGTGCCTTACGTTAATCGGCTAATCGCCAGAAAGGAAATAAAATGAGTACAAACTTTAAATACAGTTACAGACCGCTGGATTACGATTCTTTGCCGATTGACTTTACGGGCAATAACAAACTTGGTCTTTATGCTACCGAGACTACACAGAGATATGTGCTTGGTACGAGGAAGCTTTCTTGGGATGGTCGTGTTTACAAGTATTGTTTTTCTAACAATACCTGTAATCCTGCGAATGGGGCAATGAACAATACTGCTCCATTTATCGCCGATGATGGCACAAACGAAGTAGGAAATTCTAATGTTGTCGGCGATACTTTTATTACAGCAGATTCTCAAACTGTAGCGGAAGACCTACTCGCTGGTGGTTTTGTGATTATTTATTCCACCTACGAACAGTTCAGGGGAATCGTTGGAAATACGGCTGGTGCTGGAACAGAGATTAGGATTTATTTAGATGCACCGTTGACGGTTCTAACCACTGCTGACTCGACAGATTTTTGTGCGTATTACAGTCCGTATTATGGTTTGGCGAATCACGCAAATATATCCAGAACATCTGTTATGTGCGTGCCTTGTACTTGGGTAAGTGCTGCCAGTATGTTTTTCTGGGGGCAGACCTGGGGGCCGTGCAGAATAAGTCCAGGTGCTGCTGGTTGGGGTAATGCAGCCGGTGAACGGCAGTTAGTATTTGGAGAGAATGGTTCTACTTTCCTCCATAACGCCGACACTGGAACTACGCTTCAGTATCAACACGCGGGTTTTATTATTCCGCTCACGGCTTCTGCCGACGATGCACCTTTGACGATGTTACAAATTAGTGTTTAGTAAAACTGGGAAGGGGTCGGTTTAATTTTTCCGGCCCCGACCTTTTATTAAGGAAGACGTAGAAAATGAGACTGATTAGTCCAACACCGGCTTGTCCAAAATGTAAATCATATATGTTTATGATATGCCAGATAAAGGAAGTTTTCTATCGAAGATGTAAAAACTGTGGTTACAAGAAACGTCTGGACAAAATTGATTTCAAAAAGGTGGCGTTGAGTTGTTTTGAAAGGGTCAAGTTTTGGAAATCCTCAAAAGAGCAAAAGGTGATTCCGGTGAAGTAATTGACTGGAACGAAAGTGAGAGCAACGTCAAAGAAGAAGTGAACCGCCGAACTTACAAGGCCGGTTACACCGACATGGACGGACAACCAATGATTAGCAGGAACGATGGCGCAGGCAAGGGCGATGTCCCTCGGCCTGTAAACAAAAAGAAATACGAAGAAAACTATAAACGTATTTTCGGACACGATTAAAGGTGACTTATGGCATTAACCACCGCCGAAGTAGAGCTGTGTAATCAGTCGCTCGGCAAAATCGGGGCGAAACAGATTACCGCCGACCCGATACACAACCAAAACGAATACAGCCAGTGCAATCTCCACTACCCGCAGACGAGAAACGCTTTGCTTCGCAGTTTTGAATGGAACTTCGCCAAAGCCCGTTCTGCATTGATTACTTTGCAAACCCTGACTCTCGACTCGATGCCCTCTATTGATGTCTGGCCTGCCGGTACGGTCATAACGGGAGCTACGTCTAATACGACCGCTACGATACTGTCTATCACTTCTCCTACAGAATACCAGATAACGTATCTATCGGGCGATTTTACCGAAGGCGAGATAATTTCCGACAGGGTGGCCGAGCAGGTTTATTGGGAAGGCCAAGTCCTTTATTGGGAAGGGGAATTTGTATTCTGGCTGGGTACAGGCAACGAGTTTATTTGCACTTCGGATTATCCCGCCCTTGCGAATGTAACGCCGGATTTCGAGTGGGATTATCAGTTCGTTTTACCAACTGATTATCTACGAATGAGGTCTAATTACTCGGAAAACGAAGGCGACGACCCGACTATGCGATGGACGATAGAGGGGGATTATCTTTTAACAAACGACGATGAGGCCGAGATAAAGTATATCAAGAAAGTTACAGACCCCTCCAAATTCGATCCGCTATTTACCGAATGTCTGATTTTACAACTCGCTCTGAAACTACTCCACCCGCTTGCGGGAACAAAAACTTCAGACTTAAAGCGGGATTTACAACTTGAGTTAAAAGATGTGATGTCGAGGGCAAGGACGATATGCAGGGCGGAAACAAATACTACGGGACGTTCAGATTGGCGATTAGCAAGATATAGTTAGAAAATTTTGAAAGGATTTTATAGTGGCAGACCTTAAAGAAAAAAGTATTAGTTTATTGTCGTCAACGACCCTTAGCGTGCAGAGTACGGGGGCGACCACGCTTTATACCGTACCTACCGGAAAACGATGCGTTCTCCATCACGCAAGGGTTATTTGCGGAACTGCGGCAAGCACAACGGCGATTATTACCTTTGGTCAGGTCGGTGCGTTGACTGACTTCTTGGGAAGTCAGACTATGACTAATCTGGCGGCCCAGTACGATTCGGTTATCTGTTCACCCGTACCAAACGCAACGCCGGTAAAGACCAAATCCTACGCCGCCGCCACCATTATACAGGTTAATGTCGGCACTGCCGATGCAGATGGAAGTACGGACGCAACCGTAATGCTCTTTGGCACAATTTACTAAAAGGTGTCGATGTGTATGAAGTCAAATTCGCATATCAACCCGGTTGCAATCTGGTGTTTTCTGCATTTCAGCCCTGCGGGACGGGACGGGGAATAGAACAGCAGCCCCTGCCTGAAATTCGACCCACAGGATATTACGTTACTACGCCGATT
>Ga0307378_10012282_pt1 | contig 10948 bp, 7 predicted proteins | sample UN1MG_FD_202238 | JGI IMG/M metagenome (GOLD analysis project Ga0307378, IMG submission 202238) | Soil microbial communities from Risofladan, Vaasa, Finland - UN-1 | ecosystem: Environmental > Terrestrial > Soil > Coastal area > Acid sulfate soil | place: Finland: Risofladan, Vaasa | collected...
ACACCAGAACATCAGACCTCTCGCATAGGATAACATTGGGCTGTCTTCATCGAGTACGTCCTCTAGCCTTCTCTTGCCAACATGAAGCCAGTTTGCTCGGTAGAATAGGTACACCATCGTGCGGACAAACCAGCAGTTGTCACTATGTTCGCAGAAAACAGGCCAGAGGGTCATGGCTGCACTATGTGTTTGATCTTGGTACAAAAGTTCAATACTGCGGCGCAATGCAACACACGCCTTGCCCAAGCGATCCAAGCTTTCCAAGTCCTCTAGTGCATCCCTAAACTGGTACTCCAAGGACCGTGGCTCTAGCCCATCGAGAGTTTGCAACATCGCTTCAACTCGATTGAACCTACCCTCTTTGAATAACATACGGCCATAGACCTCCAAGGCAGGTAGAAATCTTGGATCCTGGTCAATCGCTATTTCGTACTCTGCCTTTGCTTCTGTATTACGGCCAAGCATTTCCATAGCTACACCGAAGCTATAATGCACAGCTGGAACATTCAGTCCTTCATCGATAGCAACCTTGTAATACACAAGGGATTCTTCCTCTCTATCCTCATAGACAAGCTGTTCGGCTCGAACAAAGTGTCCTATTACCTGGGCATTTGGTCTATTATAAATTTGTTCGAAGAACTGATCACAATCTTTCCATCTATCGTAATTGGTACTTCGTTTATAGAAGCACCATATCAACTCCATGTGTGCATAAACATCGTCTGGATAAGCTAACACCCATTCCCTCAGCAGCAGCTCAGCTCTTCCAAAGGCCTTCTCCTCTAGATAGTAGACTGCAGCTTGTCTTGGATTCATGTGTATATCTCCGTTACTTTTATGAATAGTTCTGTCTGCTGCAATGCTTCCCACACTTCGTTTACTAGCTCGCTTGAGTGTTCAGAACTTGACACTGCTACTGATAGAAGATGATCAATTTCCGTGCCAAGCGAACCTGCTCGTGCAAGCTCAAACATAGCTCGTAGGACACCCTCAGTCCCATGGGCGGCGGCATAGGTAATCCAGAAATGGCTTCCTGTATATCTGCTTGATTTTCCTCCAGCTATCTCAATGTTGCGTAAGACAAGGTCAATTTCACGTAGAACACGATTCTGGTCGCTTCCCCAGTGAGTTATTGCAAAAGCAAAATGACACTTGGCTTTACCAGACTCCGAGCACATTGGGAGGAGTTCTTCGAGCATCATACACCAGGTTTTTTTGAGTCGTTTTTGCCACACGCCTAATTTCTCAAGTGCTTTATCTGCATCACCATGACTATCGCATATACTTGAGCAAACATAATCAGCAATTCTTTGCTGTTGAATTCTAGATAGAGCCTTGATGCAACTGTGAATCCAAGCCTTCCCGATATCAAATCCGCGATAATCAACTAATAACGTAATACCATAATGGATCTCATTGCCTAGGGAATCCGACGACTTGGGCTGTGACTTCTCACAAAACTCCTGTATTGCTTCTTTCAGAAGTAAATTTGCCCTTGCTTGATCATGTGGCCAAAAGGCAACACTGGTCACAAGTAGCGCGCGAGCTTTGTCCAGCGGATCATCCCGGTAATCTTTTCCAAATGAATACCCCCTTACTGTCTCGTCCAAATCGGTAACTAATGCAACCGCATTCTTTTCAGGAAGCCACAAGCATGCCTTTACAATGCCATATACACAAAACAAGAAAACGGTCCCCGGCCTAATCTTAGATGCTTGTTGCAAAGCCATTTTGTAGAAGCGAAATGCTACTACAGGTCTGTTGGTAACATAGTAGCCTGCCGATATACGGAGTGCCTCTTCCCGATCATTGAAAGAAACTGACGAGGCAATCCTGCTGCTCAATTTCTTCTCGAACAAAGCCGTTTCAGCTTCGGTGGCTGGCTTATGAATCCGCAGGTATACCTCAACCCAGTCGTCAAGACCTGATAGGGAATTGAGCAGGTCCTCCGATACATCTATCCCGGACTTAATGCGCCGGTTTATTAGCGTTCGAATGAAGGAGATTCTGTGGCTCTCAGTCAGGTTTTTCAAAACCTGAATTCGGTTTATCCAAGAACTCACCTCAGTCTCAGATCCGTTGGCTATAGCCTTCGCAATGGCATCAAGTGCATCTTCCATATCGTTGTCATCTGTCCTCATTAAGGACAGTGTCTGTATTGCCTCGCTGACATCAACTTTCGCCTGAAGCTTGACTATCCTATACAGCACCCGGTGTTCCTCAGTTGCAGAATCGACTTCCCGTGCGATGGCAAGTGATTGTAACCAAGAACGGTCGACAAGCGATTTATGAGCTTCAAGCACATGCACAATTACCTTAGCATTACGCATTTCGACCGCCCGCTTCAAGGCCACTTTTACCAATTTGTCCCGTAGAAAGGTATCAAGTTCCCCTAGACAAGCAGCAATCACATTAATTGCTAATGCACTTGGGAGTTCTTCGGCTTCACCGGCAATCGCCTCGAGATATTTTTGCGATACTTGTACGTTAGTTCCTAGCCACGCGAGAAGGCGTGCTTTTGTTAATAGCGCTTCTGTTTTCTCGGGGGTGGCATCAAAAAGAGTAAACAATTCCGCAAGGGTAGCCTCATCCCAAAACACTTTTGGGGTAAAGTCCCGCAAATCATGTCGGAACTCACAACGCAAATTTGGCGAAACCGATTTCACCATTTTTATACATAACCCCGGGTCAACGGATGCTGCTGCTACCACAAGATAGCTCTGAACCTCCGTGTACCACGAACCTTGGTCATTATCCTTACCACTCATAACGGCCGCAATGTCTCGAACGTCGCCAAGAAGCAGGGAAGCGGGAAGATCTGAACTGAAAACGGTTAGTCGCAAATCAGGTATTGATATTTGTCGGCAGAGCAATGGGCCGAATTCCGGTTCACGGACAATTTCCATGAAAGTAGGCCAATCCAACTGCATGACGATCGCGGCAATCTTCCCCATTTCTCTGACATCGTAGCTATCTGAACTGAAATAATGTGCGGACTTACGAAAGAAAGCGGGAAGCTCGCTCAGCCACTCGCGAGTTAGCTTTGGGTCTTTTGAGAAAGAAGAACCGATTGAGGGGAAATTTGTTTGCCTGAGAGCGTAGTAACGTTTCTTCCAATAAAGGTCATCTATTTTCCGCTGTCTCTTGTTCAAATCGGCTTCCCACTCCAATCGCACGAATCTTGACATTGACTGATTAGCAGACTCAATCAGTTTGACTAAAACCTGTCTTACCCCCCATTGGAAGCTGAGACTGCTGCATGAACATTGCTGGAAGACATCTAACGCAAGATTCGGCGAAAGACGGAAGGCGGTCCTCACAAGTTTAGCGCCGACATCATCCCTATCGTCTTCATTCTCCAGAGATGCGCACAGAACAGATGCTTGAAGCATAAGTTCTCTAGCTCTTTTGGGGTCCGCAGAACCTATCCGCCAAGCTAGGAGTGAAAGAAGACCAGCCTTGGTCTCTGGCAAGAAAAAACCATATTTTTGTGGGTTAAGGACATCAAAGTCAGTCGCTCCCAATTCGAAAGAAGTCAAGTTCTGTGCGATGGTGTGACAGAAATTTTCCGGAAGTTCCTCCAGAATACGAGTCGCTAGTATCTTTCGTCCCACCTCTGTGCCGATCTCATGGATAATCTCTTTGAAGAAAACTGACTCATTGGGCGCAGCCTTAACGACTGCCCTCCCGAGAAGTTTATTGAGCGCCAGGTTGGCATCACTCCGAAGTATTTCCGGCTTCACTCTCTGGGCAACGTTTGAGCACCAAGTTAGGATATTCCGACGAGTCGCACCTGGCCAGTAAACAACGCTCTTGACAAGTTCTAAGACTGCCCAGAAGCTTCTTGAGTTCGTCTCTATCGCATGGGACTTAAGGAAGTACTCGATCAAAGATTCTGCTCGTGAACGGTCATATTGACGGACGGCTTTTGCGATTTTTGCAACGGCCCTAGCATACCCCAAAAGCGTGTCTATGTCATCAGCTAGTTTGACCGCCGCAACTGGATTGCGATGGCCCAGTCGTCCTATCTTGATGGCACGCGCAATATCCTTTATGTCTTGGTCTTTAAAACCTTCTGGTTCAAGGATGGGGCATTGCCCGAGTTCACCTAATCTCCAATTGATGACATCTCTTGCGTCTCCCTCTTCCAACCCACGAACCAAATCGGCCCATGCATCAGGATGAGCCTCAATACTTTGATCCACAGCTAGAGCAAATTCGGGGCACGTGATCCGCACCGATCCCAGACGGAGTAGAGCATCTAGAGACGCTACTGCTGTTTCGTGACTCAGGCTTGGAAAGTGCCACAAACAATACCTGAAGATCACAAACAACAAGAATACCCTGTCGTCATCCTCCACATAGGAGAGGGCCTTCTGGAAAGCATTGATTGCAGTAGTAAGGTCTTTGGTAAACATTTGGGCCCCAAATGCTACCAGCGTAAATGAACGTTGAAATTCGTTTTGCAGCCCCTCAATAAGTTCATCTACATCAGAATGACCGTTTCGAATGTAAGTTGTTATAATAGCCCAAACTGCTCGCCCCCAGTTTGGGTTTTCGAATCCAGCAGAGGTGTGGTCGATCCACTGAGGCTCTGGTATTGCCGAGGCCAAGTGAAGCGCCGTAGGAGGACAGACATGCGCGATTCTTATAACCGCAGCTTCAAGAGAAGCTGGGGATACACATCTTTTACTGGAACCGATTCTGGATGAATCAGCTGAGCATGTTGCTGATAAAAGATCTATCTGCAAGAGTTGGCCCTTAGCAAATTCAGGATCGTCTTTCCAGTATCGCAAAAGTAACTCAGTCCTTACTAAGAGTTCGTCATCGGCATCACCAAAGAAGCTGGCATCGGCGACAGCAACTTCGGTTTCGCCCTCATCGGCCCTTGCACGGAGTATCGCCTCCACACCCAAGGTTTTTCGCTTGTTCGACCGGTTCAGGAATTCTCTCACAAAAGTATATTTGAGCGTGGAACGGAAGTCACGCTGCTCTGCCGCTACTTCTATCAATGTAGTTAGGTCGTTAAGGGCAGGAACAACAGACTTAGTGCAGCTGGTTTTATACCGCAAAAATGCTGGAGTAACAAGTGACATCGCTAGAGAACGTTCTTCAGATAGCCCAGCGTGCTTTATCACATAGTTCAGCCCATAGTTGTCTATATGAGACACATCGATCTCTTTCCTCCCTTTCTTGCAGTATGCATTTACAATCCTCCCATGAAGCCGGGGTAGATCAACTGACAAGCGTTCTGACACAAAAGACTTGAAAGTGTCGTGGAAAAGACGATACATTTTACCTCGTGAGTCACTTTTTTCAGAACAGCCTGAGGTAATGAGCATAAATTGACGAACATACTTGAGAACTCGCTCAAACCTGGCCGTTGTCCATTGCTTCCCTAAGAAACGACGAATCATTGAAAGTGAGATGGGGGTGTATGTACTCGCCAGTAAGCCAATTAAATCGTTGATATCGTCAGAATCTTCAGGATGTATGGACTGTGAGCACTTATCATGCAGGTAGAGCCAGTACCTTTCGTACAGTGCGCGGAGTGGGTCCTTTTCTGTTGCGCCAAATTTATCACACCAAGCAGTCACCTTTGTTTCCTCGATCGATTCGCGGTTAATAAAATCAGCAAACAGTTTGAGAAAAAGGAAATTGCCGTCGGCTCGTGCAGCAATCTGCCCGACGACAGTGTCGGACCAATCAGGGAAATACTTTCTAAGGAAGTTGCGGGCATCGGCAATATTCTCCGAGGAACGCGGCTCGACTATAATATGAGTACCTGCCCCAGGTAATGCGGAAAATCCCTCGATATAACTCCCAGGCCGTGAGGACAAAATGAAAAATGTTTTGTGGGGTAGAGGTTTGGGTATCAGACGTAAGAAGAGAGCAGGATCTTCAGCCTCGTCAATCGCATCAACTATGAATATTTCGGGTACACTTGTGTCAAACGCAACACCATGATTGCCTTCTTTCGCTGATTGACCATACGTATCATATTTACTTCGTTGAACTTGCTCAGTCGCCTGTCTTTCCAAGGTTAGCCTCTGTAAGAGCTCAGCAAACTGCAAAGCAAGGGCATCACTTTCATTAGCAGGTTGATCTATGAACAGCCCTGATTTCCTTGCAAGATTCAAATAAAGACTCCGCCAGCAGGTACGCAGAGAGTACCCAGCCGATTCCCGACTAAAGAAAAACGAGACTACGCTCCCTCCTGCGGCGATAGGTGAAAGTTCATGTACGAGGTTGGCTAGAAGTGCCGTTTTCCCTATTCCCGGCGGACCTGTGACCAAAAGTATTCCCCTATCTTTACCAATAATAAACTCCTTTATTGTTTTCTTCTGGGCTGTCCGCCCAACAATCGTCTTATGCTCTTCGAGCAGGTCTGTCGCATGATAATCCTCATCTGGAGGGTGCACTTTAGTTTTATCAGCACCACCTATTTCATTCGGTCTAATAATCAACTCAGCTTTTTTATCAGCTTTAAGACGCTTGGTCTTTTCCCCATACAATATATTAATAAATTCATCAAACTCATCACGCTTTATAAGATATTTTTCAGGGAAAATATGCCCCAACAAACTCTTTAGCTTACTGTGTGAAACCGGTTTCTTTTTTTTATCTAAAAACTGAATATCTTCCGGTGAGACATTCAGCCACCACATAAGTTTGTTTTCTTTAGGATCGCTATGTGTCTCGCCATAACAACAAATGAGATGCCACAATTGATTCCTACCAAAGAATAGGTTTTTCAAGATGGGATTGGGTGATTTATTGTAAAAACGCCTAAGTCCCCTCAAAATTGAAGGTGGTACTTTTGTGGTCTTAGACTTATTTATTAAACGCACAAGTTCTCTTGAGTATAGAAATCCTGCCTTGTCGTAATCAAGACCATCCCAAAGGTCATATTTAAGCTTTGCAGCCAGAAGAAATACGAACTCCCCAAAGCGAGCTTGGTCTTTGTAGCAGTCGTTACGTTTATCGGAGGTAATAACAACGGCTTTTTCGTTTCCTTGAGGGCTAATATTTTTAATAGTAATGGAACTAAATACGGGTGTGTTATTTTCGTCGACGACTAAGGGGATATGAATTTGATATTTATATTTCTCAGATTTTCTAACGCCTTGAAACTCTTTAGCTCCTCTTGAAAAACCATGTTTAAAATAAACATAGTTTAACGTTATCCGGGAAAAATCTTCCTCTGCCTTTTTAATATTGTTTATCACTCAGTAATTCTCTTGCTTTCGAACTAAGTCTGGCAAAGTCTAACAATCGTGGACGCCTGAGCTGTTCAAGCAATCCAATACCTTCTCTTTCAAAACCAAGCGATATATAACTCTTTCCAAGATTTCTGCATGTTACATCTTGGTCGCCATATTCTCCCAGCGATACATATGCATTATAAAATTTGTTAGCTTCTTTTGCAATATCTGAGATATCTGTTGCTGTTACCAATGTAGTTCCTTCGATCATACCTTCCGCCAATCCCTGGCCCAAAGAAGCTGTCCAGAAATAAGGCTTGAAACGGTCACCATAAGGAGGTTTATTCACTCGGTTTTTAAGATCGTTTACAACATTCTTAAATCGTTGCTCAGCACTTTTATATCTACCTGATAACAAGTCCATGATACCTTCATCAATAGCTTTTTGTGCTTCCTTTGTAATATTTCTACGTGTCATTTTGTCACAAGGTGGTAGTTACGTAAACCTTTATAAATCTTTCGGTTATGCACCAAAAATACACCCAGAACAGTGCTCAAAAAGAGTGTTCAAGGGTGTTCAAAAGGTACATGTTCAAGCATGCCTTATAAATCAATGAGTTTGTGATATGTTAAAAGCCAGAGTCATGATGATGTAATCATGACAAAACAAAAATATTTAATTGAGGAGAAACAAAAGATGATAAAGATCAACAAGCCAGCAGAACCAGTTAATAACCCACAGCCTAATTTCCAGCAAAAACGTGATTTCACGAGGGTCATCGATGCCGCAGAACCATTTTGGGAAAACTTTCTTCCCGACCCTGAGAATCATATTGCCCGCGGTGTTCTGTGGGTCCCCGATGGCATGCAACCTACGGCAGACTTATCCTATGATAAACCTCGTAGGCGTGTACGACTTGTAATACGGTTACATACCAACAACGCTTTCACGCCATTGCAATTACAATCCTTTCGAAGGGCACAAAACGAAACTGAGGGACTAAGCTATCTTGCCATCGACGAAGAAAGCAACATCTTGCAGATCCGGTCACAGTCAGTTCTGCCAGCCCCCTTCATGGCGAGAGCAATTGTTCCCGAAGTCATCAAAGATGCTGTGCTCCTTCTTCAGAATGACAATTTGAAGGACTTTGTCCAACACGCAGTCAGTTATTAACCATTTTTCAGAAGGAGCAAATCATGAACACAAACAAAAACACCAAACCTCGCTATGATGTTCTGGCCTACGATGGTCAGACAACCATTCCAAAGACCATGACAAGAGAACAGGTCATGGCAATCAATCCTCAATCTGTTGACTACTTTTTCTCAACTGCCTTTGGCATCTGGGGATTCAGAACTGATGAAGACGAATGGATTGAACATAGTGCCGCAGACTGGCCTGGTCTTGGCGATACGTGCATCAGGGTTATACAGGCCATCCAGCTCAATCCAGGTGAATTCCTGACACCGAAGGAAATCGCCGACCTGACAGGCTGTTTTACTCTTCGCAGCAGAAATGCCTTATCGGCCCGCTTCATGAAAATCCGCGAGGTACACAAAGAGAGCTTCAAAAAGCCACATTTCTTCCTGAGCCGCAGGGCAAGAGGATACGCGGTAGCATGGAACCCCAAGTACAGCTGGATGTGGATTGAAAGAATGGCGTCAACTATTATGGAAGCAACAGAATAGTTCAAATCAACAAGGGAAACTAAAAATTCAGTAACACTTTAGTCAAGGAGAAGAAAAATGATGCCTTCAAATCTACAAAATTTCGCTCGTGCTTTTTCTGAATTTGTCAGATCAGGCGTAAATATCCTTATCTGGGCCACAATAGGCTTTGTGTCGATTGCAGCAACATATGTAGCGGCCCGTGCAGTGTGGATCGCAGTAAAAACCGTATTAAGAGCTCTCGGGATTTAAGGAGGTTTATTATGGCCAAGCAAAACAATCCTCAAATAGGTACAAGAAAAGATACTGTCACAAAAATAACTGATATCAACGGCAATACCGTATTGGAAATCGGCCAACACGAATACAGCATAAGACATTCAGACGGTTCACGAACACATCGTAGTATTACTGAAACCATTCAAACAGTCGATGGGACAATTTGGGGGCCTTTGTCTAAGTTCGCCATTGGCATATGCGAACAATGCCGCCAGCCATCATTGTTTCATCCAAAAACCCATGGCATAGTTGCCATGCACAAAGCCAAGCTCTGTGTAGATGGGGGCCAGTTGTGCTGCCCAAAACATCGCAAATTGGGGAAAGACCAAAAATGCCGCTGTTTAAAACATCACAGGTCATACTTGCTTAGATCGCTATTCCGCCCAATATTTTTTGAAAAACAGGAGGATTAATTGTGGGTGTATTCAGATCTCAACTAATTCGTATTATTAAGCATTATCATCTGGATTTTCGCTTTCCTCGATGGAAGGAAGATTTATACATGGCAGAAGAGGGGTTTTATTCTGAAGATTTCTGCCAAATGTTGCTGCCAGAAGCAAGAGATGACGCAAACTGGGTTGAAGATAAGGGATTATTTCTCTGGCGGCCTCCTGACGAAGATGAACTTTTCGCTGAGGGCAAACCTGATATTGAACTTGGCAACCTTATTGAAGGAGACCAGCAAAGATGTGGAATTAAATTCAAAGATAGACCCCGAAATGCGCTGCTGATAGGTTCAGCGGGGAGCGGTAAAACCGTGACCGGCAAAAACATCTGCATAAACATAGATAAAGCCAATCAGGCCAATCCTGAAAATCCAACACTTCTTATTATCATCGATCCCAAGAAGGATTACACAGACCTCGTGAACAAATTGCATGGAGATGTTCTTTATCTTTCTGTGCATTACAACCTTAGATTAGGCCTGAATGGTCCGGCAGATGTGCCACCTAACGTGTGGATCGGGGCCTTATCCGTGTCCTTAGCTGCAAGGCTTGGTTTAGTAATGTCACGTACATGTCTGGCAAGTCTAATAAGCCGACTATTGATAGCCCTAAATCCATGGCTAAAGGAAGAACGCCTTAACCACCCGGGCATCAACAAAAAGCTTATCTGGCCATCACTAAAAATGGTTCTGGAAGCCATTAAGATAAAAGAAGTTTTGAACTGTTTCAGCAGCAAGGCAAGCTATGGTGAAACGTTAATACAAGCCTTGACGGGCCTGATCCAGGATTCAGGGGAGTTATTTAACTGCTCAAATGGTCTTGATATTCAAAGGGACGTAATCCAAAAGAAAAAACATTGCGTCATAGACATTTCGAACCGGTCTGCTCCTGTTGTCCGGCTGGTTGTAGATATCCTGATTAACCAGGAACTTGTGAGCCGTCTCTATAATAACTATAAATGCGACCATACCGACATCTGCTATCACGTTGATGAGGGTGATCTTGTCGTCGAGGCCGAACATGAAGCGGTTTTCCCGGATGGCATGTCTCCGCTAAGTAAGCTTTGCAGACTTGGCAGGGAAATGGGCCTGCAAACAATGGTTTTAATCAGTGCACTTCAAAAGGCAGGTGACCATATCCTTCGGAATACATGCTATACCTTTGTTTTTAACTTAACAGACTCTGAATCAGTTTACGCTGCAGTGCTGCATCTACAGCTGGATTGGTCTGCCCCTGTTTTTAGTACCAGTTGCTATGAGAGTATATCACACATATTCTCCCTGTCTTGAGCAAGGCGGAGCGTAGCGGAGCCTTGCTCAAGACACTTGGCCGCGAATGCTGCCGGGGCCA
>Ga0307378_10012284_pt1 | contig 10946 bp, 6 predicted proteins | sample UN1MG_FD_202238 | JGI IMG/M metagenome (GOLD analysis project Ga0307378, IMG submission 202238) | Soil microbial communities from Risofladan, Vaasa, Finland - UN-1 | ecosystem: Environmental > Terrestrial > Soil > Coastal area > Acid sulfate soil | place: Finland: Risofladan, Vaasa | collected...
CGTCGGCAATCGGCGCGCAGGAAGTGATTGCCAAAGCCCTGAACGGGAGGGCGCCGCGTTTCGAGTGGATGCACCGCAACGCCCAGGGTCGGGATGTCCTCTGTGAAATCCGCCTCGTGCGCCTGCCGGCCGCAGGGTGCAATCTGATCCGCGGCAGCCTGACCGACTTGACGGAACGCTCGCGGACCGAGAGGGCACTCCGTGAAAACCGGGCACTCCTGGAGGCCACGCTCGAATCAACCGCTGACGGCATCCTGGTCGTCGATGGCTCCGGCAAAGTCATCCACACGAACAGGCGCTTTGCCGAGTTGTGGCGGATTCCCGACGCGTTGCTGCAAACGCGCGACGATGACAAGCTGCTGGCATTCGTCCTCAACCAGTTGGTCGATCCCGATGCCTTCCGCACCAAGGTCCGTGAGCTCTACGGCTCGACGCGGGAGGATCTCGACACTTTCGCCTTCAAGGACGGGCGCCTTTTCGAGCGCTACTCGCGTCCCCTCATGCGCGGGGACGATATCGCCGGACGGGTCTGGAGTTTCCGCGACATTACCGAACGCGTCCGTCATCAGAAGGAACTGACCCGGGCCCGCCGCCTCGAAACCGCCGGCCAGCTCGCCGGCCAGATCGCGCACGATTTCAACAACCTGCTCGGGCCCCTGGCCGCGTACCCGGAGATGGCACGCCGTCACCTGCCTCTCGACAGTGAAGTGCACCGCATGCTCGATATCATCGAAACGTGCGCAACCCAGATGGCCGAGATCAATCAGCAACTCCTGACGCTCAGTCGTCGCGGCCACTACAGGGCCGAACCGCTCGACCTCAACAAGGTCATCGATGAAACGCTGCAATCGGCGGACATGCCCGAAACGGTGATCATTAACACACGGCTGGAACCCGAACTCTTCCTGTGTAAAGGAGGGAAGGCACAGATCCAGCGTGTCCTCGTCAATCTCCTCAACAACGCGCGCGAGGCGATCGACGGCGTGGGGAGTATCAACATCCACACGGACAACATCTATCTCGACGGTCCCCTGACGCGTCACCGCCGAATCACGAAGGGCGAGTATATCCGGGTTCAGATCACCGATAACGGCTCCGGTATCCCACCGGAGGTGATCGATCGCATCTTCGACCCCTTCTTCACGACCAAGACTGCCGACAAACATCGCGGCACCGGACTCGGTCTCAGCATCGTCCACTCCGTCATCGAGGACCACGAAGGCTACGTCGATATCGAATCAACACCGGGTCGCGGGACCACTGTCAGTCTCTATTTCCCTATCTGCCGCGACGCGGTCAATCAAGAGTCGACACCGTCCGAGGTACCGCGCGGTGCCGGTCAACGCGTCCTGGTCGTCGACGATGATCCGATCCAACGGCAGGTAGCCCAGGATGCCCTATCCGAATTGGGCTATGTCGTCGTCACCGTCGTCAGTGGTGAAGAGGCGGTGCGCATGGCCACCGACGCAACCTACGACATCCTGGTTCTGGATATGGTGATGGACGGCATCGACGGCGTCGAGACTCTCCGCCGCATTCGCGAGTCCCGCCCGGATCAGGCGGCCGTCCTGTTGTCGGGGTATGCGACGATCGAGCGTGTTGAGGAGGCGGTCGATCTTGGCATCAAAGATATGCTCGCCAAGCCCGTTCGGATCCCGACCCTGGCGATCGCCATCCATCGCGCTTTACGGGAAACCACCCCGGCCGAAAGTCCCTCCGGCTAACCGCCCGTCGGTCGGCTGGTCGAATACCCAACAAAGAAAAGCGACGCGGATCAGATCGCGCCGCTCCGGATCACCGCTATATATCCGGCAACTGTCAAGAACACGAGCCGCCGGTCGTTACCGAGCGGTCCGCTCCCGCATTGCGCCGGGCGAAGACCGTCTTCCGCAGAAAGTCCTCCATCAGACACCACTTGGTGACCGAGGACTGCAAGAGATTCAGACCGACGAATGCGGTGAACAACAACCAGTACGGACTGACAAACCACCCCAGCGCCAGACTCACCAGGACAAACGTCCCGGCGATGGCACGAATTGTGTGCTCCACTGACATTCCGACTCCTTGGCTACGATGCAATGTGTCTAACGATGTCTCCCGTCTCGCCGGCGGGCAGCCCCAGCGACGGGTCAACCGGTCTCTTAGAAACTGAACCGCACGCGCGTAAAGATGTTCGAGTTGTCGCGAAACTGTCCGAAGGTCGTGTACGGATTCTCCCCGCCGACCAGACTCCCGCCGACCGTCCACTGGACCGCGTCGGTAACCTTGTAGCTGACCGCCGGACGCAGATGCCAGTCCTCGTCGGTGATCCCCCAGTATCCGAATAGAGAGATGTAAAGCGTCTGCTGCCTCGCCCACTTCCCGATCCGGCCCGTCACCGTCGAGCGGACCTCGTCGAAAACCGGTGTCCCCTCGGGAAACCCTGCCAGGCTCGTGACGTAGCGATCATGGTTCATCATCCACTCGGCATAATACTGCGCCCCGACCGTCCAGTCGTTCCCCAAGCTCTTCTCCGCGCCGACCAACCCGCGAATCTGCGAATTGGCCACGAAGGGATTGTCGCCGTCGGTGTCGTCGCGCGAAATGTAGGCCGCGATCTCGCTGTGGGCCAGAACGGAACCCAGCGGCAGTCGCAGACTCGCCCCCCCCGACCACATGCGGGGATAATACAGAATGCCGGATTCCGTAGCTCCTTGCGGTGTCGGCCAGAAACCGTTGTAGCCGTAAAGCGCCCATTCGGCGCTCCCGCGCCACCCGGCGATGCGTGCGAAGAACTCCCCATTCTCCAACTGGTGCGACGGTTCGACAATCCGGGGGAGACCGTCGGATCCGACCGCATACCCCGTGAATGGGTTGTATACCGAGATACGCTCTCCCCGCGGCAGGTTATCCGGCGTGAAGTACGGCGACAGCGCGACCTCCAACGTGAGACCGTGGCTGTAGAGGCTGGCCCGCAGCAGGTCCTGCGGCGGCTTCAAATACGCATCGTCGAGGGCGGTAAGGAAGGCCTGCCAGTCTTTCGCGAACAGGTCGTTGGCAAAGATCAGATCGCCGGTGCCCCAGGTTGCCACCTGCCGCCCCGCCTTGATATCGAGCCAGTCGAACAGGCGCACTTTGATGTACGCCTCCCGCAGATCGACGTCGGTCGCGACCCTCCCGGTGGCATCGCTGACGATGTCGACCCGGACAAACAGCTCCTCACGATCCCGCGACTCCCGCGCGGTCAACTGCGCGCGCAATTCACTACGGGGATACAGGCGTGCGCCGAGATCACCATCGCCCCAGACCGCATTCTCCTCAACCCGGATCGCCTGCACCGCCTCCACAAACCCGCCGAGAACCGGCTGTGCCTCCGCACGCGCTCCGGCCAGCCCAATGCCGACCGCCAGTCCCAGGACAATCGCCGCTTGTCGCATTCTTTACCTCGTGTATGCTGACGGTGCATTCCTCAGCAGCCGTTCGTTGAACTCGTCCGCGTCCAACGGCGCCGCGTAGCTGATCTCCGCAAACGAGATCGTCGTCGAGTGGTTCCCCTTGAGATCCGACATCGTCCGCTCGACCGCCGTGGGGATGCCATCGATCGTCTCGATCTTCCCGACCTCAAACAGACGAACCTCCACGTCATTCTTGTCGTAGTACTCCTCGCGTAGCGACAATTTGGTCGCATCGTCAACCCACGTCACGCGATAGGCGTAATCGGCCGTCTTCGGATCCTTGGGAGTGCTTTTGACCTTGGTCGCGCTACGGCCCAGCGCCGTGTCCGCGCCGATGATCTCATGAGTGTCGAGAATCGGCAGGCGGCCGGAGACATCCTCGTACGTAAAATCGGACCCGACAAAGGACGTGCGCCGGTCATCGGCGGCAATCCGCTTGACCAGATCGAGCGACGGCATATACAGCCAGCGATCGTCGTTCCCTGCGGCGTTCTTGTGCACCAGAAACGCGGTGCGGGAGATGTCGGCGGGCTTGATGAAGTATGTATAGTACCGCTGATCGCCCATGTCCTCCACGTCGCGGCGCAGCATCCAGAACTCCCGGTTGCGCGTACGCCCCTTCTTGTCGGTGAGCACCATCGTCACCCGCGCGCTACCGCCGTCGGCCGCGTAGTAGTACGCCTGATGCGATTCGTTCATCAACGCCTCGGCCGCGTCATCGGCCCATGCAAGCGGTGTCACCGCAATCAGCACGAACACCAGAACTCCCAACGTCATGACCTTCTTCATGCTACTGTCTCCTTTCCCGACTGAGCAAGTACCGCCATCTCGTCGATAGTACCATCATCCCGGACACGAACCGCGCCCCAGCGTTGCAGCGCGCGGGCGCCGCGCACATGGAGCAGTGCCGGCAGAATGAACAGCGTCGCCACCCCTGACAACCCCATGATCAGCAGGAAGAACACGCCGACCGTGATGTACGGCACCAGACTCGAAAACAGAAGCGGCACAAAGCCGAGCGCGATCACCACGATGTTGCGCGCGATGGCCCGTGCCGGCTCCTCGAAAAGCTCCTCCAAGGTCGCCGCCAACGATCCGCGGCGCGCGTAAATCTCCTGACCGCGCTTCAGAAAGTGGATTGCGAAGTCGATCGACAACCCCAATGTCAACGACGACAGAACCGCGATCGGCATGTCGTAGGATTTGCCGGTCCAGCCTACCAGGCCGTAGACCATCGCAATCGTCACCGATAACGGCACCATCGAGATCAGACCGAGAATGACCGACCGCAGCAGGATGATCATCATGATCAGGACGACAGCGAACGATCCCAGTAGCGCGTTGCGCATGCCGCTGACCATCTTATCCTGCCAGACGATGTTGACGTAGGTCAGCCCGCCCCAGGCGAAGGTCAGTCCCGCCGGCGGGGGAACCGTCCGCGTATACCGCTCGGTCGCTTGCACGACCTCTGCGACCGCGAGGTTGTCGCCTTCGCGGAGTTGCAGCCAAAGCACCGCCTTGCCGCCGTCCGGCGTGATGAACTTGTAGAGATCCTCGGAATCCCCTCCCGCCGCCTCGTACAGGAATAACTCCTGCGCGATCTCCTCGGCGTTGTTAGGGATGCTGTTGGCCGCAGGATCGCCGTCCTTCAACTCGAAACGGACTTTCTTGACGATATCGGTCACGCCGGTCGTGGCACCGACCTGAGGCATCTGCTCGAGATGTCGCTGCAATCCTTCCATATATGTCAGGACCGCCGGGTCCTTGACTGTCTCGTCTGCCGTCCCGGTGGCGTCGAAGAGCAGATACGCCTCGTACGTGCCCGCCAGATGTTCCCCCAACTTCTCCTCGGCCACGCGGATCGGATGCGCCGGTTTGAACCACTTCGTCGGGTTGTCGTTGATCACGATCTTACTGATGCCGACCGTGGCAAACGCCAGAGCCAGAACGCTAACCACGAGAATCGGTATCCGCGCTTTCGCCGCGAACCGCCCGGCACGGGGGAGAAGGCGTCCCAGAAACGACCGGCCCTCGTCGAGGCGTCCGAAACGCGCCAGCACCCGCTCCGGCAGCAACATCGCATACGCCGGGTTGAAAGTCATCGACAGCACCCAGGCAACCGCTACGCCGGTGGCCACGAAGACACCGAACACACGCACCGGCGGAATCGGCGCGCTCACCAGCGAGATGAAGCCGACGAAAGTCGTAATCGACGTGAACAGCATCGGCGCGAACAACTCTTCGAGCGTTGAGGTGATCGCCGCACGCCGCGAACTCGACTGCTGATACCGATCGTGGAATTCCGAGAGGATATGAATCGAGTCGAGCACCGCGATCGGCATCAGAAAGATCGGGATCATCGAACTCATGATGTGCAGGGGGAACTTCAACAGCACCAGAAGCCCCATCGTCCAGATCACTGTCATCACCGCCACGATCATCGGCGAGGCGACCACCGAAAAGCGGCGGAAGAAGATCAGCATCAAGAGGAAGATCAGAATCCCGGCCAATGGCGCCGAGATTGCCATCTGGCGAAACATCTCCGTCCCGAACGTCTCTTCCGCAACCGGCAGACCGGCGATGTGATACTCACCGAACCCGCCGATGGCGGCCATCTCCGCTTTGACCTGCTCGCTGACGTCGTGCGCGTATGTCTTGGACTCGAGCGGGATGTACAGCGCCACTGCGCGCCCGTCGCCCGACGCGATCTTGCCGCGCAGAATCGGATTGCCGGCGATCTTCGCGGCCACCGACGGCTGGTTGTCCTCCCAGCCGGTACGGGGTCCGGTCAACGGACCGATGACGAGTGTCCCGTCAGGCGTGCGATAGATGTCGTCGACCGTCGACGGCGCCCAGATGTCCTCCGTGACCACACTCTCCATCTCCTCGACCGCTGCGACTAAGAGTCCCAACCGCTCGATGAAATCGGGCGCCGTCAGATCGGTCTGTCCGACAAAACCAACGACCAGAAAATCCGAAAGACTGAATTCCTCTTTGATCTCTTTGTGCACCGCCCGCACCGGTTCGCCGGATGCAAGCATGTTCTCCGGATCGGTGTCGATCACCGCGTTCGGAATAGGGATGATCAGCGCGATCGTGATCAGAATCGCGGCGATGACGATCAGTCGGGGATGGTCGACCGAGAAACGGATAATGCGGTGCCGAATCTGTGGCATTGTTACCTCAAGACTTCATTGTTATGGGGCGTATCTGCGCCGTTATTCTTCTCACCACCAACCACCGGGAAACCCTCCGCGCGCCACTGGGGCAGGCCGCCGGCCAGACGACGCGCGGTCAGACCGTTTTGGCGCAGAAGCAGAACCGCGTCGACCGACAACAGGCAGTACGTTCCGCGACAGTAGGCCACGATCTCGCAATCGCCCGGCAGTTCACCGAGACGATCGGCCAGTTCGTTCAGGGGAATCGACTGCGCGTTCGGGATATGACCGGCGGCATATTCAGGCCCGGACCGGACATCGAGCACGACCACGTCACCCTTTTCGGCCCGCGCCAGCAGCTCATCGTAGCCGACCGGCTCGAACTGGTCGCGCTGATCGATAAATGTGCTCACGATCTCCCGGGCCTCGGCCGAACGGTCGATCGCCAGCGACTGCAACGAGCGCCAGAACGCACCAACTGCTTCATCCGCAAGACGATAGCGGACGTAGAGCCCGTCTTTCCGCGCCTCGACCAGCCGTGCCGCCCGGAGATTCTGCAAATGCTGCGATACATTAGAGACCGACGACTCTGTCTCGTGGGCCAGATCCTCCACACTGCGCTCGCCCTGGGACAGTAACTCCAGGATTTCCAAGCGCTTAGGGCTCGACAGCGCCCGCCCGATCAGGGCAAACTGGCCATATAAACGATCTTTGTACTCTTCCATCTCAATCAGCCTCTCGTGAGTATTCCAGTATTCGCGCGAGCACTGTAATACATGCCCCTGATACGAGGCCGCAGATCTCGTGTTGGAGTTTTTTTCGGCCCGCCAGTGATTCCCGCAGGCACCAACCATGCCCGCGCCATCAACATTACTTGCAGCGAGTTAAGGAACAGAGGCGCTCCGAGTCCCAGACCAGCCCCACCGACAGGGAGACTGGGCAATAGCGTCAGATCTCCTCCCGCAACTCTGTTGCGAAGTGAGGTGGGCCCAGGCATGGGGATGCCCCCCCTCCGGCTCCAGAACGCGGGACCCCTTTCCAGACCGAGCGGGCGGTTCGCTCTCATTCGAGTTAGCAGCCGCCCGCCTTTGGGCACGAAGAGCGCAGCCAATAACCGCGACCCGCCATGTCCGGTCACTTCCTCCAGCTTGACTTATTGATGTTCAATGCTATATTCCCAACTAGGTAGTTGCGATAACCATCAACAAGCGAGCTGCGACATGTGGAACCCGCAAAGTGCGTTGACGCGCGCTTGGTTCGTGCTCCTGCCCAGCCTGGTCCTCATACCAACTACTGCCCATATCCGTGCGCAGTGCCTCCCGCCGACGATTGAAGCCCAATGGATCGGGGAGCCATGCTGGATGACCGGCAACTATATCCTCGGTGGAGAGACGTTCGAATCGAGCCTCGGGAGAGGTGCATATTGGACAATAGGCAGCAGAGTCCTGCCCGACGGCATCGTTCCCGTGGAGATTCGCTTCAGCAACGAGATGGTTTCCCGGTGCCAGGTGTTTCGCGTTGATCGGTCATACCATTCCGTGGGCGTCGGCACTTTTCCGGGGTCCGCCTGGGACATCTCTGATCCGGTCACTCCCCGTCGGCTCAACATCTGCTTTGCTGAACGGGACGACGGTGACGGCCCGATTCCCGAACCCAACTACATCTGGGATCCGGACACGACCAGCGGCGCCCCGGGATGGGGAAAATCAGAGTACGTATACATCATGCAAAGCACCTACGATTCCACCGGCACCATCTACAGCGGCGCAGTGCTCTTCAGCGACACGCTCGACGTGATCTATGCCTGGTACCCACGTCTTCTGCCGGGGCATTCGCTCCTGGAATCGCTGCCGGCTTCGCTCGTGGTCCAAACATACAGCGAGACGATCGCCGGCCCCCACGCATGGCGCGATGATGGGGCATTGACGCTGACCTGGGATTACTGCGGCAGCGGCGAACACCGCGGCTTCCGCATACACAACGCCATCGGCTCGCTGCCGACAACCGTCATCGATTCCACGGGCCCTGACGAACGTTCATATCTTCACGCGCCGCTGACAAACGGGCTCACACATTTCTACAGAATCGAGATTATCGGCCCGGACGGCGAACAGGCCGGAATCAGCCGCCTCTTCACGGGTGTGCCATACCCGTCCTCAGCCAGTGCCTGCCTCTACCAGTACAACTACTCCGACCCGCGAGAGCGTGACGACTGGACAGGCGGACGATCGCTCACTGCGTCCTACCACGGCGGCATCTCGGAACACTGGACGCGCTTTGAGACCTTTGGAGAAGATACTCTGCAAAGCGTCGAGTTCAAGCTGTGGGACATCTTCGACATCGGGACGCCGACAGTTCGTATCTGCCTATATGAAGCCAGTACGAACGCCGTCTCGCCTGCCTGCGGATTGCCTGTTCCCGGCGATCTGCGCGGCTGTGTTGATGTTCCGTATTCGGAACTCTATTCCTACCCTCACAGCCCCACCGTCGCGGACCTCAGCAGCATTCCCGTTGCTGCCAGAGTCTTCGGTACTTCCGGAAGCCTGATCCCGGAGAACTACTTCGTGTCCATCGGGCTGTCGCCGCTGACACCTGACCCCGAGACCGATCAGACGGCCATCGTATACAGCAATGATGTGGAAAACCCCGACGAGCCGGTCTGCCTTCCTGACCCCCGCTCCGGCTCTTTCTTTCCCGACTACGATAGTACAGGGCAGGCCGAGCATCGCTACATGGGTGAGTACACCTGCTGCGGTGATGTCTACCGGCAGGCAGAATACTGGATGGACGCTTATGTGTGCACGTCCGACCCGAATCAATGTCCTGTCATCACAGGTTTCGAGAATGACCCGGTCACCGCGATGGCCGGCCGACGGATCGCCAATGCCACCCACGCAACCGACACTCCCGGCGACATCGTCGGTTACGCGATCGGTGCCGGACCCGGCGCCGTCGACCCCGAAAGCGGCGAGTGGCAATACACCCCGACATGCGACGATGTCCCGGGCTTCGACGTAACAATAAGCGCCAGCGACCGCGGCATCGATGAATGCCTTTCCGCCTCGTTCGCCGTGGATGTCGCGCCCTCAGCGTTGGTCGTTCCATGTGCGGACATTGAGGTCTATGCCGGCGAAGCAGCCGTCAAACAGGTAGCGGCTTTCGGCGGCTGCCCCTCGTATACATACGCGCACACCGGAGGCCCCGGAGTGCTGGTGGAGAACGACCTTGGCGCCCTATGGTATTGGGACACCGACAGTCTCGATATCGGGACTCATGCAGTTCAGGTTCTGGTCGAGGATGGGTACGGCCAGCAGACGACCTGCGCGTTCGATGTCATCGTCTCTAAGATACCGGTATGTGCCTGCCCATGTTTGGGTAACCCCAGGTGCGAAACCGAATTCGCCGTCGTCAACATCATCGACATTACCGACTTCATCGAAGTGGCTTTTCGCGAAGCGCTACCCATCTTCGATCCGGACTGCCCGGTATCAAGAACCGATGTCGACTGCAATGACGTGACGGATATCCTGGACCTCGTCCGCGCCGTCGACGTTATCTTCCGCGGCGCCGACCCGACATCACACTACTGTAACCCCTGTGGACCGTAAACCGGTGTTTCCTGTCGCCGCACTCGGTCAAGACCGCCGCTCCGGCCCCTGGTGCTACACGGCAGGGGCAATTAGTCTCTTGTCCCACAGCCACTTCACTGCCGACTCGCAGCCGCCCCATCGTACCCACACGCCTCGCCTTGACACCTATTCCGGAGGGCTCTATATTAACGCAGGTATTGATTGCTGCGTCTACCCCTCTGGAGGTCTGTCGTGCTGTGTCCATGTGCGAATACCCGAACGGGGCGTCTGACCCGATGCCTCCTCGCCGCCATAGTTGTCCTCCTCGTACCAACCGCAGTGCCTGCCGACCCTTTGGAAGACCCCTGCGCGACCCCCGGCACCGACAACTGGCCCACCTGGTCCCACGACTACCGGCACACCGGCGCCTCGACCATCCCCGTCGGCGACCCGAACGGCATTACGCTCGCCTGGACACGACAATTGCCGAGCGGATCACCCTCCACGAACCCGACCGTCGCCAATGGGATTGTCTACATCTCCTCGCTCTCCGAAGTGAGTGCCTTCGATCTGACCACCGGCCTGCCGATTCCCGGTAGTCCATTTACGGGCACTCCAGAAATGGGCTACAACAACACCGGCAACACGACGATCCACAACGGCGTCGCCTATGTCACGGGCGGCAATTGGGAGGCACTAACCGCCCTGCCACTCGGGGACTTGAACAAGGCCGCCGCCTTTTGGTCCAACAATAACGCGTCGCCCGACCCTCTCCTCATCGCCAG
>Ga0307378_10012287_pt1 | contig 10942 bp, 10 predicted proteins | sample UN1MG_FD_202238 | JGI IMG/M metagenome (GOLD analysis project Ga0307378, IMG submission 202238) | Soil microbial communities from Risofladan, Vaasa, Finland - UN-1 | ecosystem: Environmental > Terrestrial > Soil > Coastal area > Acid sulfate soil | place: Finland: Risofladan, Vaasa | collected...
GTAAGGCCAGAGATCGTAAACAGAACGCGGTTCCTCCTGGCGGCACGGTGTCTCTTTGGCCATTACTGCGCCTACTTGGACGGGTTGGGACAGCAGTACCCACAGCGCCCCTCATGGGATGACCTGGAGGCAGAGCTCGCCGACGCGATGTCGGCTGGGCCAGACGGCGGCCGCAGAGAGCGGGTTCCGACGTACAAGCACATGGCTCCGTGGCTACCAGAGTACGACGAGCACTGGTGGTTTGGCCAGGCCATCCGGACTGAGGTCAGGGGCATGCGCGACTTACATGACACGCTTGGATCGCTCCTAGATCACTTCATGGACAAGTGGCCGTGGCTGAGAGCTCGTCTCGGAGACAGGTACTTCTGGCGCCCGCATGCCCCGAAGACCTCCACGCATTGGTACCAGTTTCAGAGGGCTGCCAAGGCGCATGAGAGGTTCGGACTGAAGAGGCTATCTCCTCTCTTTGAGCAGATGGGCGTAGACATAGGCAGAGCGTGATCGCCCGCCCCGCGCTGAAGGGCCGCCAGGGCGTTCAGCCCACGTTCCGCCAGCGGAAAGCCGACCACAAGCGGCGCCAGAAACGCCAGGCTTCGTACATAATGCCACACCGATGGAGGCCGGGGCGGCGCTCTTTCAGATGCGGCCTCGTGTCGCAGACTTCGCCATCGCAGGAACCACCCGTATGCGAATATCGCCAGCAACAGCACGCCGCCGGCCACCGCAAGGTATCCATACGAACGCCAGCGCCATCATGCCGGCGCTCGAGGCGAACGGTGTCTGGCCGATGGAGACGAGAATCGTGCGCGGCACGAAGGCCTGGGCCGCCGAGCGGTCCCGAACGAAAGGTGGACGGGAACCGCCTTGTTCAGTAACCTGCGAGTGGGGCCCGTCCGGCGAAATGGGCTAAGGAAACGGAGGCGCGGCATGACATCTGATTTGGCTGTGTTGACATATGTTGTCTTGGCGGGATTCTTTGTGTCCACATTGCTCGGTCGGGTTTTGGCGGCCGAATCGGGCGGGATGGCGGAGAGCGAACTCTTGGCCGGCGCCGAGGCGCGGATTGAGAAGTATCGCAAGGCCGACGCCGCCATCTCGGTGATGGATGCCGCCGGCAAGCCGGTGGCTGGGGTGAAGGTCGCCGTGGAGCAGACGCGCCACGCTTTCCTCTTCGGCTGCAATATCTTCTGCCTCAATCCTGCTGAGAACACCCCCGCCCAGAAGGCGTACCAGGACCGATACGCTGCTCTCCTGAACTATGCCACGCTACCGTTCTATTGGGGTGGCTTCGAGCATGAGCAGGGCCGGACGGGGACCGACCGGATCCTCGCCATGGCCGAGTGGTGCCGGGACCACGTCATCGTCGCGAAGGGCCACCCGCTCTGCTGGCATGAGGTGCCCCCGCGATGGCTCGCGGGCAAGCCACTCCACGAGGTCCAGGCGCTTCAACTCGGCCGCATTACGCGCGACGTGACAGCCTTCCGTGGTCTTGTTCACCGGTGGGACGTCGTCAACGAGGCCGTCATCATGCCAGACTTTGGGCGCGGTGAGAATCCCATCGCGCAATGGTGCCGCGACGTCGGCCGCGTCGAACTTATCAAGCAGACTTTCGCGGCGGCCCTGGAGGCTGACCCCGAGGCCACGCTGCTGCTGAACGATTTCGACACCTCGCCCAAGTACGAGGCTCTCATCAGGGGGTGCCTGGACGCGGGCGTTCCCATCGGGGTCATCGGCATCCAGTCGCACATGCACGGCGGGTACCGCGGCGCGGCTTGGGCGTGGGAGGTCTGCGAGCGGTTTGCGAAGTTCGGCAAGCCGCTCCATTTCACGGAAGTGACGATCCAGTCGGGCGAGATGAAGCGGAATATCAACTGGGGCGGGCGCTACGACGATTGGCCCTCCACGCCCGAGGGCGAGGCGCGACAGGCCCGCGAGGTGGTCGAATTCTACCGAATCCTCTTCTCTCACCCCGCCGTCGAGGCCATCACGTGGTGGGACTTCTCCGACGATCGCGCCTGGATGGGCGCCCCGTCCGGCCTTGTGCGCAAGGATATGTCGCCCAAGCCCGCCTACGACGAGTTGATGAAGCGGATCAAGGGGGAGTGGTGGACGCAGACGGCGCTCGAAGCGGGCGCCGACGGCGGCGCGGACTTCCGCGGTTTTCTTGGCGATTACCGGGTTACGGTTACGGCCGATGGGGAAGCGCCCGTGGTTAGGACGTTCACGCTGAGGAAGGATGCACCGAACCTCTGGAAGGTGACGCTGGAGTGAAGGGGGCGGGCCCGTCGCCGATGGGCTAGATGCGGCCACTCTTTTCAGCGATGTCGAGGCGCAGGAGGGCCCGCTTCAGGGCCGCTTCGGCGCGGGCGATATTGATGTCTTTCTTAGGACGTTTGAGGTGACGTTCCGCCCGGCGGCGAGCCAAGCGGGCTCGCTCGACGTCAATTTCGGCTGCGCGCTCGGCGGCGTCCACCACGATTCGGACCCGCGTGGGCGTCGCTTCGAGAAACCCGCCGTGCGTGGCAAAGCGGTGTTCGTCGCCGCCTGCGCGAATCCGCGCCTCGCCGACCCGCAGTGTGGTGATGAGATTCGTATGATTCGGTTCGACGCCGAGGTCTCCGCCTTCGCCGGGCGCGACGACAAGGGCGGCGTCGTCGGCCTCGAAGAGGACCCCGTCGGGCGTCAGGATTTGAACCGTCAGGTGCACCGCGTTGACTCCCCAGAGCGCCCGGCCCTCCACGGCGGGTCTGCGCTGCGCTCCGACAAGCGGGGCGGCTAAACGTCAGCCGCGCGTTCGCCCTCCGCTTTGGTTTTGGCGGGGGCCTGGTCGGGCGATTCTGCCCTGGCGCCGAGCGTTTCAGCCTTTTCGCGCGCTTCGTCAATCGTGCCGACCATGTAGAAAGCGGGTTCGGGCAAATCGTCGCATTCGCCGTCGGCAATCTGCCGAAACCCTTCGACGGTGTCTTCGATTTTCACATACTTTCCGGGCAGGCCGGTGAATACCTCCGCGACAAAAAACGGCTGGGTCAGGAACCGCTGGATCCTGCGCGCCCGCGCCACGACCAGTTTGTCTTCATCCGACAGTTCGTCCAGGCCGAGGATCGCGATGATGTCCTGAAGGTCCTTGTATCGCTGGAGCATCTCCTGGCACCGGCGGGCGACGTTGTAGTGGTCTTCGCCGACGATGCGGGGGTCGAGGGCGCGGCTGGCGGAGGCGAGCGGGTCCACCGCCGGATAGAAGCCCTGGGCGAAGAGTTTCCGCTCGAGATAGGTCGAAGCGTCCAGGTGGCCGAACGCCGTCGCGGGACCCGGGTCGGTCGGGTCGTCGGCCGGGACGAAGATCGCCTGAACGCTTGTGATGGAGCCCTTCTGCGTGGAGGTGATTCGCTCCTGGAGTTCGCCGAGTTCGGTCGCCAAGGTCGGCTGGTATCCGACGGCCGAGGGGATGCGGCCGAGCAGCGCCGAGACCTCCATCCCCGCCTGGGTGAAGCGGTAGATGTTGTCGATAAACAGGAGCACGTCGGCGCCTTCCTCGTCGCGGAAGTATTCGGCCACCGTCAGGGCCGTCAGGCCCACCCTGAGGCGCGCACCAGGCGGCTCATTCATCTGGCCGTACACGAGGGCGGCCTTGTCGAGGACGCCGGTCTCTTGGACGCTGAGCCAGAGGTCGTTTCCTTCGCGTGTTCGTTCGCCGATTCCTGCGAAGACGCTTTTGCCCCCGTGTTCGATGCCGACGTTTCGGATGAGTTCCTGGAGGAAGACGGTTTTGCCGACGCCGGCGCCGCCGAACAAGCCGACTTTGCCGCCGCGCACGTAAGGTTGCATCAGGTCGAGGACCTTGATGCCCGTCTCGAAGACTTCGGTGGCGACCTTGAGTTCGCTGAAATCGGGGGACGGTTTGCGAATCGGGCTGCGGTGATCCGACTTGATTTCGCCGCGCTCATCGACGGGCTGGCCCAGGACGTTCATGATGCGGCCGAGCGTGGCCTCGCCGACGGGCACGGTGATGGGCTCGCCGGTGTCGGCCGCTTCCATGCCGCGCACCAGTCCGTCGGTCGGTCCCATGGCGATGCAGCGGACGCGGCCCTCGCCGAGGTGTTGCGCGACTTCGACCACGAGATTGACCCGGCGCCGGTCGTCCTGGATGGTAATCGCGCTATAGATTTCCGGCAGACGTTCGCCGGGGAAGGCGACGTCCACGACGGGTCCCATGACCTGTGTGATGCGTCCTTTGTTCATTGAAACGTCCCTTGTGCTAGATGCTCTGTTGGAGCGCATTGGCCCCTCCGACGATGTCGAGCAGTTCCCTCGTAATGTGCTGCTGGCGGGCGCGGTTGTACAGGCGCGTCAGATCGCCGATCATTTCGTCGGCGTTTTCGGTGGCGTTGTCCATGGCGGTCATTCGCGCCCCGTGTTCGCTGGTTTGGTTTTCACAAATGGCCCGGAAGAGTTGGACCGCAACGTTGCGCATGAGGAGCGCCGAAGCAAGCGCTTCGTCGCCCGGCTCGAAGATGTATGCCTCCCGTTCCGCTTCGCGTGCCTGCAAGTCCTCGATCCGGAGCGGCTCAATCGGCAGGAGCCGTTGCGTTCGGATCCGCTGAGACATCGCCGACCGGAATTCCGCGTATAGAATATCGAGGGCGTCGATCTCGCGCCGCTCGAATCGCTCGACGAACTGCCGCGCCATCTGTTCCACTTCCAGGAAGCGGACCGGGTCCGGCAGGTCGGTCCAGGCGTCGGCCGGTTCCAGCCCGGCGCGATGGAGGGCCACGGCGCCCTTTCGGCCGATGACCGAGACGAAGCGCTCGGGCCCGCCGCGAGATTCGGCGGCTGCCAAGCACGCCCGGACAAGATTCTGATTGAATGAGCCGCAAAGGCCCTTGTCGCTGGTCAGGACGAGGAGGGCGATGCGGCGTTCGGGGCGCACCTCCAGCAGAGGATGCTCGTTGCCGATGAATCGGCGCGCGGCTTCCAGTCGCAGGCGGTCGAGCGCCTCGGCGTAGGGCCTGAGGGCGAGGAGCCGCCGCTGGGCCCGGCGTAGTTTCGCCGCCGCCACCATCTTCATCGCCCGGGTGATCTGCTGGGTGTTCGTGACGCTTCGGATACGCCGTTGGATGTCGCGCAGTGTCGCCACGTCCTATTCCTTAGCCGGTTCTTCTTCCGCTTCGTCGCTCTTTTCGGTTTCGCCGCTCGCTCCATCCTCGATGGACTTGGCGATCTCGTCCACCGCCTCCTCGGCGTCTTCTTTCTTGGTCACGGCGAAGGTTTCTTTGAATTCCTGAACGGATTTTTTGAGTGCGGCATCGAGTTTCTCATCGATGTCGCCCGTTTCCCGCAGGCGTTTCAGGAGGTCCTTCTTTTCGTTCCGCATGAAGACGAGGTACTGTTTTTCGAATCGGCGGATGTCCTCGACGGGCAATTCGTCGAGGTCGCCGTCGTTGGCGGCTTTCAGGATGGCGACTTCTTCCTCCATTGGGAGCGGCTGGTATTGGTCCTGCTTGATGGCTTCGGTGAGGCGCTCGCCGCGCCTCAAAATCTGCCGCGTCGCCTCATCAAGTTCGCTGCCGAACTGGGCGAACGCCTTGTATTCACCGTATTGGGCGAGATCGGTCTTCAATTGGCCGGCCACCTTTTTCATCGCCTTGGACTGGGCGGCGCCGCCGACGCGGCTGACGCTGTTGCCGACGTCCATGGCCGGCCGCACGCCGCGGAAAAAGAGGTCCGTCTCCAGGCGGATCTGGCCGTCAGTGATTGAGATGACGTTCGAGGGGATGTAGGCGGAGATGTCGCCGGCCTGGGTTTCGATGACGGGCAGGGCGGTCAGGCTCCCGCCGCCGTGCTCCTCATTGAGCCGCGCGGCCCGCTCCAGCAGCCGCGCGTGCAGGTAGAAGACGTCGCCCGGATAGGCTTCGCGTCCGGGGGGACGCCGAAGCAACAGCGCCATCTGCCGGAACGCCCACGCGTGGCGCGTCAGGTCGTCGTAGCAGATGAGGGCATCGCGTCCGCTGTCCATGAAGTATTCGCCCATAGCGCAGCCGGCGTAGGGGGCGAGATACTGGAGCGTCGCCGGCACGCTGGCCGACGCTGTCACGACGATCGTGTAATCCATGGCACCGGCGTCCTCGAAGGTCTGGATGACCTGGGCGACGCTCGAGCGCTTCTGGCCGATGGCGACGTAGATGCAGATAATGTCCTGGTCGTGCTGGTTGAGGATCATGTCCACGAGGATGGCGGTTTTGCCGGTTTGGCGGTCGCCGATGATGAGTTCTCGCTGGCCGCGGCCGATGGGTGTGATGGCGTCGATGCACTTCAGGCCCGTTTGAAGCGGTGTATCGACCGGCTGGCGCCAGACGATGCCGGGAGCCAATCGCTCGACGGGGCGAAACTCGCCGGTCCGGATGTCGCCCTTGCTGTCCACCGGCTGGCCCAGCGGGTTGACGACCCGCCCGATGAGCGCGTCGCCGACGGGGACCTGGACGATGCGCCCGGTGCGCTTGGCTTCATCGCCGGCGCCGACGAGCCGGTCGTCGCCCAGGAGGACCAGGCCGACACTTGTCTCCTCGAGGCTCATCGCCATGCCGAAGACGCCGTTCGGCAGTTCGACAAGTTCGTTGTACATGCAGTTCTCGAGGCCGAAGACGCGGGCGATGCCGTCGCCGACCTCGATGACCTCGCCGACCTCATCGACCTTGAGTTCGCCGGCCCACTTCCGGATCTGCTGCCGGATGACCTCGGTGACCTCTTCGCTTCGGATTTCCATCTCGTCCGCCTTTTCGCTGAGGGGCTACTCCGCGCGCCCTGCCGGCCGCCTGTTCTTTTGCGGTTTCACCGTGTCGGTCCTCTTATTTGTCGAACCTTGCGACCAGGGCGTTGAGGCGGCCGCGGACGCTGTCGTCGAAAACCGTGTTCTCCAGCCGCACCCGCACGCCGCCAATCAGGTTCTCGTCCACGCGTTTTTCCAGATGGACCTCTTTGCCGCTGAGCGAAGCGAGCCGCCCGCGAAGGGCCTTCTCCTGCGCCTCGGTCAGGGGCCGGGCACTTGTGACCCGGGCGACGGTCCGGCCGAGCCGCTTGGCCACGACCTCCTCGAGTGCGTCGGCAATCTCGGGCAAGTGGCCCATCCGATTGTTAGCCACCAGCACGCCGACGAAGGAGCGGACCACGGGCGGCGCCTCGAGCATTTTGAGGATGCGCGCGGCCAGTTTCTGCCTGGCGTCACGTCCGGCGCGCAGACTTTGCCAGAACAGGCGAGCCTCGTGGTCGGGGACCGCCTGGGCCGCAAGCCCCTTGAGGACGCTGGCGGCCGCCTCGAGGTCCGCGTCCTTCTCAATGAGGCTTGCGAGGGCTTCGGCGTATCGCGCGGCGCTATGGTTTCGGGCCATGGTTTTTTAGTCGGTCTTTTCATTGGCCGGCGGTTCATCCCCGCCGGCGGCCACCTTCTTGAGGAAGTCCTGAACGAGCGCTTCGTGGTCCTCGGGATTGAGTTCCCGGCGGAGGATTTCGGCGGCGATCTCGGCGCTGAGGGAGGCGACTTCGCGACGAAGGGCGCGGCGAGCCTGCGCGACTTCGGCCTCGATTTCCTCCCGGGCCTGGTGGATGATCGTTTGAGCCTCCTCGTGTGCCCGCCGGATGGTCTTTTGGCGTTCGGCCTCGCCCTCCCGCTGGCCGCCCTGGACCAGTTCTTCGCGCTCGCGCTTGGCGCCTTCCATCAGGCCCGCATACTTGTCGCGAAGCGCTCCGGCCTCCTTTCGCTTGCCGGCGGCGCTGTCGAGATGGGTGCGGATCTTCTCGGCGCGCTTGTCGAGCATCTCAAGGATGGGGTCCCACAAAAACACGTACAGGATGCAAAGCAGGCCCGCGAAGTTAATCATCACCAGCACGAGATCGAGGCTGAAACCTATGATGTTTCCCGTGCCGGTGACGACGACTTCGGCGTCGGGGCGTCCCGCGCGCTCGGCGGCCAGGACGAGGTTCCAGAGTTCCTCGTTCACGTGGGTGCCTTTCGGAAGCACCAGTGACTCGATGCGCTTTCCGACGGCGTTGGGAATGCGGACGGGCTCTTCTGTTGCCTCGATGCGCACGGTCCCGACACCGGCCTTTTCGAGCGCCTTGGCCACCCGTTCCTCGAGAATCCGGCCCGAGAAGGTCGTCACCGTGAAGGCCTCGGCCAGATGTGAGCCCTTAATCTCGGGCCCGAGCCGATAGACTTTCGCGGTACCCCGCATCGTCGGAAAGGCCTGGCCAACGAGCCAGGCGACGACGAACAGGAGATAGACGGCGATGAAGACCTTCAGCAGGCGCTTTTTCTTCGGCGCCACGTTCAACGGGGCACCTCCTCCTCAAGCGGATCGGCGTATGGACCGCTCAGGATCCCACGGTGAAAATCAGAATCAGCGCAATGACCAGGCTGTAGATGCCGGTCGATTCCGAGACGGCCTGGCCGATGAGCATCGTCCGAGTCAGTAGGCCGGCCTGGTCGGGCCGGCGGCTGATACCCTCGCAGGCCCGTCCGGCGGCGTAGCCTTCGCCGATGCCCGGTCCGATCGCGCCGAATCCCATCGCGAGCCCTGCGCCCAACAGAGCGGCTGCCTTGACGATGGCTTCTTCCATTTCGATTTCCTTTCCCTTCCGCGCGGGTATGCCCCGCCCCGGCCATACGGCCCGTATGGGCGGACAAGCCCGCAGTTCCCCTTTGCACTTACATCCTGCCGCCGATGCCCCACAGGAGCAGGGCGACGACGAGACTGTAGATTGAGGTCGAACTGGCGACGGCCGACCCGATGAACATGGTCCGCTGAATAAGAGCGCTGTCTTTCAGGTTTCGTGCGATGCCGGCGCAGGCTTCAGCGCCGACGTATCCGATGCCGACCGAGGGCCCGTTGGCCCCCGCCCCCATGGCGACGCCGGCGCCGAGGAAGGCCGCCATCGGCGGCAGCAAGCCCGCCCAATCGGTGGAGTCGATGCCGACCGTCTGGGTGGCCCCCAAAAGCAAGATGGTGACGACAAACCCGAGAATGGCCCCGTTCTGGGCAAGGGCCTGGGAGATGAGCATCGCGAGGGTGACGCGGCTGCGGCTTTCGGGCATCCGGGCAATGCCGGAGACCGCCTCGCCCGCCACGAGGCCTGCGCCGACCGCGCTGCCGACGGCCGAGAGGCCCATGCAGAGCCCGGCGGCAAGCATCGCCGACCCCATTGCCCAGTTGGTAATCGATTCGGGGTCGGTCGCAATCAGCAGGAAGGCGATGACCAAGCCGAAGATGCCGCTCGTCTCCGAGATGGCCTGTCCGATGAGCATGGTGCGCAGCGTCTGGCCGGCCTCGGCGGGCTGGCGGGCGATGCCGGCCGCCGCCTTGCCGGCGGCGTATCCCTCGCCGACGCCGGGACCGAGGGCCGCCAGACCGACCGACAACCCGGCTGCGACGTACTTGACCGTCTCGAGGAGCCCTTCGCCGCCGCTCGCCAGGATTTCTTCCCACTCGCTCATCGTGTTCGTCTCTCAGGCGGCCGCCGCGCCTTCCTCCTCGTGCGATTCTCTGCCGCCGACCGGTTCCTCGTCCTCTGCGATTTCGACGGCGATGTACGTCAGGCACAGCACCGCGAAGACAAAGGCCTGAACCGTCCCGATGAAGATTCCGAAAAAGGCCCTGAGGAAAATGGGCACCACCGGCCGGATGACGGTGGTAATCATCAGAATGATAATGGCGCCGCCGAAGATGTTGCCGAACAAACGGAAACACATCGAGAGGATTTCAGCGAACTTGCCGACGATGTTCAGGGGAGCCATGAACAGGTTCGGCACGCCGAGTTGCTTCGGCTCCGGCTTGGGTTTGACCACGTAGCACGCGAAGGCATAAAGGCCGAGCGCCCCGCCGAGTCCGAGCGCCCCGTACGGCGCCGTTTCCCAGTGGGCATCGAGAAAGGCTCCAACGGCGTAGCCAAATGCTCCGGCGGCGGCCAGACCGAATAGCGCCATCACGCCACGGGCCCACCATTTCTGGTATGGCCACGTGAAGCGGCCGAGATGGGGCTGAAAATACTCGTCCAGGTATCGCGCCATCCCTTTGCGCTTGATGGCCAGGACGTGCATCAGGAAAAAGACCATGATCCCCAGGCCCCAGGGAAAGTTGACGTTTCGGGAGGGCTCCTCGGCGCCGGGAATCACGACCGTGCCGTAACCGCTTTCGAAGACGAGGCTGGAGCCGCCGGAACGCTCGAACACATGGTTAATCCAGCGGAACAACGCGCCCGTCGGAAGGATGCCGATTACGTTCGCCATCCAGACGAACAGGAAGATCGTGCCGATCAGGGGGAGGAACGTGCGGCCGTCCTTCGGCCCGAGTGTGCCGTAAACGACATCTTTGAAAAATTCGACCAGCATCTCGACCAGGGCCTGGCGCCGCCCCGGCACCAACTTCGGCCGCCACGCCAGCAGGCCGAAGACGACCCCGACCAGAGCGACCACCACCACCGTCATAAAGAACGTCTCATACGTGTAGCCCCAGACCAGCAGGTTGAGCGGCCAGGGGGCGTCCCAGGAGAGAACCTGGTTCGGTATGCTGGGAAGCGCTTCTTCCATCAATGTCCCTTACGTCTGCACCTTATGCCGCCGGGCGTCCCGAACGGCCAGGATCACGGTGACGGCGTTGGCGATGAGAAGGCCGCCGGCGGTCGCCCAGAAATCGATGGCGGGCGTGGCGAACGCGGCAGCCAGCGCCGCCGTGCCGACCGCCAGCCGCATGATTGCCGCAAGGCTCGCCCGCCTTGCAGATGCGCCCCGGCCGATTTGCCGTAGCGTCCGGACTTTAATCCAGTGCGCGGCAAGACTGGCGGCGCCGCCGAGCGCGAGCCCCCCCGCCACGGGAGTGTAGTGCCCCGCGCCTGCGGCGACGGCCCCGGCGAGCCCGACCGCCACCAGAACACTTGTTCGGGCGACCCGGACCTG
>Ga0307378_10012289_pt1 | contig 10941 bp, 10 predicted proteins | sample UN1MG_FD_202238 | JGI IMG/M metagenome (GOLD analysis project Ga0307378, IMG submission 202238) | Soil microbial communities from Risofladan, Vaasa, Finland - UN-1 | ecosystem: Environmental > Terrestrial > Soil > Coastal area > Acid sulfate soil | place: Finland: Risofladan, Vaasa | collected...
GCATCTGACACGACGGCGCTGGCGGACGTCACCGGTGCGGTGCTGGCCGCCGGCGACAAGATTCACATCCGGGGCATCAAGGCTGACGGGTCGTACGTCAACGGCGCGGCCGCCGGCGTGGAGTGGACGCTGGCGGGCGGGGAGACGATCAGCGACCTGATCACGCAGATCAACACCGCCTTTGACTCCGGTACGAGCACCGGGGCGACGGCCGCTCTGGTCAACGGCGGAATCCGCGTGACCGACAACAGCAGCGGCTACAGCCAGACCATGCTTGAACTGGTTTACGAGGCCGACGCGGGCAATCCCAACGGCGCCTTTCCCCTGCCCAACTACTTCGGGGTGCTGACGGCCGGCGGAGAGGAGTCCAGGAACATTAACTTGGAGGCCATCGACGGCCAGGGCATCGGGCACGTGCTGTCGGGCGCATTCGTCCGGCGCGACACGGCCAACGTGTGGGACTTCGTGCTGATGTCGATCACCGGGGACGTCCAGTTGAGCGATCGCAGGGTCAACGGGATCAAGTTCCTCGCCGACGGCAGCTACGGCGGGTTGACCGCCGTCACCGGGCCTGACGGCAACCCCATGACCGACACAGCCCAGATCAAGCTGTCTTATCCCAATGACCCGACCAACACGGTGACGATCGACATGAGCCTGGGCACCATCGGCGGGTTCGACGGGCTCAGCCAGTTCGGCGGGTCGTCCACGGTGGCCCCAAGCGGACAGAATGGCTATACCTCCGGGTTGCTGTCAAGCATCTCGGTGAATCGCGAGGGCGTGCTGGTCGGCGTGTTCACCAACGGCATCCGCCGGGACGTAGCCGCCCTGAAGATCGCAAGCTTCCGGAACCCTGCGGGGCTGAAGAGCGTCGGCAACAACTACTTCGAGCCCTCCACGAACTCCGGCGACCCCATTCCCACAAAGGCGCTGTCCGGCAGCGCGGGGTCCATCCGTGGCGGCGCGCTGGAGAAGTCCAACGTGGACGTAGCCGTCGAGTTCGTCAACCTGATGCAGGCCCAGAATGGCTTCCAGGCCAACGCCCGGACCATCCGGGTGGCCAACGAGATGCTCAGCGACCTGACCAACCTTCTGCGGTAGCGGCCGGGAAAGGGCCTCCATGATCTGGCAGAGCACGGTTCATTCCGTTCGGTGCGGCGCGCTGGCCCTGACGGCCAGCGAGCGGGCCGATGCCATGGGCTCGTGGAGTAGCTCCTGGGGCGTATTGCTGTGGGCCTTGCTGACGGTGATCATCGTGGGGTTGGTGGTGTTCGTGAGCGCCGGGATGATCCTCCGCAGGCGACGCGTGCACCGCCAGACGCGGCAGAGCCTGGAGGACAGATTCCGGCAGGCCGGCCTGAGCGGCCCCGAGCGCAAGCTCCTGGTGCGCTTGGCCAAACAGGCCGGTCTGGAGAGCCCCGAGGCCATCTTCACCATCGAGCAGACCTTCGAGGCAGGGGCTAACGACCTGCTGACAAGCCAGGCCTTCCTCGCCATGTCGACGGGCAACCAGGGGCAGGTCTCTGCGGTGATGAACTCGCTTCGTCAGAAACTCGGGTTCGGCGCCAGCCCCAACCTGCCCACGGGGCAGGGCGTCAGCACCAGGAGCATTCCACAAGGCGCTGAACTGACACTGACGGACCTGCGGAGCGGAGAGTCCTTCGACGTGATCGTGGAGACCGTAGAGCCGGAGGCCCTGATTGTCCGCATCCTGACTCAGGTGGGCGCGGCCATCAGCCAGCGCCTCCAGGGGCGGTACTCCAACCTGGGCTGCGCCTGGGAGTTCGACACCGAGGCGACCCCGCGCGGCGAGGACAGAATCGCCCTGGGGCACACCGACCGGATCCGCCTGATCAACCGCCGAAGGTTCGCCCGAGTTCCGATCCGCGGGGACGCCCTGCTGGCCGAACTGGACTTCTTCCAAGAGGGTGCCGAGCCGCGGCCGCTTGAGCTCGCGCAGTCCACGGTGGTGGCGATCGCGGGGCCGGGGCTCCTGCTGGAAACGACGCTCCGCGCGACGCTACGCTCGAAGGTGCTGGTGATCGCCCAACTGTCCGAAGGGATGGTCATTCGGGGGGTGGCCAAGGTCCGGCGAGTGGAGGCTATCGACGATGAGAAGTACTCGGTCGCGGTCGAGCTGATGGACCTGCTTCCGGAAGAGATATCGGAGTTGACGCGGCAGACCAACCTCGCCGCGCAGAGGAGGGCCCAGCCCACGGCGGGCGAGCCAACAAAGGAACTCGAACCGACAGCCGTTTAGGAAAGACAATGCCCGAAGCCTCCGAGATAGCATCCTGCCTGGAAGCGCTGACTGAGCGATACAGGGCGATCACCCAGAACCTCGCCAACGCCAACACCACCGCCTTCAAGCGCGTCTCGAGCGATTTCCATCGGCAGCTGCAGGCCGAGGTCGCTGGCTCATCCGCGGGCGCGGAGATCGAGGCCATCACCAGGATCGATCATACCCAGGGGAACCTGATCCAGACCGGTCGCTCACTTGACCTGGCCATCAAGGGCAAGGGGTTCTTCGTGCTGGAGAGCCCCCGGGGCATGTTCCATACGCGCAACGGCACGTTTGTAACCGACGCGGAGGGGCAGTTGGTGGACACATCCGGCCGGCTTGTAGCCGGCCAGAACGGGCCGATTGTCATCCCGAGCAGCGCGAGCCTGGGCGACGTGAAGGTAACGCCGGGCGGGGAGATCCTCGTCGGGGGCCAGTCGATCGGCACACTCAAGATCGTGGACTTCGAGAACCGTTCGCTACTGGCGCCTGCGGGCGGCAGCTCCTTTCGCGCTGCCGAGACGGCCAACCAGACCCAAGCCGAGGACTTCGAGATTCACCAGGGCTACCTGGAGGCCTCGAACGTCAACATCATGGAGGAGCTGGTCGGGCTGATCATGGTGAGTCGGCTCTACGAGGCCAATTTCAGGTCGCTCAAAGCGCAGGACGATCGGATGGGCCACCTTCTTCAGGTGGCGCTGGCATAGAGCAGAAGGAGCGATGTCATGCTAAGGGCGTTTTCGACGGCGGCGACGGGTATGACGGCCCAGCAGATGGTCGTGGACACGATCGCCAACAACCTCGCCAACATCAACACGTTCGGCTTCAAGCGAAGCCAGATCGACTTTCAGGACCTGATGTACCTGAAGATCCAGGAGCCGGACGAGGCGGCGCCGTCCGGCCTGGAGATCGGCAGCGGCGTGCGGCCGGCGTCAACGCTGAAGGTCTTCACGCAGGGCGACGGCGAGAACACCGGCAGGAATCTGGACGTGGCCATCCAAGGGGACGGGTTCTTCCAGATCAGCGCGCCCGGCGGTCGGACGTTGTACACCCGCGACGGCTCGCTGAGGCTGGACAGCAAGGGCACGCTGGTCACCTCGACGGGGTATCCGCTCTCGCCGACCATCGCCATTCCCTCGGACGCCCGATCCATCAGCATCGCACCTGACGGCACGGTCTCGGTCTTCTCCGGCAGCAGCACCACGCCGACGGCCGTCGGGACCATTACGCTGGTGCGGTTCTCGAACCCTTCAGGCCTTACCAGCGAGGGCCGGAATATGCTGGCCGAGACACCCGCAAGCGGCCCGCCGATCACCGGCGCCGCCGGGCAGAACGGCTTCGGCACGCTCCAGCAGGGATGGGTCGAGCGATCCAACGTGCAGATGGTCACCGAACTGGTCAGCCTGATCACCGCCCAGAGGGCGTATGAGATCAACTCGCGGGCCATCCGGGCCGGCGACGAGATGCTGACCACCGCCAACCGACTGATCAGCTAGGAGACACTGATGAGACCACGAAGGCTGACAGCACTTGCGATGCTGGGCGCCCTCGCCGGGCCGGCCGCCGCGGCAGACCCGCAGCCCGTGCGCGTGTACGTGCCCCGGAGCATCCGCGTCAGCGCCGAGACGCTGCGCATGGACGACATATGCGTGGTCCGCTCGCAGGACGAGCAGGCCGTCGTGAAGGCCTGCTCGCTGGCGATGGGCCGGGCGCCCTGGTCGCGTGAGGCAATCGTGGTCAAGCGCCAGACGATCCTGAGCCGGCTGGCCACCGCGGGCATCGCCGCGTCGCGCGTCCGCTTCACCGGGGCCCAGCACGTGGTGGTCAGCCGCAACGAGAAGGTCATCGGCGCTGCCGAACTAGTCAAGGCCGCCGAGGGGTTCCTGAAGAAGAATCACCCGCTGCCCGCCGCCCAGGGCTATCGCCTGGAGCGCAAAGCCGAGGACGTCGTGCTCTTGACCGACCGCGGCGACACGCAGCTCCGCGCGAGGCTGGCTGAAGAGGGCGCGCAGAACAGGGTCAATGTTGAGGTGTCGGTCCTTGCCGACGGCAGGCAGCTCGCGGTTCGCACTGTGCGATTCCGGATCGGCTACCAGCACAGGCAGGTGGTGGCAACCAAGGCCATCCCCGCCGGCGGGGTTGTCACGCCGGAGAACGCGAAGGTCCGAATCGTGCAGGACGACAGCCCCGTGGCCCAGCAGTGGGCCAGTCCGTTTGGGAAGGTCCTGGCCACGCCGGTCTCGGCCGGGGCTGTGATCCCCCTGTCGTTGCTGAGGAAGACCAAGGCACCCATCGCGGTCCGCCGCAACCAGCGCGTGGTCATGAGGGTCGCGGGGGCGGGATTCACAATCTCGGCGCTGGGACAGGCCCTTGAGGACGGCCGACCCGGGGATCTCATCAAGGTGCAGAACGTTGACACCAAGAGGGTGCTGACCGCCAAGGTGAACGCCGACGGGACCGTCGCGCCCGTCTATGAGGAGAGATCATGAACGCCAGGACGACCCTCGCAATCGCCGCCGCGACCATCCTAGCAGCGACGACCCAGGTGAAGGCCGACTCGATCTGGGCCCGCGCCGAAGGCCGGGTCAGGCCCGTAACCTCCGACGACACAGCCAGGCGCGTCGGCGACAACATCACGATCGTCATCAAGGAGCAAACCAAGATCGAGAACGAGACCAACCGCAAGATGGAGAAGACCTCCTCGCGCAAGGCCGAGATGAGCGGCACCGCCGACACCGGCGACCTCATCAGCCGATGGGTGGGCAAGGTCTTCAACCTCCCCAGCGTGGACGTCAGCGGCGCGGGCGAAACCAAGTTCGACGGCAAGGCCGATTTCGACGCCAGCCGCAGCCTCACCGACCAGATCACCGTCACCGTGGAGGACGTGCTGCCGAACGGCAACCTGGTCGTGCTTGGCAAGCGAGAGCGGGAAGTGGCCGGGGACAAGCAGGTCATCCGGTGCAGCGGCATCGTAAGGACGAGCGACATCACATTCGACAACACGGTCGCCAGCGACAAGGTGGCAAACTTCCACATAACGGTAAGGACGAAGGGCCAGGAGAATCGATTCCACAATCCCGGCTGGCTGGCGCGGATCCTGAACTTCCTCAACCCGAACTAGTACGGAAGCCCGGCGTGCGTGGCCCGGATCAGGCGGCGCGCAGCAGGAGACAGACTCATGCGTCGATTGGTGGCAATTGCGGTGGTGGTCCTGGCGCTGGTCCTGCCGGCGCCGCAGGCCGGCGCCGAGCGCATCAAGGACATCGTGAACATAAAGGGCATCCGCGGAAACCCGCTGCACGGCTACGGGCTGGTGATCGGGCTCAACGGCACGGGTGACAACTCGGCGCTCAGCCGACGGGCCCTGACCAATATCCTCCGCCGGAGCGGACTGGTCCTCAAGCCGGACGATCTGGCCAGCAAGAACATCGCCAGCGTGCTGGTGACGGCTGAGCTGCCGCCTTTCTCACGCAACGGCGCGAAGATCGACGTGACCGTCTCAGCCATCGGCGACGCCTCAAGCCTTCAGGGCGGCACGCTGCTGATGACCGGGCTGGTCGGGGCCGACGGACAGGTCTACGCCGTCTCTCAGGGAGCGATCTCGGTCGGAGGGTTCGCCGCAACCGGGCAAGCCGGCTCCGTGTCGAATAACCATCCCACCGTCGGGCGCATACCCTCGGGCGCCACGGTCGAAAGGGAAGAGCTCGCGACCTTCGTGGAGAACGGCCACATCACTCTCCAGCTCCGTAACGACGACTTCACCACGGCCCAGAGAATCGCCGAGGCGATTCAGACCGTCTTCCCGCGCAGCGTGACAGCCCTCGATGCCGGCGCCGTCCGCGTCGAGGTGCCCCAGAAGCTCTCCAGGCGCGAGTTGGTTGGCTTTATCGACCGCGTCCTGGCGCTGGAGGTGAAGGTCGATCAGCCGGCGGTCGTGGTGATCAATGAGCGCACCGGGACCATCATCGTGGGCGAGAGGGTGACGATCTCCAGCGTGGCGATCTCGCACGGGAACCTGTCGATCGTGACGCAGGAGAAGGATTACGTTTCGCAGCCGCTGCCGTTGTCGAAGACCGGCACGACTGAGAAGGTGCACCGAACCGATATCAAGACCGTGGAGGAGAAGTCCGCGCTGGTTGTCATGCCGCGGGTCTCGGTGTCGGAGCTGGCCAAGGCCCTCAACGCGATGGGGCTGACGCCGCGCGACCTCATCGCCATCTTCGAGGCGCTTCGCCAGGCGGGCGCGCTGCAGGCAGAGCTGAAGATCATCTGAGGATAGCCTCATGGGACTGCCTCTAGATCCACGCGTGACGGCCAGTCCGCTGGCGGACCTCGCCGCGGCGAGTTTCACGCCGCCCGACAAGGCGCTGAAGGGCGCGGAGCTGCGCAAGGCCGCCAAGGACTTCGAATCGGTCCTGCTGCACCGGGTCCTGAACGAGATGAAGAACACCATCGGCGAGTCGGGCCTGCTGGATGGCGCCGTAACCTCGCAGGTCCAGGACATCTTCTGGTTCTACCTGGCCCAGGAACTCTCAGACCAGGGCGGACTGGGTCTCTGGAGGGAGATCTACTCGACGATGAGCCGCGTGGACGGCGGCCTTGAGCGGGCGGAATCCTCGACACTGGAGCAGGTCCGATGAGTGCGTTGCAGCCTGACGACAAGGGGCACATTCAGGAGCTGCTGGCCGTCCTCGACGGCCAGACCGCCCTGCTGCGCTCTCGGCGTGCCGACCTGGCGGAGCTGTCCGAGGCGATGGTGGCCGCCGACAACGACCGCATGGAGGCCGTCCTGAGGCGAATGGATCAGACGGGCGATGCTCAGGCCGCTCAGGATCGCCGGCTGGCCGCGGTCCGGCAGCAGATAGCCGAGGGGCTCGGGCTTCAAGCGGCGCAGCTGAAGCTGGCCGAACTGGCCGAGCGCCTGCCCGACCCGCTGGGCGGCGCGCTGCGGCGGCGCCGGCAGCAGATCATCGAGGAAGTGCAGGCCTTCCGCAGGCAGCACCTTCAGACCGCGATGCTGGTGTCGCAGTGCGCCCAGGTTAACAGGGCGCTGCTTGAGTGGCTGTTCCCAGCAAGCTGCGGCCTGACTGTGTATGGCTCGGGGGGACCCAATCACTGGAGACGAGACACCGGCCTGGTGGATGCGGAGCTCTAGCTCATGTCAGGATACGAGATAGGCGTCCGGGCGCTGGACGTGGCGCAGAAGGCCATCGAGATCATTGGCACCAACATCGCCAATGTCGCCACCGAGGGCTATCACCGGCAGAGCCCCAACATCGAGCCCGTGGAGATTAGCGCGGCCAGGCAGGCATCTATCGGCGGCTCGCGCATATCCAGCATCAGCCGCAACATCGATATGCTGCTGGAGAGTCAGATCCTGGGTCAGCGGCCAGTGGACGGGCAGGTCTCCCAGGAGCTGCTGACCCTGCGATCCATCGAGCAATCGCTTGGGACGCTGGAGTCCGACGGCCTGCTGGGCGCGATGGGTCGGTTCTTCGATTCCCTTCGTCAGTTGGCCTCCCAGCCCGACAGCCAGGCCATGCAGGAGCAGGCTGCCTGGGCTGCTGACAGCCTCGCATCCGAGTTCCGCAGACTGGGTGAGGTGCTGGAAGACCTGAAATCTCAGATCTGCCAGGAGGCTGAGACCTGCATCGCCCAGGTCAACAGTCTGAACTCACAGGTGGCGGCCATGAACGGCCAGATCCAGACGCTGGTCGGCCGCGGCGACGACGCCAACCTCATGCGCGACAGGCGCGACCAGGCCATCATGGAGCTTGCCGAGCTGGTTGATGTCCAGTTGGAGGGGCAAAACCCGCAGACGGGTGTGGGAAGCGTGGTGGCCTGGGGCACGCCCCTGGTGGTGCGGCGCACAGCCACCGAGCTGGAGGTGGGCATCACGGAGGGGGGCAAGCTGGGCGTGTCCGTCAAGGACGCCAGCTTCTACCAGACCGACGTCCGTGGCGGACGACTCGGCGGGCTGCTGGCGCTGAGGAACGAGATCGTGCCCGAGATCCTCGAGGGCCTGGATGCCCTGGCCGCAGGGATCGTCTCGGGCATCAACCGCATTCACTTCCAGGGCGTCGGCGCGGCCGGGTCGTTCACAGAGCTGACCGGGTGGCCCGTCAGCGACCAGGCCCTGTCGGATTGGCTGGGGCAGGTCCCTGCCGGCAGCGAGCTGCATGTGCGCGTCATCGACCTGAACACCCAATCGGTCACGCGTTACTCGGTGCCCATTGACGGGGCGGACACGATCGCGGACGTGGCTGCGGGCTTGGACGCGCTGTCCGAGTTGAGGGCGACGGCCACCGGCTCGCAGCTGCGGATCGAGGCCGAGAGCGGATACAGGTTCGACTTCCTGCCCGCCCTGGCGGCTGAGCCCAAGACCAGCACGATCCCCGGCAGCCCCCAGCCGGCGATATCCGGCATCTATACCGGCCAGTCCAACGAGACCTACACCTGCACCGTCCTGGACACGGGTGACGTTGGCGTCGCCTCGTCGCTGAGGATCCAGATCGAGAACGGCGCCGGGCAGACAGTCCGGACGCTGTCGGTCGGGCAGGGCTACGCCGCAGGCGACCGGCTCGAGGTCGATCAGGGCATCTACGTGTCCATGCCCGCCCGCTCGTTGATCGCCGGCGAGCAGTTCACGGTCGAGGCCCTTGCGAGCTCCGACGCAACAGGCCTGCTGGCCGCCTGCGGGATCAACACGCTGTTCAGCGGCAACTCCGCGCGCACCATGGCGGTTCGCGCCGAGATACTCGCGAACCCGTCGCGATTCGCCACCGCCATGGGGTCGGACATGGCCGACAACCTTGCCGTCGGACAGATGGCCGAGCTGGAGTCCGAGCCGATGGATTCCCTGAACGGCACCAGTCCGACGGGGTTCCACCAGCAGCTCCTCACCGGTGTCGGGCAGAGAGTGATGATCCGACAGGCGCGGAAGGACAGTCTGACCAGCATGATGCAGCAACTGGAGAATCAGCGCAGCCAGTTCGGCGGCGTGGACATCAACGAGCAGACAGCCCAACTGCTGGTCTTCGAACGCATGTACCAGGCGGTGGCCAACTACATCGCCGCCGTCGATCGCACAGTACAGTCCCTGATGGACCTGCTATGAGGTGAGTGGAGCAATGAGCGGCTGGGGCACAATCTACAGCAACACCAGTTACGCGCTGAGCTGCCATGCCCAAGCGCTGGCGCGGCTACAGGAGCAGGCAGCCTCGGGCATGCGAATCAACCGGTCCTCCGACAGCCCCGGAGACGCCTACAGCATCATGCGACTCAACACCCAGAGCCGCCAGACGGAAGGATACGTCAAGAACCTTGAGGGGGTCGTCCGCGGCCTGGAGTTCTGCCACAACGCCGTGCAGAACATCAACGACAGCGTCAGCCGCGCCCAGCAACTGCTCACCCAGGCAGCCAGCGCGACCTACGGCGCCACCAACCGCGCCGCGATGGCCGCCGAGATCGACTCTTTGCTGGAGCAGATCGTTTCGATCGTCAACGGCCAAAGCCTCGGGCGTTACGTCTTCGGCGGTGTGAAGACCACCACCGCGCCCTACGCGGTTGAGCGCGATGGCGGCAAGATCACGTCGGTCACGTATCAGGGAAGCCAAACCGACCTTCTGGTCCCCGTGGCCCAGGGCGTCGAGAGGTCTGGACTGCTGGTGGGCGACCGGGCCTTCCGCGCAGACAGCCGCCAGGGGCCCGAGTTCCTGGGCGCCACCGGCGCGGCGGCGGGCACGGCCACCTCCTCGGTCCGCGGTGACGTGTGGCTGAGCGTCTCGCACACGGCCACTGTGTATGAAGGCGCATCCGGCGTGGCCGCCGGAACACTCTCGGCGGGACAGGACACGGTCATCGGCACCCACACGGTCACGATCGAGGCCGCCGGGCAGACGATCCGGCTGGACTCCGGCCCGGCCGTCACTTTCACCGGCACCGAGGACAACCTGGAGCTGACCAACGAGTCGGACGACGTAGCCTGCGTTGACATGACCGGCTGGGCGGCAGCGGGCTCGCCCGAAGGCACGTTCGCCGTGCAGGCCAGCGGAACGCTTTCCGTCGACGACGGCGCCAGCTCAACGGCAATCGCCTTCAGCGACAACGTTGCCGTCACGGACTCCCAGACCGGGCGCATCCTCTACGTGGACGCAACGGGCATCACCCGGACGGGCGCCGAGGCAGTGCGCGTGCCCGGCACCTATGACCTGTTCAGCGCTCTGATCAGTATCCGCGACCTGATGAACAACGAGCGATCGCTGACTGAGTCGCAGCAGGTCAGCCTGCTGAGCCAGGCCATGGACTCCGTCAAGGAAGTGCAGGCCGTCGTCACTCGGCAGATGACCGTCTTGGGCGGAAAGCTTCAGGCGATGGACAGCCTGCGGGCGACGCTCGAGGACGCGAAGGCCACCGCCGACCAGCAGGCAGGCTCGCTACAGAACGCGGACCTGACCCTCGTCGCCATCGAGCTGGCTCGGACCCAGAACCTCTACGACCTGACCCTGGCGGCGGCCGCCCAACTGCTCCGTCTGAACCTGCTGGACTACATAACCTGAGTCGGTCTCATGCAAAGCATTTGAACGGTTGTGACGTACGATAATCATACATCCCGCGCAGAGGCCGCCGGTGGAACCGGGGCGCAGGTGCCCGCCGGCAGG
>Ga0307378_10012290_pt1 | contig 10940 bp, 6 predicted proteins | sample UN1MG_FD_202238 | JGI IMG/M metagenome (GOLD analysis project Ga0307378, IMG submission 202238) | Soil microbial communities from Risofladan, Vaasa, Finland - UN-1 | ecosystem: Environmental > Terrestrial > Soil > Coastal area > Acid sulfate soil | place: Finland: Risofladan, Vaasa | collected...
AATGGTTTTCCGCTCCGTGGATCTGTAACGGACATTGTCCACCATCTGGTCGGTTCTTCAGGACCAATACCAACATCTCTTTTGTCCTTTTGCCTAGCAAGCTTTGCTAGTTTACATTTTATTTCATTAATATCGTGTTGCATCCTTGCTTAAACAAACCTTTCACTTTTTCTATACGCCCTAATCATATAGTCGGTTCGCATAGCTGTCAACATTACTATTAAATCATATGATATATTTTGGCCTATGTCAAGCGAAATACAGTATCTGCCTATGTATAAAGCACTTATGCCTTTATTTTGCCCAAATAGTGGTATAGATTTTAATCATAAAGCAAAATAATCCTCAATATTTTAAACTAAAGTCTGGCTTAAATCATCAATAACTTGTCATATGACTATATTACACTGCGGGTTACATTATATTTAAGGCCGCCAATTATTATATATTTGTTCTGATGTTTTCCCGGATTAATCCTCATCCCGCAGTTCAAAATGGTCTTACAGGTTCTCTATCATATTCTGCGTCTCCCTGAAATTTGCTTCCTTTAAGCCCACAATTTACTAATCCCCCTCCCACACACACCTGTCCACCATAAAAAATCCGTCTAATCCGCGGTAAAAAACAGCAAAAAACGCTCACACTTAAAAACAAAAATCTAAATTTTCAAAATTTTTTATCTCCTTTCCTAAAAACAACTTACGAACAATATTACAAAAAAAATAGCCAAATTTTCGACTCAAAACTGCACACTCGTCTAATTATAGAGGGAGTGTTTTTTTACTCCCTTAGTTTACCCGAGTTTATCCCCGGGGGCTGCTAACTTGGCGTTCAACAGGGGAAGAGCTGCTTCCTTGGCCTACAACAGGGGGCCTAAGCCCACAATATGAAATATGAGATCTGGAATATGGAATACCCAACTTTAGCTCACTTTAGTCACTTTAGGCACTTTAACTCACTCTTCACCAACGACTACCAAATCTCTACGAATTCTTACGTACGAATTTATAAGCAAATTATGCAAAACAAACCCAATTTTGGAAATGACAAAATGAGCATAAGCACTTTCGTAACAATGAGATACGTAAATTTAGACACTTGGCGGAGTGGAAAAACAAACCCAATTCAAACCCAATTCAAAGCCAATAAAGCCAAAAACAAACCCAATTTAAGCCAAAACAAAGCCAATTCAAACCCAATCAAAGCCAATTTTACTATCCTAAAGGGTGCTCAGGTGTTCGGAAACCTTATCGAAATTTGGTTTTTCGATTACTCCTCTTTCGGTAATGATAGCAGCTATATCCTTTGCCTCTGTTATGTCAAATGCCGGGTTGTAAATATTGACTCCTTCCGGTGCGGTTCGTCTTTCGCCGAAGTATGTTACCTCCTCGGCGGCCCTTTGTTCAATCGGTATCTCGGCTCCGCTTTTTATACTCAAATCGAACGTGCTCGACGGCGCCGCGATATAAAACGGTACGCCGTGCTCTCTGGCGAGAATACTCAGGCTGTAAGTGCCAATCTTATTAGCCGCATCGCCGTTTGCCGCGATTCTATCGGCGCCGGTTATAACCGCGTTGACCTTTCCCTGCTTCATCAGCCACCCGGCCATATTATCGCAAATCAGAGTAACATCAATTCCCGCCTGTTTAAGCTCCCAGGCCGTAAGTCGAGCGCCCTGCAGCAACGGACGGGTCTCATCGGCGTAAACCTTGAACTTCTTCCCATTATTATGTGCCTCGAACATCAACGACAGGGCCGTACCCTGTCCGGCTGTCGCAAGCGCCCCTGCGTTGCAGTGCGTCAAAATGCCGGAACCGTCTTCGATAAATTTCTGGCCGTTCTGACCAATCCGCCTGCACATATCCTCATCTTCATGACAGATAACATTTGCCTCGGCCAAAACAGCTTCCTGCAGGGCGGGTATAGTTGCATCTGCATTTGCGGCCGCAAAAGCTTCGGCACTTTGTCGAACTCTCTGAAGCGCCCAGAACAAATTTACTGCCGTCGGGCGAGACGAAGCCAGATACTCAGCAGACTCAGCCAGAACTTTAAGTCCCTGCTCCGGACTATCCCCGGATTGAAGCTTCTGCATAGCAAGAACAAGTCCGTAACCCGCCGAAACGCCTATCGCCGGTGCGCCGCGAACGGCAAGAGTCTTTATCGCTTCGAAAAGCTGTTCGGTATCCCGGCACTCCAATTTAACAAATTCGGTGGGCAATCGCCGCTGGTCTATAAGCTCCAGAAGGCCGTCGGTGCCGCCAATCCATTTAAGTGTTTGAGCTATCATAAAATCTTTTCTCTAATATCGTGTTTTGAATTATCTATCGACTCTGGCGCCGCCGCCACCAATAACTTTTTCGACTTCACGCAAACTGGCTGTGGTTGTATCGCCGGGTGTGGTCATTGCCAAAGCGCCGTGTGCGGCGCCGTAGTTTATGGCCTCGGCGGCGGTATAACCGGCCATAAGGCCATATATAAGGCCCGATGCGAAACTGTCGCCGCCGCCGACACGGTCATATATTTCAAGGTCCGACCTTAGCGCAGCATCGTGAAATTCACCATCGGCGTAAATAACAGCACCCCAGTCGTTTACAGAAGCTGTTTTGGCATTTCGCAAGGTTGTGGCTACGACCTTGAAATTTGGAAATTCTTTGGTGACCTGCTCGATCATTTTTTTGAAATTTGTCGGGTCGAGCTTGGAGAAACTTTCGCATGTGCCTTTTACTTCAAACCCCAGAGCGGCTGTGAAGTCTTCTTCGTTTCCGAGCATCACATCGACGTGCGGCGCTATAGCCCGATTGACTTCCATCGCCTTTTCCCGGCCGCCTATATCTTTCCATAGCGAATTGCGGAAATTCAGGTCGTAAGAGACTATAGTGCCGTGCTTTTTCGCTGCTGTCACGGCCTCTAATATAACATCGGGTGTTGTCTTCGAGAGTCCCGCAAAAATGCCTCCGGTGTGAAACCATCGTACGCCGTCGGCGCCGAATATTTTGTCCCAGTCGATGTCACCTTTCTTTAGTTGTGAAGCGGCGCTGTTTGCCCTGTCTGAGCAACCCACAGCGGCCCGCACACCGTAACCTCGCTCGGTGAAATTCAGGCCAATCCTTACTTTCCTGCCGATGCCATCGTACGGAACCCATTTGACATACTCCATACTAACGCCGCCCTGATACATCAAATCCTCGAGCAATCTTCCGACGGGATTATCCACAAGGGCAGTGACAACCGCGGCCCTTTGGCCGAAACATCGCTTGAGACCTCTGGCGACGTTATACTCTCCGCCGCCCTCCCAAACCCGAAAATGCCGGGTCGTATGAATCCTTTCTTCGCCCGGGTCCAGTCGAATCATTATTTCGCCCAATGAGAGTATGTCGTATTTACAATTTGATTTTGGTTTTAAGTCGATTATTGCCATGGATAATCTCCTTTTTGATTTATTTTAACTATATATTTTTCCCTCTCTGTAATCCATCCATGCCGGCTCAAATGCCTTTCTTTCCGTAGGTGCCGGCCTCAATTCGATTGTACTGCTCTGGAACAAATCCGGCGAACTCGGGTCGAATTCAATATGCAGGATGGAATTTCTCAACAACTGGTTCTCAGGTTTGAACTTCAAAGGTTTATTTGCTGCCTTATCAATGACATCGGGATGTATTTCAATACCATCCCGGGCCAGAACAAGATGCGAGCCCCGCGAGCCGCTGCCTTGCTTGAGCAGTTCTACAACGGCCTTAAGATACCCGACACTCGCCAGAGCCAGATGTTCGGCCTGTATTGCCTTGACAATACCCTTGGCATCTTTTGAATTGAATCCTTTCTGTTGTATGTTTTTATAAAGCCCGACCGCATCTGTCAGGGCTTGTTGAGCATCATTCAATTCTCTGATATGTCCCCCTGATGCGGTCATTCGGCTTCGGATTTCTTCCAGAACTTTTTCTGAGTCCAGACCTGACGAGCTTTTAAATTGCTCAAGGCCTGCGACAATGTCACTTAACTGCCTGTCAATCTCAGTCTGCTTGTCCGAATAATCCGGCAGCTCACAGCCATAGACATTCACAATATATTCGGCCGCCCTCAGCCCGCCGGTCTGGCCGGCGTTAAGGGCCGAGCCGCCGGGACGTTTGACACCGTGCGTGCCGGCCATCTCACCTATTATAAAGGTCTGCGGTATGTTGGACTGCCACCATTTGTTCACGGCAAAGCCACCGTTGTTATGCTGTGCACAGACCGCGATTTCGAGCGGCTCAGTATATAAATCGATGCCGTTCTCCTTATATATCTCGATAGCAGGGGTGTTCATGTGTGCTAATCGTTCGATAGGTGTTTTCTGCAATGCGCCGGCTTTCTGCAGATACTCTTTGGCTTCCGGTTCAAGCTCATCGATATCGAACTCATCCATAGAATCACTGCCGATTGGGTTACGCAGAAAGTCCATATAGACTCGCCTGCCCTTTTGTGTTTCGTTGAATACGAGGATGTCAACCAGAGATGATTGCAGGTTTTCTATTCGCTGCGGGTCGAATGGCCACTGATAACCCTTGAGAAAAATATCCGTTGCCATTTTACTCATCGAAGGGAAAAAGTCCGTCAGAAATTCTTTCTCGTCTTTACCGTCTACATCCGTGCTGAAAATTCGCGGAACCGCCTGCATGTATGTACCGGAAACGTTCCAGCGGAATTTGATACTCGCCAGGCCGAACTGCGACTCGGTAAGGTTTGCCCCGATAAGACCCGCCTTGAAAGCGAGCCCGTGGATTCCGAGCTGGCCCTTCGGATACACAGTGGTTTTGAACATCTCGCCCGGGCCCCCGGCGGCGAGAATTATATTTGCGCCGAGGTAAACATTTATGGCGTAATTTGATTCATCGACGTTTTTCTTATCAACAGTTACAACGCCTGTAATTCGCTTAGCTTCGCCGGAGCCGGTTGTCAGCAAGTGTGCGAGTTCCTGCCGGTCGTAAATTTCCACACCGTACCGTTCGAGCTGTTTCTGCAGACACTGGCTCATAAACCTGCTGGTTTTCGGCCCGGCTGACGTGGCTCGTTCGTACGGGTCATGGTCTGTCTTATAGCCGATGAAGGTGCCCGCCGAATCGGTCGGAAACGGGACGCCCGCCTGGACTAAATGGTAGAATTCACGAAGCGAGCCGATTGCTTCGATGAGCGCCGAATCGCCGTGACAGCACCCGGCCGCCGTCAGGCTCTTTGCGAACTCTTCGGCGCTGTCAGCGATATCCGGACTTGTACCAATTTTATAATAGGTCTGCTTGTCCGAGCCGCTCATCCGCGATGCGCCCAGCCCCAGTCCTGCGGTTACTACGGCTATTCTTTCTTTCGGATTGACAATGCCCTTTTGGGCCATAAATTCACACAGGTGCACCGCACAGTTCATTGCCGCCGCACCTGCTCCTACGATTACTGTGTTATAACGATGAAAGGTTATCGTCTGATTTGCTATTTGCCTTGTTTCCATAAATTTCTTTCTCCCATCAGAGCAAGGGTCATTTGATAATTCAGATTACTTGTTCGAGATATTCTCCAGCAATTTCGGTTTCACAAAACCTTCAGTCATCTCACGCGGCAGCACCCGGGCATTACCTTCTCTATCGCAAAAATAAAGAGACGACTGCGAGGGCATCCTGCCGTGACCGTCCGCCCAGAGGGCGTAAAAATCAGGGTGGGCATCTACCGGATGCCGTGCGTACGTGTGATTGTACGGACTGTCTTTCGTAAGCTGTTTGGTTTTTTTCCAGGAGTTTCCCTGGTTTTTGCTTATCCACATAGCAATTTCACCGCCCGGATTATACGGCTGCGGTCCGGTCTCCGTTGGCCCGATTATTCGCCACGTCCCGTCGGCCTCGATATAGAGCGAGCCCATATCGTAATTGTTATCTGAGGTACAAGCCTCTCTTATCTGCCATTTCCCACCTGTCCAGCGAGCGGTTGTCCATGTGCGTGGATTATTTTTCGGCCCGGACTCATATCCTTTACTTGTAATAAACAAAATAACGGGCATTCCCTTTTTATCCAGCCGGATGTCCTTTAGATATACGTTAAGACCCTGCCCCTGGTAATCGTGGACAAGTGCAGGATTCTTAATATCTTTCAAAGGCAGTGCCAATTTTTGTCCATCGGCGCTCCGCCATGTTTTACCGAAGTCAGTTGTTTGGATATAGTATAAATTCGTCCGCCAGTTCAGGCCTTTTCCCTCGGGATGAAAATTAAATGCCGTTCCGGCTTTCTCGTTATTTGCAGTGCTTATTTGATAGTGCCCTTTATCTATCGCGGCAATCCGGTTCCACTTCGACCATTTGATACCATCAGCGCTCGTCATGAAGCAGATAGTACGGTCAACGGGGTAATTGTAGCGAGTGAAGAAACAGATGAAGCCTTTCCCTTTAACGTACCAGGGCTGCATATACGAAAAATTTTTCATTAAAACTTCTTTGCCGTTTTCTATCTTCGTAGGGTTTATCAGCTCGAACTCGCTGATATCGTACGGTCTTTTGCTTCTGTGGATATATGAAGGCCTGCTGGTGCCGTGTGAAGTAGAGAATATCCAGATATACCCTTTGTCATCTACTGATATAACCGGATTATCGTGAGCATCACTGGTTTTTTTATCCAGAAGTATGGTTGGCCGCGGCACCATCCCCGTCTTATGGTCATAGTAAGAGATCATATGCAGGAGCTTTCGGTTGCTGTCTGTGGCTGTTCCGCCGTAACAGAAAAAAGTCTTCTTTACCTTATCGCAATAGACAGCGAACGGTTTATGCTTGGCGCAGTACGTTCCCAATCCTCCGCTATACTTATAGACATACTCGTCACCGGACGGCTGATTCATATACCATATACCGCGGTAGCCGGTGTCTCTGCCGTTGATCGTTAGTTCCGAGCCGGAGACTTCAGAGTTTGCGCGCAAGGCCGCCGCTGAAAAAATGATAACGGCTGCTGATAAAATTCGCAGCCAAAAACCAGTAAGAATTGTGTTTTGCATCTCGTATCTTGTTATGTACTTATGTTTCTATGCAATATTGAAATTTCTTCCCGTTGTGAGGCTTATTTGTTCGATTGAGGCTTTGGGAAATTCGATATCGGGATATTTTTCCGCCCGCAGACTGTCTATCAATTGTTTAATGATTGTCAGCTCTTTAGCCAAAAGAATATAGTCCTGCTCGTCGATGATTTTATTCATTGTTGCCTTTTCAATCATGCTGAACGAGCCGCCGAGGACCAGAACTCCCGCGTCAATATATTCGGGAATGTTGCCCGGATTTGTTCCGCCCGTTGGCACAAGGCTGATTGTTTTATGAATAGCAGGATCGATTGCCTTGACGAAGGCCGGCCCGCCGAGCTGTTTGGCGGGGAATATTTTGCAAAGGTTAGCACCTTTGGAAAACTGACTGACAACCTCGGTCGCACTGCCGCATCCCGGTATGATAGGCAACTGCCCGGCGTATTTCTTATAGCTGGCGCCGCTGAAATTGACCGCCGAGACAAGATAACACGCACCTGCGTCCACAACCTCCTGTACCGACGGCATGGGGTCCTGCGGATTGGCCTTATTATAGACATCGAGCATTTCGGGCCAGTCAATCAGGCTCGCCGTGCCCGCTGCAAAATCGGGCAGCTCTTTACGCAGACGTGCGAGTTTCTCCAGAGGTTTATTTATCCGGCAGGTTACTTCCATATTATTAATGCCCGCCTTCAGAAGGGCCTCAGCCGTCCTTACAATATCGAGCTTGTTCTGGTTAAAGACGAGAATGAAGCCGTCTTTCAACAGTATCGTGATTGTATCTTTAATATCCATTATTACTCCCTACAGTCTTCTAAAATGAAAGCCGCCATCGACGTTAATTATCTGGCCGGTTGAAAAATCAAGCCTGCCTTCTGCGATGGCGCCGACCGCCTTTGCGATGTCTTCCGGCTGTCCCCACCGTTTAATCGGAGTCAAACCTTCCGCTATCAGCTTGTCGTATTTATCTTTAACCACGCTGGTCATGTCCGTTTCGATAATACCGGGCCTTATTTCAAATACCCCGATGCCGTACTCGGCCAATCTGTCCGCGTACAGCATTGTCATCATTGAAATGCCCGCCTTACTCACGCAATACTCCCCGCGTCCCGGCGAGCTGGTATATGCCGAGATTGAGCCCGTGCTTACAATCCGAAACGCCCGCTCGGGATGTGCCTTTTTCTGTTCGATCATCCAGTTAGCCACGAGCTGAGTCAAAAAGTAAGGCCCCTTGAGATTTATTCCCATCACCCTCTCAAAGCTCTCCTCGGTTGCTTCGAGAAGGTCCATCCGTTTCGAAGGGGCGACACCGGCATTATTAACCAGCATATCACATCTGCCGAATTTGCTTTTGGCCATAGCGACAAGACTGCTTCTGTCCTCGGCACTGCTGACGTCACCTCGCAATATCTCGCACTCGGCGCCGGCTTCGGTGATTTCTTTTTGCGTCTGCACCGCGCTCGATTCGTCCGGCTTGCCGCCGGCGCTAAAATCAAAATGATTAACCACAAGATTATAACCTAAGGATGCCAGTTCTTTTGCGATGCCTTTTCCGATGCCGCGACTTGCCCCGGTAACAATTGCTGCGGGTCGTTCTGCCATTTTCAAAATCCTTTCTTATTTTATTTTAGAAATTCATCAATTTCTTCTGCCGCCTTCATCCCGTCGGCAACCGCAGCGACAACAGTCGATGCCCCTCTTACAAGGTCGCCGCCGGCAAAGACTCCCGCCCTGGACGTCGCCATTGTGCCTTCCTTCGTCTTGATAAGGCCGTTTGCCAGTTCCACGCCCGGAAGGATTTCGCTGATTTGCTCCGGCGGGCTCTGGCCGATGGCCTCGACCACAACGTCCATATCAAGCTCATAAGCGCTCGACTCTATCGGTTCAGGTCGTCGCCTGCCGGAAGCGTCCGGCTCACCTAATCGAGTCGGGCAAACCTTGATTGAAGTCAGTTTGCCGCTGGCGGAAATATATTCAAGCGGCTGAGTCAATATCAGAAAATGCACCCCTTCATCTATTGCTCTCTCGAGTTCGGCGATCCAGGCCGGCATCTCTTTGAAGGAACGGCGGTATATTACGTAAACGTCTTTGGCTCCGAGCTGTTTTGCCGTAACCGCCACGTCCATTGCGGTATTGCCCCCGCCTATCGCCGCGACAGCTTTGCCTGCCAGTTTTAATTTTTCATTTTCTTTTGCCGCCGAAAGAAACTCCATCGAGCTGTAAACACCGTCAATTGAATTATCACCAATGCTTACCGATTTCACAAGACCCATACCAATAAAGGCTCCGTCGAATCCCTCGTCCATAATATTATCTAAATTGAAATCAGGGCTTAATTCTTTGCCAAGACGTAAAACCATCCTGTCTTTCGGAACATCGGTGAAAATAGCCGAGATTTCGCTCTTCAATGAGTCGCCCTGCCTGTCCGGTGGAATTACGGTCTCTACCATCCCGCCGAACTGGCTGCTCTTGTCGAATATTGTCACGGTGTGTCCCGCTTCGAGCAGCTTTGCTGCACAGGCCAAGCCTGCCGGGCCTGCGCCGATTAAGGCGACGTTCTTTCCCGTTGCTTTTTCGGGTATCTGCAGCTTCGACCAGCCGTTCTTATTGGCCTGGACAGCCAGATACCTTTGTATGCCCGCAATGGCTACCGGCTTATCGCCGATAAAGGCCTGCAGGCAGCTTCCCTCGCACTGCTGCTCGACCGGACACAGCCAGGCACATACTTCGGGAAATATATTTTTCTCTCTTAGAACTTCGTATGCGTCTTTTTCATTTCCGTCGAGGAACAGGCTGATGAATTTCGGAATATCGATGCCGGCCGGACAGCCCAACTGGCATGTCGGCTCCTGGCACTTGCGGCAAGATGATGCCAGCCGAAGCAAATTGTCCCTGTCGCCCATCCTGCCGTTCTCGAATATCGGCCCGTAAACTTTATTGTCCCGTATCACGCATCCCGTCGTCCCGCCGTCACGCATTATCTGCGTACACGCGCTGCAGCTTACACAGACCTTCTCCGGTAACATCCAGCCTTTTGTGATGATATCTTTGGCGAAATCCGGATAAGCGAACGCCATCCTTCCGGCGCCGACCAGGGTGGTCAGGCCGGCGGCTTTGTTTGCCGCCCCAACATTGGCGAACAACGTCCGCAGCCAGCTATAGCCCGTACCTACAATCGCGATATCGGGAAATTCCTTTTGAATTTCACCGGTAATATTTACGAGCCTGCATACGCCTGTTAGCGGATGTTCCGGCTCTTCATAGCCACCCACTATCGTCTCATTGAAAGGCCGGCCGACGTGCGGGTTGTAATACGGATTCGCGATAGTGACATTAACCAGATTGACGCTGCGCTGCTGCAAAAGGCCGATCAGCTTCTTCGGCTCCGTCAGGTTCGGCTTTGTGTAATCATCCTTATCCACTCCCCAGCCGTAAGGATACGGTATAGCATCGTAAACACCGAGGCGGGTTACAACCGCCCCTTTTTCTCCGAGCTCGTTGCGAATCTTGTCGATAACTTCAAGAACAAATCTTGTTCGGTTCTCGAACGACCCGCCGTACTTGCCCTTTCTTTTATGGCAGGCGAAAAGCTCATTTATCAGATACCCGTGACATGACTTTATATCCACTGCATCAAAGCCGACCTCGAATGCCAGCCTGGCCGCTTCAACATAGGCATCCTGGAGCTTGTCGAGATACTCATCAGTTACTAATGGCCAGTCGTCCGGTATCCTGCTGCTTCTATCCGGATTGGGTTTTTGCTGAGGAATTAGAGGGTCGCGGTAAGGATCCCGTTGAGGGATAATCGGATACACCGCACCTTCCAGTTTGCTGTACCTTCCTGAATGTGTCAACTGCAGTACCATTGCCGGCCGGTGCTTCGGCCCGTTGGCCTCGGCCGCGGCCTGCCGTATCATTTCAA
>Ga0307378_10012292_pt1 | contig 10940 bp, 21 predicted proteins | sample UN1MG_FD_202238 | JGI IMG/M metagenome (GOLD analysis project Ga0307378, IMG submission 202238) | Soil microbial communities from Risofladan, Vaasa, Finland - UN-1 | ecosystem: Environmental > Terrestrial > Soil > Coastal area > Acid sulfate soil | place: Finland: Risofladan, Vaasa | collected...
ATGGATAATAAAATTTTAATATGGGTGGTTATGGGTAAATCCGATAAGCTCAATATCATTGGTCCGCTCGGTGTGGCGTTCACACCGGAAGGAGTTGAAAAAATCAGGAAGCGGTACAAGAATAAGGTAGATAGTATCAGGACATACCAAATGGAGGCAGAAGAATGAGCGAACAGAAAAAGCCAGTATTGAATCCGCAAGGATTCAAGGGAACGGTTTTGACCAAGGAATGGCTGAGGTATCATACCGGCCGGCAGTACGCCGGGTTCTTTGGAACTGTTTATATATATCAGGACAAGGAACTCGGATTATCCGTGCGCGGTAATGAAGCAAACTGGATGGTGAGGATCCAGGGCGCGACCGAGAGTATAAATATCCTCGGCTGCCAGATCCGTGGGATCATAGAACACACCATCCAGCCAAGCGTCGAAGCGGATATAAAAGAGATTCCATAGGGAGATACTCAGGAGAGAAAGGGAGACCGGGCAGATCGGAATGGCGAGGTGATAAAAATGGAAAATAATAATTTCAAATGGTATTCGAGATATGGGTTTTCTGTAAAAGACTGGCTACCGTACATTCAGGAACCTCAAATCTCGCGCGGTGAAAAACATATCATATATGGCTGGAAGTGTTATGAGAACTGGACATTACTGGATAAGATTAAAGTATTTATATTTGGAGAGCTTTCAATGATCAAGATAACTAGAATATATTATACATAGGAGAGTTTATGCTAAAAAGCGCCGAGTTCTCACCGGACAGAAAACATCGTTATAGCTTGTGGCGCATATGGGATCCGATCAAACCGTGCTGTACTTTCATCGGATTGAATCCATCTATCGCGGATGAGGATATCAATGATCACACCGTGACAAGATGTGCGAACTATGCGAAGGACTGGGGATATGGCGGGATGTATATGCTGAATCTATTTTCATTCAGGGCAACATATCCGGCCGTAATGAAATGTTGCAGGGATCACTCGCATAGTAGTAATAATCTTCACATACTCAGAATCGTATTTAAGTGCTCCAAGATAATTTGCGCATGGGGAAATCACGGAAGTTTTGAAAATAGGGATCAGGAGATATTAAGATTGTTGCGCGGATATGATCTGTACTGTCTGGATATTTCCAAGACGGGACAACCGAAACATCCGCTGTATTTGAAAAAGGATCTGGTTCCAAAAATATATCACAACAGATGGTAATGGGACAGTAGTGGACGAGGAAATAGAGCATAAAAAGGTAGCCTCCCAGGAGGGTTAAATGGAAAAAGAGAAATTGTGGGTATGTCCGAAGAGGGAATTTGGTCTTTGCCCTGTTATTGACATGGGTGGTAGTTGTGAGGTACGCGTTCCCCATGAGCATATTATGGTATGTTGCTACAAAAGGCCATATATAGACTGTCCTCCCTGCATCCCCTCCGTAGAGCAAGAGGTCAAGCCTATGGAGGGCAAGGTGAAAGAGGGGGAGGATGGGGTATGGTTGATATTGGCAGGTCTTGAAAACGATATAAACTTTGCCGAAAAGATTGCCGATGGCAGGGAGCGGAAGCCATATTTTGATGAAGCCAAAGAACAGTTGGAAGCCCTCCTCCTCTCCCGAGAATCCCTTGCCCGTGAGGGAGAACGGGAGAGGGTGTGCGATAAATTGATAGCCGAAATAAATGAGATAAAAGCAAGACACGTGAAGGAGATTAGCTCCGTGGGTTTAATAAGCCGAGGTGATATAATTGCGAAAATAAGGGGTTTGGAGTTGGCAATGATTGAAATCGACACCATCCGCAAAGGTTAATATATCCGAGGGCAAGGGGTGAAATCCAAGGAGGGTGAGAGGATGAAGAATAGGTATGTGGTGGGTCATGCGGACAAGGATGATAAATATCTATTTGTCAGAAACCACGTTTACGGTACGATAAATTATATGCATTTATACACTTTTAAGGAAGCAAAACAAAATAAGTGTATGGGGCAAAAAATATATAGGATAGGCGAGGTCAAAGTTAAGAAGGGCAAGGGGAGTGAGAAATTGTGGGTGTGTCCGAAGGCGAAGGGGTGTAAGGAAAGATGCGAGTATCTGCACGTAGTAGACCATAGTGTTCCGCACAAACATACCGCATTTTGCAAAGACCTTGCTGGTGCATGTTCTCCCTGCATCCCCCTCCCCGGCAAGCCCGAGGGGGAGAAGTGTCCTGATTGCGAGGGAAACGGTAAGGTTGAGATAGAGTGTGATTTGTGCGCTGGAACAGGGGTGAAGCAATCTATTATGATTGACGGTACTCCCAATAACGGCTCCGGCAAGAAGCCCGATAGCGTGGGGGATGATATAGACATAACCGTAGAAACATATCTTCTGAATATGGCAGAATACGGTATTGAAGCCACAAAGAAAAGTATCGTGAAGTATATCCGTGAATTACTTGGAGGTGGAGTGAAATGAAAACCGCACCGAAAGAGAGCGAATTCAGCAAGCCTCCCCAGCCCGTGGGGGAGGATTTATGCGGTAACTGCAAGTTGTTATATTGTTGCAATTTAGGAAAAAGGCTGATGCACCATAGTAGATGTGATGATTTTGTTAGTCGCACAGGCAAGAAACCAGAGGGCAATATCCCCATTGGAGGATATGATTTACCACAGCCCGAGAAAGAGGTCAATCCCTCCCGTGAGCCTGAACCCGTCAAGGGGGAGGGGGTTGATAAGTTGCGAACTAAATTATTTACAATACTTGACGGCCTTAGATATAATCCCCACGGTATAAGGTCTGACCTGTATCCTTATATAAATCAGATAATTCCCCTCCTGACCTCCGCAATAAAAGGGGAGAGGGAGAGGGTGTGCAAACGAATAAGCGAAGAAATTGAGGAGCGTTGCTTTGGAATGAGCCATATAGCGTTTTCTACACTTGATGAAGTAATCGAAAAACTCCGCAAGGGAGGGGAATGATGATTGTTTTAAAAGTGCTAATGACTGTTGTATATTTACTTCTTGCCATTGGGGTAGCCAGAGGTTTGCCTATCAGTAAGACTGATGTTGCGAGTTGGCTGGTATGTGCGGCAGTATGGCTATGGATTAAATAATCCCCCCTCACGGGGAAGGAGGTAGGCGGTGAATACTAAATATGTCTGCTCGTTGGAACTGGCAAAGAGGTTGAAGGAACTCGGGGTGGAACAGGAAAGTGACTTTTGGTGGGCGCTTAATCCGAGAACATTACGGTATGCCTTAAAAGACAGTGATGAACATCCGGTATTAAAGGACATACACCACGTTAACGGAGTTGCGATGGAGGGATTTTACTCCGCCTTCCACGTAGGGGAACTCGGGGAGATATTGCCCGACGATATGACCACATTCCACTATCACGGACAGCATTTTTGTGAACAAATGCACAAGAGCATAAAAGGAAAATCTGACACAGAGGCAAACTGCCGTGCCAAAATGCTCATCTACCTGATAGAGAATAAGCTCATCCAAGTCCAGTCCAAGAGGAGGGGGAGATGAAATGGATTGTGTTTATATTACGCGAAATTTTGCTGTTCCCTATTTACTGTATGTGCTGGTTGCTGGTAGGCGTATTATCGGCAAGATGTACGCCAATAGAAAGAATGATTGAGGATTATCGCGAGGTCAAAGTTAAGAAGGGCAAGGAGTAACCCCACTAAGGGGTTGAGGGGGGTCTATGAAAGTCTTGATAGCTTGTGAGGAAAGTCAGATTGTGTGTGAGGCATTTCGCAATAAGGGACACGAGGCATATAGTTGTGATTTGCAACCATGTTCAGGCAACCATATGGAATGGCATATGCAAACAGATGTTTTGTTACATCTTAATGATGGTTGGGATATGATGATAGGACATCCCCCCTGTACTTATATTTCATATGCCGGAACCGCTTGGTGGAATCGTCCGGGCAGATGTCAAAAAAGACTGGAAGCATTAGACTTCTTTCGCAGATTATGGGAGGCCCCGATAAATAAAATATGTCTTGAAAATCCGAAAGGATGCGCATCTCCTACAATAGCAAAATATAGCCAAGAGATACAACCGTACTTTTTTGGGGATGGGGATTTAAAAACAACGTGGTTATGGCTTAAAAACCTGCCCCCCCTAATCCACGCTGCGGAGGATGAACTATTTATAAAAAAGACACATACACAAAGGCCGGGCCCGCTATCAATCGACAAGTCGGGCCACAAGAGATACTTTACGGACGGCCCGTCAAGAAAAAGCATAATAAGAAGTAAAACATTCCAGGGAATAGCCGACGCTATGGCAGAACAATGGGGGTAGGGGTCTATGACTAAGCCTAAGAGCAAGAGGACGTGTGGGGGGTGTAAATATTACAGAACATTCCCTTGTTTTACGATGCAATTTTATGTACCACCGAGCACAAATGCAGATGGTTGCAAATCCTGGAAGCCGAGGAGGAAAAATGGATGAGAGGGTGAGGGAGGAGATGAAGCAACTTATACATGGAGTAATACTCGCTAATCATGGACAGCGATTATGGATTGGGCATACTGGATTAAATATAGCCGACGCTCTCCTCTCCCGCTTCATAGTGATAGACAAGAAGAGGGCGAGGGAGGTGGAAATAAAAGACCCTTGTGATTCTTGTCCGCTTAATGAAACTTATTGTAATAGTATTCAAAGAGACGGAGATTGCAGAGTAAAAATGGTGATAATCGAAAGCAAGTGAGGTGATAAATGAGAATCATATCGTTTGCATGGACAACCAACGCACTTTTATCCGGCCGGAAATCAGTTACACGCCGGACATGGAAGGACTGCCGGATCCAGCCCGGAGAGCTCGTCCAGGCCTACGATAAGAGTCCCCGGTTCCGCGGCCACCCGGTGGCAATAATCCGCGTACTATCTGTCAGTCGAGAACGACTCGATTGCATAGACAATACCGATGAGAAGCTGGAAGGTCATCTCTGGGGCGATGCCAAGGGGTATATCAAGGCGTTCCTGGATTCATATCCCGGCATGAAAGCCAGCGATAATGTGTGGAGAATCGAGTTTGAGGTAGTCAGTAAGTTTCACTAAATTTTAAAAAATGAATCAATGCAGATACAGGAATGGAGATTGTTGCCAATGGGTGGGAGTCCCATTTAAATGCCTATACGATAACGAGAGTGATTGCAAAGTATGGAGAAAATATGAAAGCTTGTGGAGATTTCAGGACGCCAAGAATGCCATCGTAAATACGATAACTGAAGAAATCGAACCTGCTATAAATATGATCATGAGATTTGCCGTACGGCTGTACAATAAAATATCAAACGGAGGTTTGAAAAAATGAAACCATGCAAGTTTCCGGAAGCGAACAAGGAGCTGCAAAAACCGGCTGGCACAACCGATGAGGAGTGCGGACCTCTCCCGATATTCAGCGACGGCCGGTATTGTATCAGCCGGTGGAAGATGAACTGGAAGGAGCGCGTCCAGGCGATCGTTACCGGCAAGGTGTGGATTTGGGTGTGGAGCGGATCAACCCAGCCGCCGGTATATACCGGGATGGATTGTCCGTTCACGGCCGTAAAGCCAAACATGAAAGGGGGTGATGCGAAGTGAGCGATACCGAATCGAAAGTGATCCAGATCATCGCAGAACATCTCGACATAACCGAGGACTCCGTAAGGCCCGTGGATTCATTCCTGGATGTGGGCGCGGATTCCCTGGATATTGTTGAAATCATTATGGCGGTGGAAGAGGAGTTCGGGATGGAGATCCCGGATGCGGAGTGCGAGAAAATAAAAACCGTGACGGACCTGATAAACTATGTCCAGATCGCGGATCAGAAAAGAGGGGGAGAATAAAATGGGTTATTCCGTATTGCTGGTGCTCGTGAAGGATCCGAAGTCAAATCATCCAAAGGATATCATGGATGATGTGTGCGATCATCATTTGTTCGCGGTGGCCAAAGGCAGGCAGGTGTCTGGACCGCTACATAAAGACAGGGATGAATTCAAGGTTCAGTTGCCGGGCGAGATAAAAGAATTCCTGGGCAGCGAAAGGAGGCTTCTATATTTCGGTATTAGCGGGGATGAACTCGATCTGGTTATCAAGGCCAGGAAAGATAAGCCAGGGGGATGGGAAGTAGACCAGAGGGCTTCGCCGCGCCGGGTGAATGGCATATTGCCGGCGAATGACGAGGACCACGCGAAGGTTGTTGCCCGGCTCGAGGATGCCGTACGCGGGATAATATCCGCCGTGGGAAACGGAGAGAACTCCACCACCGAGAACGAGGAGGTAGTGAGTGGCGGCGTCAAGGAAATACTCGCGGCGCTTGCGGGGGTTAAACCAGTAAGGGAGGGATAAGAAATGAAACATCTATTTGCTATTTCAGTAATTATCACGATTGGTGTGGTGTCAAGCCTGATTAGTCATTTTTTCAAAATTGATCACAACCGCTGTCTATTGGGAAGTCTTATCGGACTATGTGTTTTGATTTATGAAAAGGTGAGGTAAGCGATAAATAAATTTATGGAAAGGAGGCATTCTTGAAAACTCAATATGAATTTATCCATTTTGAACTGTTCAAGAAGCTGGAGAAGACCGAATTGTGGGCGATGCGAAATAACCGCAGCAGTGAGGTCCTTGGATGCATAAAATGGTACCCGGCATGGCGGCAATACTGTTTACTGATAAAGCCATTTGATCCGACCGCTGAAATGGTTTTTAGTAAGGGATGTCTGGTAGATATCGCGGATTTCATAAGGCAATTGGAAGAAAAACGTCAGGGTAAAAATATCATAACAGGAGGTATCAGATGAAAGATTTCAAAGCGAAAGCGTGGCACAGGAAGTACAGGAAAGTGGTGGATGTGATAGGCATGGCCGGGCTGGACACCAGCGCCCCGGTGATCCACACCAAGGACACGATGTACCAGCTGGCGGACGTGGATCTCATGCTGTTCATGGGGGAACGGGACCAGAAGAATGAATGCATCTATGAGGGCTATATCCTGGAGTTCGTTTTGAAGGGTGAACCCGGATCAGAATCAATGCTCGCGAGAGGCATGGTCCTGTTCTCAAACGGCAGGTTCAAACTGATGTACGAGAAGCAGGTCTCTCCGCGCAAGATTGAGGTTACAGAACTTTTAAATCCCAACTGGAAGAGTATGCGTATCATCGGAAACATACACGATCCAGTTCCTGATTTAAAAACTAAGCCTTGACAAATATATATTTATGTGGTATATAGTATATCAGATTCAACACCTGATGTACTAGTACTATAATATATATACAACACAATACTAATGATAGGAGATAGATAGGGGAGTGTGAGGGGAAAGGAAGAGGGAAGCGAATCGTGAAATGAATATGAGTGCGGGGAAACGGGGAGGGGCGAGAATGAAAGAAATCAAAGGACACTTACCGAAGCTCACTAGATCGACGATAAACCTCTCGCTGGCAGCCATGAATACCTCGTCGATAAATTCAACAAGTTAACATAATATATGTTATCGGAACCAACGCAATCGACGGAAAGTTAGAAAATAATTTTGTGAAAAGGTAAAGTAGCTTTCCCTCTTCCGAGCGTGCCATATCTCGAATTATATGGGGGTGACATGAATAGTGTAAAGGTTGACGAACTCGAACGGCGGCTCGAGAAGCTCTCCCTCCTGGAATCCCGTCTCAAAACCCACCACTTGCAACAGGGATATATCTGCGGACTCGTGAACGGCCTGCGTATTGCGCGGGGTGTCATATCTGGCGAGAACATGATACTGGAGCGCGAAGAGGTCCAGCCGCGCGGTGACAATGGATCGTGCATCGTTCTGGAGGGCTGGGACGGCAACGGCGAGATAGAGTTCACGATCATGAAGTTCGATTCTCAGGGCGGTCTGGTTGGCATGGAACGGGTATGAAGAAACTCAAGCGGAAGAACTTCCGCAGGACGCCAAGCGAGATAAGGCATTTTGAGGAAAAACTGCGGCAGTATGTGGATGCCGGGGGTTACACGAATGATGAGCTGGCGGAGATCTTCCGGATATCGCGGCGCCAGCTGATAAGGTGCAAAAATAAGATCACCCGCGGGCCCAGCGGGATCGGGCCCAAGGAACACGAAGACTCCAGCCTGGACCTGAATAAAACCCGCAAGATAAACAAGAACCTGAACCCCATCGAATTCTGCGACACGTACCTTACCGTAAAACCCAACAGCATCCAGCGGCTGATCATCAAGATATTCTACGGACTCGAGCTGAGCCCGGGGGAACTGAAAACGATGATCAGGTGGCAGAAGGAAGGCAAGACCACCTGGAAAGAAAACAAGAAATACAAGGAGCTAATTATCATTGCCGGCATGAAGGGCGGCAAGACAACGCTGGCGGCCCTGTTCGTTGCGATAGAAGAGTATAACCTGTACAAGCTCGGCCTGCCCTGGAAGCATTACGACTTCACTCCCGGAAAAGAAATCTACATCATGAACGTGGCAACGGACAAGGACCAGGCCCGGGACACTATATTCGCTGAGGTGAAATCGTCCATCAGGAGGTCCCCGTATTTCAAGAAAAGGAATCCGGTGGAGATCGCCAGCACGTTCAGGTTCGATGACACGAATGTGGTTATCAAGTCCGGGCATTCGAACTCGTCATCGCTGGTGGGGAAGCTCTGCAAACTGGTCCTCATGGATGAGCTCGACAGGTTCAAGACGCGCGGCGGGAAGTACTCAGCGGATGAAGTATACAAGGCGCTCAACCGTTCCACCGATCCGTTCCGGGAGGACGGCCATATAATCGCGATATCATCGCTGGTCCAGGAATCGGGGAAGATGGTGGAGCTCTATCTGAAAGCAAAAGAGATCCCGACAATGGTGGGATTCTGGCTGCCGGAATGGGAAATGATGCCTGAACAGTATTCAGGAAAAACATTCCCGTTCTCGGGCGCGAATATTCCGGTAGAGCACCAGAACGAGTTCAACAAGGATCCGGAGGGGTTCCTGCGGGATAAGGCGTGTATGCTCGGGTTCACGAAGGGAAAGTTTTTCCGGATGCCGTTCAAGATAGACGACTGTTTCAATCTGGCGCACAATGAGGGACACCGGGACCCGATGGACGAGGACGGCAATTTTACGCGGGATTTCCACGGCAAGGAATCGTTCAAGTACTTCATGCACGGGGACGCGTCGTTCAACCACGACGCTTACAGTATCTGCCTGGCACACCGGGAAGGCGAGAACGCGGTCGTGGACCTGATGCACCGGATTACACCGAAAAACCAGATGGGCGAGATCGATGTCGAAGAGGTCGAGAAATTTATCCTGTCTGTTATAGACCTGTTTCCCAACATTGAAATGTTTACTTACGATACCTGGGCAGCCGCGAGTATAAAACAGGCCGTGGATAAGAAGGGCAAGAGAACGGAGAATTTGTATATCCTGAAACCCCAGTACGAATTCATCAAGGAAAAAATATATTTCAACAAGTTGAAATGCTACAAGTTCGCCAAGGTGATCGAGGAACTGAAGGCTCTGGAGCTGATAGGCGACAAGGTGGACCACCCGCTTAACGGCAGCAAGGATTGCGCTGACACGCTGGCTGGCGCCGTATGGGACTGCATGATGAACGACAGCGGGGTTGTCGCGGCCGGGGTTGTTCCTTCAGGAGGAAACGAAAAAGAAAAAGAGCGTCCAGTAAATAATAGATTCAACAGGAGGCACATATGGGATTCCGCGATACGCTAGCCAACATGATTGCCGGCAGTTCGATCAACCAGAGAATCAAGGAAGCAGTTGACGAAAAGATGAAAGAGACAACCCCTCAGGCAAGCAATAGCGGCGGGAAGAATGAGGACTATGGATTCAGGAAGTTAACCGGGACAAACACCAAGCAACTCAATACCGTGGACCAGAAGAAGATGCAGAAAATCTGTTACTGGCTTTATGATACGAACGGAATAGCCCATCGCATGGCCGAGCGGTACAAGGATTTTGTTGTTGGCGATGGCATGTCATTTTTTTGCCGGGATAACTCGGTGATGGATATCCTGGTACAGCACTGGGAAGACGACCAGAACAGGTGGGAGCTCAAGCAGTACCAGAAAATAATGGAGCTCTCAATATACGGAGAACAATATTTCCCGGCATTTGTAAACGATGTCAATGGGGCGGTGCGTCTCGGATATGTTGATCCCGAAATGGTTAACAAGGTCGATACAGACCCGGAGAACCCAGAGAAGCAAATAAGTTTTGAAGTAAATTTTGCGAACAAACCTGAACCAAGATCTTTTAAGATTATAAATCTCGACACCGAGGCGGGATCGTCAACATTCGATTATTTGACAGGCGAAGCTTTTTTCTTTTCGATCAACTCCGTTGCCAACCAGCCGCGCGGCCGGAGCGATCTCCTGACACTTGCCGACAGCATCGATTCATACGAGCAGTATCTTTTCAACAGGTCCGAGAGATCAGAACTCCTCACCCGGATAATCTACGACCTGGAATGTACCGGGCTTAACCAGAAGGATATTAAAGAGCTTTTAAAATCGCTTCCTATTCCGCAGTCTAATGAATTCTTCGCACATAACGAAAAAGTAAAGTTGGACGTAAAAAGTCCGGAGCTCGGATCTCAGGACGCTTCGGCTGAGGCCAAGCTCCTATTCAACCATATCCTGGCCGGATCCGGATTCCCGCCACACTGGTTTGCCGGCGGCGAGGGTTTGACCCGGGCGACCGCGACCGCCATGGACCTGCCTACAAAGAAGCAGCTGAAGACCCGGCAGAGATATTTCAAATGGATGGTGTCGCGGATATTTAGGTATTGCATCCACCAGGCAATCCTGAAAAAAAGAATAGATCCGGTACTCAAGAATATCCCGGTCAAAATAAACCTGCCGAAGATAGAAGAAAAGGAAACTGAGATAATCGCGGGAACGCTGGTGAACCTTACCAACTCACTTGTCGCGGCCGTTGAAGAAGGATGGATCACCAGCG
>Ga0307378_10012293_pt1 | contig 10940 bp, 4 predicted proteins | sample UN1MG_FD_202238 | JGI IMG/M metagenome (GOLD analysis project Ga0307378, IMG submission 202238) | Soil microbial communities from Risofladan, Vaasa, Finland - UN-1 | ecosystem: Environmental > Terrestrial > Soil > Coastal area > Acid sulfate soil | place: Finland: Risofladan, Vaasa | collected...
CCCTAACCCCTAAACCCCTACCCCCTAAACCCCTATCCTTTGACTCATTCGATAAAGTTCAAATACGAGTCGTTATCCCTTATCTTAACCCTCTTCCAAGATGGGCTGAATTTTTTCGGTTCAGTCCCCTTTTTAAAAACCTCCAGGAATTTATTGGGCAGGTCACTTTCCGCCAGAAGGCCGTTTTCAGGATCGATAAAGACAAAAGATAAGCCATCCGGAACTTTAAAATTGAGGGTTCTGTTCTCCGTGCTCAAGACCTGACCCATAAATCTCACCCAGATCGGACATGCTGCCCGTGATCCTGTCTCCTCCGGTCCCAGACTCTGGTTGTTATCAAGTCCCACCCAGACCCCGGCCACCAGATTGGGGGAATAGCCGACAAACCAGGCATCCACAGAGCGGTCCGTAGTCCCGGTCTTCCCGGCCAAAGGGTATGGCAATACCCTGGCGGACTGTCCCGTGCCCCGCTGAATCACCCCCTGCAGCATGCTGGTCATGATATAGGCTGTCTGCGGAGAGATCACCATCTCTTTTCGGGCAGTATTCTCCTCCAGAACCCTTCCCTCGCGGTCAGTCACCCGGCGTATGAAAAGAGGCTCCACCCTGATGCCGCCATTGGCCAAAGGCCCATAGCTTGAGGTCAATTCCAATAAGGAAACACCGGAGGTACCAAGCGCAATGGAGATGACCCTGGTAACAGGGCTGGTAATGCCCATCTTATGAATGAAGGAGATAGCCACATCAATGCCCAGTTGATGTGCCAATTTCACCGTCACCACGTTCCTGGATTCCTCAAGGGCTGTTCGCAGTGTAGTCGGGCCGTAAAACCGCTTGCTGAAATTTTCCGGCTTCCATTTTTTCCCTCCATTATCACTGCCATCCAAAACAAAAGGGGAATCAATGATAATATCCGCCGGAGTAAACCCATTCTCAATGGCTGCGGTATAGATAATAGGCTTTATGGCCGAGCCCGGCTGCCGCCTGGCCTGGGTGGCCCGGTTAAATTTACTGAAGAAAAAATCTCTTCCTCCGACCATACTTTTCACAAAGCCATTACAGGGATCGATAGCCACCAGCGCAGCCTCAGTAAATTGCCCCCCCCCGCCTCTGCAGGCCGCTCTCCTCCCTGCGCTCATCAATGGCCTCAAGTCCTGCGGCCACAGCCCGCTCAGCAGCCCTCTGCATCTCTTCATCCAGGGTGGTGTACACATTGAGACCACCCTTGTACAGCAGGTTAGCCCCATATTCTTCTTCCAGATACTGGCGTATATATTCTATAAAATGCGGGGCAAGCTCTTCCTTCTGCTTCGAGGCCATGCGCAAAGGGGAAGAGATTGCGGAATGAAATTGCTCCTGGGAGATGTAGTTTACCTCCATCATCCTGCGCAAAACATGATTTCTTCTCTCCAGGGCCAGATAAAAATCGTTTTGAGGAGAATAGCGGTTTGGTGATCTGGGTAACCCCGCGATCATGGCGCATTCCGCCAGACTTAAGTCCCTGACGCTCTTGCCGAATACTGCTCTGGCTGCCGATTCCACACCATAGGCACCGTTTCCAAGATATATTTGGTTGAGATACAATTCCAGAATATCATTCTTGGTGTATGTTCGCTCGATCTGAATAGCCAGAATGGCCTCCTTGATCTTTCGGGATATGCTCCTCTCTGGTGTCAGGAACAATACCTTGGTCAACTGCTGGGTAATGGTGCTTCCACCCTCTTTAATCTTTCCAGCCTTGAAATCAACGTAAAAAGCCCGAATAATAGCTGTAAGGTCAACCCCATAATGGGAGTAAAAATCTCCATCTTCTACTGCCACAATAGCGTTGACGAGGTCCTTCGGCATCTCAGCCAGGGGGGTAAACACCCGCTGCTGCTGGTAAAATTCAGCAATGAGTTGATCATCAGAAGAATAAACCATCGTGGACACGGGGGGAAAATACTCTTCCAGCCACTCAAGCTGAGGAAGCTGGGAAAGATAGGCAGTGACCAGCCCGGCCACTATCCCCCCAAGTATAAAGCAAAAGATCATGGAGCAGAGGATTAACCGCTTGGGTATGTTCCACGTGGGTAATTTCCGGGGGGGGGATTTCCACTTAGGTAATTTCCACTTGGGCTTTTCCGGCGCTGGTACTTCCGGTGCTGACACTTCCGGCTCTAGTTCTGGCACCTTCGGCTCTGGTACTTCCGGCTTAGGCTCTTTTGGGTTGGACTCTTTTGGCTCTGGCGCTTCCAGCTTGGGTTTGTTTGGCTCTGGCACTTCCATTTTATGCCTATTTCTACGCTTTTCGCTTACTTCTGCGTTTTACTTTCTACGCTTATAGCACTAAGTAGACTGCACGGGAATTACGAGACCGGTTAATTTTACCCTTTTAGCGAATACTTTTAAGAAAGAGATCATCCAACCGTCATTCCCGCGAAGGCGGGAATCCAGTCTTTTCAGAGGCTTCTGGATTCCCGCCTTCGCGGGAATGACGAGGAAAGTGTGCACGCTGACAAACTCACCTAACCCCTAAACTGGTCGCGTATTTACCGCGCGGTGTACTAAGATACTACTTCATACTTCAATCGGATTCCCCGATTCACTTTGCTTCCACTCTGATAGTATCTCTATCCTAATACTATCTCTATCCTAATCTCTAGCCTAATCTCTAGCCTAATCTCTAGCCTAATCTCTAGCCTAATCTCTATCCTAATCTCTATCCTGATCTCTATCCTGATCTATAATGTCTATACTATCTCTATACTATCTCTATACTATATAGTATCGTTCTATCCGACGTAATTACTCAACCTGTTTCTTCAAAAAAATATTATTATCTTTTGTGAGGGGTGTCATTCCGAGGATTGGCAATTTCCGTCATCGTGAGAGTGAGCAAAAGCAATGTCATCCCGATCTACTCAGTCATAACCCTGAGCAAAGCAAAAGGGAATCGACACGGAGAAGAAATCCCTCTTCGTATTATCGAATCGCTTACATTCTGTTTCGCCAAAGCCAGGATTCTTTTACTGAAGCCAGGATAAGATTCTTCGCTCCCTGCTGGTTGGTCACCCAGAACGACAAATGGCTAAGCAGTCACTGTTTAGCTACAGCATCATATCATTGTTCTTCAGTTTTAACAATTTTATTGACATCTACCCACTTCGCTCTGTATAATTCATACCTGAAAAGCGGGCATAACTCAGCGGTAGAGTACAAGCTTCCCAAGCTTGGAGTCGCGGGTTCAAATCCCGTTGCCCGCTCTTCTTTTTTTATTAAAAATCAACAAGTTATCCTCTTTAATACCCCTAAAAATCGAGGCCCCAAAGAGGCCCCGGAATTCTTTTTGGGATCTAACTCATATCATTGCCATTCCAATAATCACTCACGATATCGCTTCCATTTGTTGGATAATTTGCTGTATATACCAATCAACTATTCCATTTATAACATTTCAACAATTCATCGACGCCTTTGTTAAATATGGCAACGCAGCCAAGGCCGCACGAAAGGCCGGATATTCGCCAAGAATAGCAAATCAAATAGGCTATGAGAACCTCTGTAAAATTTCAATATCAGACCGAACCAGTGCCGGACTTTTTGATAAAAGAAAAACCTGAAAATATCCGATCTTTATCCTGCGAGCCTATCCCAAAATCCCTACTCTCCCCCCCTTTATAAAGGGGAAAGGGAGAATTCTTAACAGAGAGCTCTATTTTGGGATAGGCTCGCCTGATTCTGATTCCGAATCATTCGCTATACTCTATAATCATTGTTCTTTAATCATGGAGTATGAGCGTGCAGCGGTGTATGAGTGTGCAGATCAGAATTAAAAACTTATTCTAAAACCTCCGACAACTGCCGCAATCATTGTTCGTAATCTCGGACAATAGGCAAGGGTCAGGGTTTAAATGGTAACAATTCTCGTAATTCACGGCTACTGATAAATCGAGATCTGCCCCCTGCGCCCAACATTAATCTCTCGCAAGGGAAACTCTCACAGAAGAAATATCTGTTATCAACCTTAAGCTCAACTGATGAGGAGAAAAAAACGATGAGAGGAGGAAGATGAAATCAGGGGGAAAGGTACTTGGTGTGTACGGGATCATGACTATCATTATATTCATCGGATTTGCACCTGGATTTTCAGGCAGGCCCGATGCCTGGTGCAAGGCGGATGCAGCGCAGCTTTCTTCAGTGTCGGAGTCTTCCGGTATATGTTCATCATCGATCGAATTGGTCCAATCGACCCGATCGACACAATCAATCCTATCAATCCTATCAATCCAATCTACTCAATTGTCCCAATCGACTCGATCGACTAAATCGACTCAATCGAACCAATTGTCCCAATTGTCCCAATCGACTCAATCGAACCAATCAACCCAATCAACCCAATCAACCCGGCCAGAGCCCTGCCCGATCCTGATTCGGACACTCGTGGCCAAGGCAGAGCCTGATGAATGTTATAACGGGATCGGCAAACCTTATCCTCCTGGACCGCCCTGCTCCGAGGGCATACCCAAGGTAAATCAGACCTATCTCTGGGGCATGACCAGATCCGGCGACGATCTGTGGTTTGCATCCTCCGCTAATGTAAGCTGCTTGGCTATGGTCAATTCAAGCTTCTCCAATCCGACGCCGGAGGAGACCTCTACCCATGTTTGCGAGTATGGCGAGTCCCGATTTTCTCCTCCTCTGCCGCCTCAGCAGGGTGACTGGAGGCCGCCCAGGATCTATGTCTATAATACCGCCGCCAGGACTCTGACCGAAAAAACACCCCAATGTTCGCCGGATGATTGCCGGATCAAAACGACGATGGGGATTCGCTCGGCGGGTACGCTCGACAAGGTAGTCATCTTCGGAGGGCCGTGTCTATCAGCGATCGCCGGGATCAATCTCTTTGCCTTTCGGACGGATACGGGGGCTTATCTGGGGTCAACGACTCTCGCTGCCTATGCTGACATCAGAAAGTGGCTCGTCGTGAAAGATGTCCTTTACACGGCAGTGCGCAACACATCAGGAGGAGGAAGCGTGCTGCGCTGGAGAGGCAGCCTGCTCAATCCTTTCCTATTCGAGAAGGTTGGCACCCTGGATAGTGAGGGCGTAGAACTGGCCGAACATGAAGGTCGCCTCTTCGTGACAACCTGGCCGGAGGTAATCGTTCCACCGTCGGCAATGGCCGGCCTTTATATGAGTCCGCTTATTCCGCCGGAAGGGCTGACCCTGGTCCATGCACCTGCCTGGGCAAAAGTCTGGCAGGTGGATGACTACGAGCCTGACCAGCTTACAGCCGTTACTTGCGGAGGAGGTGCTCTGGCCTCATTTAAAGGCTATCTCTACTGGGGGACCTTGTGTACTCGTGTCAACTACGGGAACCCGGAAGATCCGGAAGGGTATGCACTGGCTGCCAAGAGATCCGCTCGATCCACCACTGTCTTCCGTGGCCGGAATTTTGGCACCAGCCGGAAAGAAATCCAGCTCCTCTACGGAGAGGAAAAGCTCTGGAAGTGTACTCCCAGCCTTCTTGATCCCAACCAGATCGAGTGGGAGGAGGTGAATAACAACATGGGTGGCGCAAAGCCGCTCTACGGCCCATCCGGTTTTGGCAATCCGAATAATGCCTATACCTGGTCTATGGCCGTTTTCAACGATCAGCTTTTTGTTGGAACTCTGGACGCTAACTTGGAGAGTGACAGCAATCGGAACACCCCTTTTGCCGAAACGCCGGGGGCCGATCTTTTCCGCTTTTACGATTCGAATACCCCGGCCATGTACGAAACCTGGGATGGACTTGGCAATCCGTGTAATGCCGGTATTCGCAACATGATTGCAGCGGAAGATGGTCTTTATATAGGTACGGCCGGTCCGGCCAACCTGGTGACCGATCCCGACAAACCGCATGGAGGATGGGAACTGATCAGGCTGACGGTACGACCTCCAGTTCCGAATGTTGATCCCCTTCCTCCCCTTACAACTGAATGCGGAGTAACCCTGTCCCCGCCTACAGCCACCGGAGACTGCCCGACGGAAAAAATCGCGGCCACGACCACCGATCCTCTGATTTATACCGAACCAGGCACTTATACCGTAACCTGGACCTATGCTCATGGCTGCTATGCTTGCGATGGCAGCGATTGTGCCACTCAGACACAGGAGGTGATCATTCGCGATACGCAGCCCCCAGTCCCGCTCCTTGACCATCTTCCCGATATCACCGGAAGAGGCAGGGCCGTCCTGACTCCGCCCACGGCTGTGGATAATTGTGCAGGAAAGATAACTGCCACGACAGGCGATCCGCTTACCTACAGTGTACCGGGTAATTACCTGGTAACCTGGGTCTATGACGACGGCCACGGCTACTCCACCATTCAGACTCAGAATATAACGGTCGAGCTTTCTGTGAATATTAAACCCGGCATATACCCTCATCTGCTTAACCCGAAGAGCAGAAAAACGCTCTTGGTAGTGGTCCCCGGCAGTAACGGATTCGATGTTGCCAGCATCGATCCTGCCTCGATCAGGCTCAGCCGCGATGGTGTTTCGGAGGAAGTTGCACCGATTCGCCAAAACTATAGGGATCTGGCTGCACTGACGTCCGGCGGAGAGGGGACAGCACTGACGTCCGGCGGAGAAGGGACAACACTGTCATCCATCGGAGAAGGACCGGCTCTGCCATCCGTCGGAGAAGGGCCAGCTCTACCATCCGACGGAGAGGGGCCTGCTCTGCCATCCATCGGAGAAGGACCGGCTCTGCCATTCGACGGAGAAGTGCCAGCACTGCCATCCGTCGGACAACTGCCAGCACTGCCATCCGTCGGAGAAGGGCCATATGACTGTTTATATCCGAGCAGTGATGGTTATCCGGATCTGATCCTCGACTTTAAATCCCAGGAAGTTGTCAGAAAACTGCAATTAAAAAAAGTTGCGGGGAAAATTGTACCACTTATCCTTACCGCTCATCTCAAGGCAGCAAATGGCGGCAGCTCGGTCAAAGGCAGGGATTCCGTGATGATCAGCTTCCCCTGGCAATACCTTTATGAGCATCGGCGATGATCTATTTCGTCATTTCCGCGAAAACTCGTCCCCGCCAAACCTCGTCCAGGGCTCCAAGAATAGCCTGGAATCCAGTTGCTTTCTTCTGGATTCCAGCTTTCGCGGGAATGACGGTGATTTGGGAATGACGGTGATGCGGGATTGACGGTGATGCGGGAATGATGGTGATTTGGTGGACTCATTTTCCTTAAATAGTCGGGATTCGTAACCGGCGAAGGACTTCCGTCATGCTATACTATAGCGGTTTTCAGTTGGTTAAACTACAGATCACACTCCCTTACAGATCACACTCCCTTTCCTAAAGGGCAATGTAATTAACTTAAGGGTCGATTAAGGGAGGGCTTTTGCTCGCGGTGGAGTTTTCGGCTGCAGGCATTAAGCTGATGGCAGTGTTTTTCTCCCTCGCCCCTCTGGGGAGAGGGCCGGGGTGAGGGGCTTTATTGGTGGGTAGTTCTGAAGTTAATGACATTGTCCTAAAGGGGCCGGAGGGATTTTTAATATCTGTAGCATACTACACTTTTGAGTAACCAATTGAAATATAAATAATTTTGTAATCTCCACTCGTCATTCCCGCGAAGGCGGGAATCCAGTAATATCAAGGCTTCTGGATTCCCGCCTTCGCGGGAATGACGAAAAGTGCGAAAGTATAGTAGCATACACAATTGAGAAACGCTAAAAAAAATTCTGCAGTTCAGTTGATTTATCTTTTCGATGAGTCTTTCCTTGTTATGTACAGGCCGCGGGAATTCCCCGTTGAATTACCTACCGTGCAAAAAAAATCTTGGAATCAGTAGGAAGAAAAATCTATTGTTAACGTGGAAGAGAAATCTATTGTTACATGTAACATGTATCTGATATAGTATCATGGATTTGCTATAATATTATGATGTCACTCTTAAGAGGGTGATTAAAAATCACCCTGGATAGAGCGATCTCTATAAGCTAAAAAATAACCCGATTAATTGATTAGTAGGGTATCTACCAGAGATGCCTATAATTTTATTTAAATTTAAGGTAACTACTCAGGTAGGCACAAAGGGGCAAAGTGGCAAAGGCACAAAGAAAGAAGTTAAGCAGCAAATAGGCAAGACAACTTTGTGCCTCTGTGCCTCTGCCCCTATGAACCTGAGTTACAAATTAAGCTGGTTAGGGTTGGATCAATATCTCAAAAAAGCTGTTCGTAGTCCATTCACAGAGGCTGGAAGCCTCTCCTCCCTTACGTTTGCTGCTCTTATGTTGGTTGCATTCTCCGGCGCATCTCATCCGGCCATACCTTAAAGCCCAAGCCACGTTATTTTTTACTTTTCAGAGTTTTTCAATACTTTTCAAATGGATACTATGGATACTGTGGATATAAGAAAAGACTTCTTCATAAGCTACAACAAAGCTGACCGCGCCTGGGCGGAATGGATTGCCTGGCAGTTGGAAGAGGCAGAAAAATATGAAGGGGCAGGCAATTATACGGTTGTGCTCCAGGCTTGGGACTTTCGGCCAGGCTCAAACTTCGTGCTGGAGATGCAGCAGGCTGCCTCGAAAACAGAGCGCACCATTGCCGTCCTGTCGCCGGATTATTTCGAAGCAAAATTCACCCACCCCGAATGGGCTGCGGCCTTTGCGAAGGACCCCAAGGGAGAGAACGGAAAATTGTTGCTGGTGCGTGTACGGGAATGTGACCCGGAAGGGATATTAGGCCCGATTATCCGTATTGATCTTGTGGGGAAGGATGAAACAGCGGCCAAAGATGCTTTGCTTGCCGGACTGAAGCGAGGGCGTGTCAAACCGAGTGTAGCGCCAAAGTTTCCAGGTGGCACGGCTCCTGGTACCGGATGCCACAACCACACTGTTCCCAAGCCGGAACGATACCCCGGCAATGCTGAGGTTCCGCAAGCCCGATCTGAGAGTCTCCAAATCCAAAATGTTCCTCCACCTAATCCATTCTTCACTGGCCGTGAGGAGATCCTGAAGGAATTGCATACCGCGCTCAGCTCTGGCGGTAGGGCAGCCCTGTCTCAGCCTATGGCTATCAGCGGGCTTGGCGGGATCGGCAAAACCCAGACAGCCATTGAGTATGCGCATCGGTATAAGGATGATTATCAAGCAATCCTATGGGTCAAGGCCCACGCCCGCGAGTCTATGGTGCTGGATTTTGCCGCCATAGCTGGCCTTTTGAATTTACCTGAGAAAGATGCCCAGGATCAAAGCCTTGCTGTTGCCGCAGTAAAACGATGGCTGGAAGGAAATAACGGATGGCTCCTTATTTTTGATAATGCAGATAATCCAGGGTTGATCAAAGAGTTCCTTCCTGACTACCCGAAAGGCCATATCCTGCTGACCTCTCGCGCTCAGGTCTTTGATGTGCTCGGCATAGCCAGGCCAGTCGGCATAAAAGAGATGTTGCCTGATGAAGCTTTGCAGTTTCTCTATACGCGCACCGGGCGGTATGATACTGGGCCGGATGATAACGGACGGAATGATGCAGGGCTGAATGATACTGAGCAAGAAGATAACGGGCAGAATGTTAACGGGCGGGATGATAACGATCCAGGGGAGAGGAATGCAGTAGAGCAGCTTGCACAAAAAGAGCGGCTTTCGAAGGAGAGGAATGCTGCACAGGAGCTTGCACAGGAACTTGGCCATCTTCCTCTGGCCCTTGAGCAGGCAGGGGCTTACATCATGGCAAAAATGGTTCGCTTTCAGGATTATCTCACCAGCTACCGGAGGCAGCACCTCAAATTGCTGGAGAAATCCATGCCTATAGCAGGTGATTATGAAAAATCAAGGCCTGTAGCGAATGATCGTCCTGCATCAGTTGCCACTGCCACTGTTGCCACTACCTGGACGATGAACTTTCAGGAAGTGGAAAAAGCATCCGAAGCCGCTGCGGACCTTTTACGCTTCAGCGCGTTCCTGAATCCGGATAACATCCCATGTGAACTCCTTGCCGAAGGAGCCTCGCAGCTTGGGCCTGTCCTCTCTGCTGCCCTAGCTGATGCGAATGAGGATCGGCTCATTATCAGCGAGACACTGGAGCCGCTTACCCGTTACTCTCTTATCAGCCGCGATCTGGATTCATCTACTTACACTATCCACCGACTCGTGCAGGAAGTGCTGAAGAGTGGCATGGATGAGCCTACCTGTCGGCTTTGGGCTGAGCGTACTATTCGGGCACTGAATCAATCGTTTCCAAACCCTGAGTTTGCCAACTGGCCCTTGTGCGATCGCCTTCTCCCTCATGCCCAGGCTGCAGCAAAGATCATCGAGGAGTTATGCTTCGAGTTCCAGGAAGCAGCGCGCCTTCTCAATAAGGCAGGCTACTATTTGAATGGACGTGCCCAATATGCAGAGGCAGAGCCGCTCTGCAAACGGGCTCTGGCCATCTGTGAAAAGGTGCTTGGCCTGGATCATCCCAATGTAACCACAAGCCTCAACAATCTAGCGATGCTCTACTATGCCCAGGGCCAGTACACCGAAGCAGAGCCGCTCTACAAGCGGGCTCTGGCCATCGGTGAAAAGGCGCTTGGCCTGGATCATCCCAATGTGGCCCAAAGCCTCAACAATCTGGCGGCACTCTACGATGACCAGGGCCAGTACGCCGAAGCTGAGCCGCTCTGCAAGCGGGCTCTGGCCATCTTTGAAAAGGCGCTTGGCCTGGATCATCCCGATGTGGCCCAAAGCCTCAACAATCTGGCGCTGCTCTACTATGCCCAGGGCCAGTACGCCGAAGCAGAGCCTCGCTGCAAGCGGGCTCTGGCCATTAGGGTAAAGGCGCTTGGCCTGGATCATCCCGATGTGGCCACATGCCTCAACAATCTGGCGGCGATCTACCATGCCCAAGGCCAGTACGCCAAAGCAGAACCGCTCTATAAGCGGGCTCTGACCATCAGGGAAAAGGCGCTTGGACA
>Ga0307378_10012294_pt1 | contig 10939 bp, 11 predicted proteins | sample UN1MG_FD_202238 | JGI IMG/M metagenome (GOLD analysis project Ga0307378, IMG submission 202238) | Soil microbial communities from Risofladan, Vaasa, Finland - UN-1 | ecosystem: Environmental > Terrestrial > Soil > Coastal area > Acid sulfate soil | place: Finland: Risofladan, Vaasa | collected...
GCGGCTGTTCGGAGCAGCGCAGCGTTAAAAGATTCTTTTCTAAGACTTCCGGAAATTCCAAGTATTGTCAGCATATCATCCTCCTATGAAAAACCATAAGCACACAGTTTTTAACAGAATAGACCGTGCTCTGTCATACAGGGTTTAAAATTTAGACCTTTGAAATCGCCTGGCGCATTGAATAGGGTGCTCCAACTCAACCACGATACCTTAAAAGCCCGCTTTATGGCAACATTGAATTTTTCGGCACCAAGATTTCGACGAAGCGTTTGCCCTTCGGCACCACCGGGTACGTCCCAAGTAAAAGCGGTGCGAAACTTGCGTTACTCGAGCGCTTTCACCCGTTCAGGAGCGGTGTTCTTGGGACTAATCTTATACCAGATTTTCTGGACCGTCCCGCTTTCGTCCATTTTTCTGAAATTTATGTTGTAAAGTTTTGTATCAAACTTTAATAAAAAGATTACCATAATATGCCATCTGTCAATGCGTTGAGATTGGCCGTTTATCAATGGCTTAAGCCTGCCAGTTTCGGGGGATAATTCGGGCATGGTTTCGTTTCCACGTCTAAACTCTTTAAGGAGGTGGGTATGATCAAGCGATTTTGCCTCACGGTAATTGTCGTCCTGTGGGTTTTGGCACCTGGGGTTTTGGCGGCCGCCGGCGAAGCACCCATCAGCGATGCCACCCAGGAATGTCTGGAGTGCCACAGCGAGTTTCATCCGGGTATCGTTCAGGACTGGCACAACAGCCGACATTCGAAAATGACACCCCGAAACGCCTTGAAAGCGGATAAACTGAAACGGAGAATGTCCGGCACATCGGTACCCCAAGCCCTTCAAAACCAAGCTGTCGGATGCGCTGAATGCCATACCCTTAGAGCCGGCGCTCATTCAGATACATTCGAGCATAACGGGTATGAAATCCATGTGGTGGTCAGCCCGGACGACTGCGCCACATGTCATGTGACGGAAAGAACCCAGTTCGCCGAAAACCTCATGGCGCATGCGTATAAAAACCTGGCGGAGAACCCCCTCTACCAGGACCTGCAGCGGACCATTCTGGGCGAAAGCACCGTCGAAGATGGCAAAATTCGTTTCAGCCCGGCCAATGGCCTCACCCGTGCAGAGGCCTGCTTTTACTGCCACGGCACCCGGCTGGAGGTAACCGGATATGAAACCCGGGATACCGATGCCGGAGAACTCGAATTTCCGATCATCAGCGGCTGGCCGAATCAGGGTGTGGGCCGCGTGAACCTTGACGGCAGCCGAGGGGCCTGCTCCGCCTGTCATTCCCGGCATCATTTCTCCATTGAGATGGCCCGTAAACCTTATACCTGCAAGGAGTGCCACGCAGGGCCCGATGTGCCGGCTTTCAAGGTATACTCTGCCAGTAAACACGGCAACATCTTTTCTGCCATGAACAGCACCTGGAACTTTACGGCGGTGCCCTGGACCATCGGTACAGATTTTTCTGCGCCGACCTGTGCCGCATGTCATATCAGTCTGCTGGTCAATGCCGGCGGAGCGGTGGTCAACCCGCGTACCCACCAGATGAACAACCGTCTGGGATGGCGGATTTTCGGCCTTATTTATGCCCATCCGTACCCCAAAGAACCCGACACCACCAAGATTCGTAACCGTGCCGGTCTGTCGCTGCCCACAGACTTTGACGGCGGATTTGCCAAAGATTACCTCATCGGCCCCGAAGCGCAAAAAATACGCCGGCAGACCATGCAGAACACCTGTCTGAACTGCCACAGCACCGCCTGGGTCAAGAGCCACTTTGTGCGGCTGGACAACGCCATCCAGACTTCCAACGCCAAGGTCCTAACGGCCACCGGTCTGGTGAGCAGAGCCTGGGAAAGCGGCTACGCCCAAGGGCCGGACCAGAAAGGCAGCCCGTTTGACGAGTTCATCGAACGGCGCTGGAGCGATGCCTGGCTTTTCCATGCCAACAATGTCCGGTTTGTGTCCGCCATGGCCGGCGGGGGTGACTACGGCGTGTTCGAAGACGGCCGCTACCCGCTGACCAGCGCGCTCCTGGATATGCAGAGCTGGCTGGAAGCCCGGGACATGATGTCACCGGCAAAGAAGCAGTGAAACGTCGGTCTTATCAGCGCTTGACGGGAGCATACGAGAGCTTCATCCCCGATGCCCGTCAAATCAATGGCTTCTAGGGTATTTTCAAGAAAAAAAGGTTTTTGTGTGGGGGCATGTCCTGCAGGTGTTTTATTTTACTATCCAATAATTCCAAATGGTTGCAAACAGATGAAAGGCTTCGGATCCACACGGATGTTGAAATTCCGGGAGCCGATTCTTGCCGGTCACAATATCATGACCGATTTAATTCAAAAGAAATCCGTTTGTCTGGGTCGCCTTTTCTACGGCGAATGACATTCCCGATACCGGATCTGGCTTTCGATTTCTCTTTTCTGGCTCGGGATTTCTCGTAGAGTTCAATGTTTTTTCGAAGTAAAATTTCCAACGCCTTTTTTTTCTTTTCCACACGTGCCTCCGCAATTCCATAAAACCGGTACTGATATGTTCAAATGAACAACGCTTTTGGCTCAATAATATTTTAACGATATCAAACAGCAACCCTCAATGAGAAACGCATAAAAAAGGGCGAGGGTTCTTCTAATTCGGTCCGGCTAAAATAAATCTTTTATTATTCTTTTGTTCGGGATTTCAATTTTCCATCAAGTCCGTTTCTACGCTCCCTTTCAGCCCTGCGCTCTGGAATGTGCGTGTCGTATGAGAATTGACGCCGGTCTAACCTCGAGCGCTCTTCTTTTTTATCCATGTCAAATGACGACATTAAATCTTTCCTATCCGATATTGTCTCTTCCAAAGCTAACGCAACTCTTCGCTGGGTGTCCTTTCGGCATGGGAGACCTTGTTCTATCCGTGTAATGGTCATGGGTGAGATATTGGCCGTTCTAGCCAGCTCCGTTTTGCTGATCATAAGGGATTCTCTGATTTTTTTTAAATCGATTTTGCGCATTGTCTAACCTTTTAAACCGGTTGGCTCTATTGGGTATTCCTTGACGGATATTTTTAAAGTTCTCTTCATAAAGCTGCTGAGAATCTCCCCTTATGGCCACGACCTTGCCTGGAGAAGGCGAGCACCTTGTTTTATCTTCGAGCTCTGCATATTCGGGCTTTATATAAGAAAGCGGAAAAATAACATCCGCTCTCACGCCCGAATAATACAGTTTTGATTTTCTGATTGGCAGAAGATTTAATGGGTTAATTAAGGCACTGAATGTTACCGATAATTTGGCAACAAACAATCCATATGTAAACAACGAAAAATTATAAGCATAATATAAGGCAAAAGCTTATATTATGTCAGGGGCAAAAGGAAGGATCTAAGGTTTGTTTTTGTGTTTCGGAGACCCAGTTTGTTTCTGATATTATTCCGGTGAAAATCAATGGCACCCGTGGAGGAATTCAACAATTCAGCGATCTCTTTGGTTGTCTTGCCATCCCTAACGAGCCCGGCGACCTGAATTTCACTCGGGGTAAGATCAGAAAATTTCGAGAACAGCTGGTGAAGAAATGGTGCAATAATATCCTCAATGTTCGATTTAATAATATTTAAATATACCATCTGCCGATCATTCAATCGACTGTTATTCAGTTTTTCAATATAAGGAAGCACGAGCTTCTTCACATTTGCAATGACTTTTTCTTCCAATTCTTTTTTATCTTCGTCCCTGTGCTTCAGGAGGACTTTCAAGGCTGCATTGACTTCCTGAAGCTCATGTGTTTTATTCTCTAATTGTTTCCCCCTTTCTAAAAGGGCCAATTCCACCCGTTTGCGCTCGGTGGTGTCATGAATAATCGAATATAGAAGTTCTCTGCCATGTACCTTGATGGGTCCGCTGAACACCTCGACATCACGGATTTCGCCGTTTGCCAGAAGGTGCTGAAAATAAAATGATCGGCGCTGTTCCTTCTTCGCTTTTTCCATTTCCTGAAACACTTGTTCGACCGAAAGCGTATTGATATCTGTAATCTTTTTGCCGGTAAGCCCTTCAAAGCTCCAGCCATAGAAGGCGACAGCTGCCGGGTTGGCATCGACGATATCGGCACTCTCCGGATCTATGAGGAGCATCACGGAGTGGTTGTTCTTGAAAAGGCTCCGGTACCGTTCTTCACTCTCTCTAAGTGCCTTTTCACCTTTTTTGCGATCGGTGATATCCAGAATCATTCCGGATATGGTATCTCCTTCAAGAACCGCACTTAAAAGTATATTTTTTGTTTCACCGGATTTTGTAAGCGCTTCAAATTCGAAATCCTTAAGGCTGCCCGATTCATTCAGAGATTGTATCAAAACCTTTCTGTCTTCGGCATTCTTATATCGAACAATGGCGCTTTCTAACAGAATCTCTTCCGGAGACTCAAACCCAAAGATCGTTGCCGACGCTTCGTTTACATAGAAGATATCGCCTTTGATACTGCTCTGATAAATCCCCACAAGGGAAATATTTAAAAGATTCAAGTATCTTTTGTCTGATTCTTTCAACTTCCTCTCAGCCCGGTCGCGCGCTTTAATCTCTCCCTTGAGACGCCGGACAGTTTTAGCCAATTCGGAATTTTGATCCCCTGCGCGCCGTTCAAGCTCTGTGTTTGCTTTGCGCAACGCCGCTTCTGCCCGCTTGCGTTCAACAGCTTCATTCTCTAACGCCTCGATCTTTTTTTCCAATTCTTTATCGGTCGGTTTTGTTTCCATGGGACCTTTCTCCAATTATTCCAACACGAAAAAACAGGTGCAATTTTGATTTATTTTTTCCCGCAAATGCGTCTTAGAAGTCATTTGAAGCTCCCTGCAGCCCCGCAAGGCGGGATTTTTGCCCCAGTTAAACAGAAAAAACGATAGGTTTCACGGGGTAAACTTCACTCCAACACGCTTGCAGGGTAAGTGTTTAGGTTTTTTATATATTTTGTAGATACAAATGTGTTTTCATAACGCTTTTATAGATGAGATATAAATTTTTTAATACAATCCTATTTTGTTTACGATCAATTAGGGTATATTCTAAAGGAGCATTATACATTCGTCGGCCAATGAATTGCAAGAAGAGGATGTTTGGGTGATCGGATATGGAAATAATCTACAAATCGCCATTCTGATTTAAAAATGGATGCCGGAACAAAATTGCTTGTAACCGGACCGCAAAGACGTTATAAGCCCCTTGCGCTGATTTTTTATAGATAATCGACAGTGCGATTCTTTAACGTTTACAATACCAATCTAAGATCATGGGCTTATTATCATCACGCATTTCCGTAACACGCTATAAAGTCAAGGGCAGACTGGACGGCTCGGTACATGAAACCGTATACCAGAGCCTTAAACAACGTTCAATTCCCAACATCGAAGATGACGGGTCGGAAGCCATCGTCGGCTGGACATCCTTTGAGAATCCGTACGCTCCCGATTTTGAAGGGTATTCTTTTGTTTTCGGTGCCCATATGGTTTTTGCCCTGCGGATCGACAAAAAGTCCATTCCGCCGAAACTCGTTCGGAAACATTGTACCTTAGAGGTTGCCAAACGCCTGGCGGACACCGGCCGACGCTATTTATCCGCCAACGAGAAAAAAGCCATCAGAGACCATATCGTCCTCACCCTCAGCCGCCGAATTCCGGCAACCCCAAACGTCTTTGATTTGGTTTGGGATTACAAGGAAGCCTCCGTGTGGTTCTTTTCCAATCTGAAATCGGCCAACGAGGCGTTGGAGACGCTTTTTATCAAATCTTTCGGCCTGCAGTTGATCCGTCTGTTCCCGTATACCACGGCCGACCTGATCGCCGGACTATCGGACGGTGAACGCGATCTATTGGAAAAACTGGAACAGAGCCAATCTGAGGGATAACCGATGCTGGATGTCGCCATCGCATATCGCCGTTACCAATTCTTAGGCAACGAATTTCTGACCTGGCTGTGGTTCATGATCGAAACCGATCAGAACTCGTTGCGCCAATACGATCCGGATCTTATATCCCTGAACATCGGCAGCCGCTTGGTGCTTGAAAATACGCGCAACAACGCCAAAGAAACCATCACCATTAAAGGGGATGAGGCCAACCTGGAAGAAGGACTGGTGGCGCTGAAAAAAGGGGCCGTAGTTACCGAAATGCATCTTTCCTATAAAAGCGTCGGCCAAGACTGGCTGTTCAGCCTCAAGGGGGAAAGTCTCAACATTTCCAACCTGAAACTACCCGAGACCGGACCGGTGGAGACTCCGGAAGATCTTGAGGGCGTTGTGATCGAAAAGGCCTATCTTCTGGAAAAGGTCATTGGGCTGGTGAACAATCTCTTTTCCCACTTCATTAAACTGCGGGTATCCGATACGTGGCGCAACCAAACGGTTTCCCAGATCCGTAAATGGTCGGCATCATAGAAAAACGCTGTGTTTTTGAAATCTTCAGCCCGCATTTCTCATGAAGAATATCCATGCTAAAGCGGGTTATTTTTAGATCGGGTCACTCCGAGCGGGCCGGTGCCGGTGAGGAAAAATTTAACCCAATCAAAACCGAACTTCATCAATTCCACATCCGATTCCTTTAATTTGTCGGCGGTTTCCCGCAGGACATCAAACCGGGACAAAAAAGTGCTTCCAAAGATGAATTTTTTAAATTCATCGCCGTTAAAACATGCCATAAAGGCCATTTTTAATGCCGGGCTGTCGAGACCTTCGGGGCCCCACGGATTTACTCTAAACAGGGTGTCTATGTCGACCCACAGATCATTCATATCATTAAACAATTGTATTTGCTGGTCTTCAATCCACGCTTTGACAGTCCATTCGTGGGATTCTTTGTGCCCCAGACAGTAAGAATCTTCGGCCACAAAGTATAAAACTGTTCGTTCGTTTTCATCCTCGGTCCTTGCCACGGCGCGTTCCATTGGATATGCCCGGCATGAAAACGGCCGGTCTTCGTATAGGGTGCATCCTCGCGTTGACAGAAAAGGACATGATCTCTCATCATCATCCGACATTTTCAGCATAAGATTGGGAAAGTATGGATTGTCCCGAATGGCTTGAAACGTATACCGTTCCAAAAATTTATCCGAAGACATGCCAAGCCGGTTTTTCATGCGGATGACGTCATACGGATAAAGATACATGTCTGCATCTTTGCAGCACCGGGTAAAACATGCCACACCGGAATGGCAATCAAACTTGAATATGTCTCCTGTGAGGAGTCTGCTTCTGCCGCTTTTTTGTGTGCCGGATATATCTTTCATAATTCAAAATTCACCTTTCCCCGCCTGTGTATTTATTTAATTTTGTTTGGGCTCATTTAGGAAGCCTATAACTGAAGAACAGGCATGCAAATGACATGATCAATGACGCCCAAAAAACCCAAGTAACACCTTGAGCAACAGCATCCCGCAAAGAGTGTTGAACCGTTTTGGAGAGAAAAGACTGTATCTCCGGTCTAAAAAGGTCTTCGATGTTCTGATGAAGATGATTGGAAATAGACAAGGGAATTTTTTCATAGATACCGGAATGCATCAGTGAATCCATGGTCTCTGAAAGTCGAGCGGTTACAAAACTTCCAGAAACACCGATCCCGATGGTGCCCCCCAGGGTTCTGCTGAATTGATGGGAGGTGGTGGCCACCCCAAGGTCTTCTACAGAGAGGCTGTTCTGGACAATGAGAAGGGTGGAAATAGAGACAAAACCCATTCCCAGGCCGGCAATGGCCAAAACAATGGAAAATGCGGTCAGAGACGTTGAAATGGAAAATGTAAGTGTCATCGCGCAGCCCGCCAAAAGTAAAACAGAACCCAGCAGCGCAGACGGTTTTTCTTTCAGCAGATGGATCATCTGTCCGCAAACCAATGCCCCCACAGACCATCCCAGGCTTAAGGGAACCATGGCCATCCCCAGTTGAGCCGGGGTTTTTCCCAGGGCACCTTGAATAAAAAGCGGGCTGAATGCCGAAACTGAAAAAATTGAAAAACTGGCAAAAAAGGCTGCGCTGTTGCCGATATTAAAACCTCGAACTCGGAAAAACCCGATGGGTAGAATCGGTTCCTTTGCCCGCCTTTCAACGGTGTAAAAGACCCGGGATGAACATAGCGTTATAACGAAAAGTCCGAGGATCTGCGGTGAAGTCCATGCGTAGGAGCGGCCGGCCAGTAAAAATGCGGTCAGCAATGCCAGAATGGTTGTCGAAAGTGTTAAAGCCCCCAGATAATCGATGTCAGCGTCTCTTTTTTTCTCCCGGGTTTCCTCTAAATATCTCCAGATTCCGATAAAGGCTAAGATTCCAAGAGGTATGTTTATAAAAAAAATCCAGCGCCATGAAAAGTAATTCACAATAAACCCGCCCAAGGTAGGCCCCAAAACACTGGATAAGCCCCAAACGAAACTGATCAGAGACATCATTTTACCCCGTCTTTCCGGTGGGGAAATATCCGCCAGAACAATATAGGCCAGGGCAAAATTACCGCCGGCCCCCACGCCCTGGACAGCCCGGGATACGGTAAGCTGGGTCATGCTGTGCGATGCACCTGCGCAAACCGAGCTGATTAAAAAAATGACGATGGTTATCATATAAAGCCTTTTCCTGTTGAAAAGGTCGCATAGCTTGCCGAAAATTGGAAGGGACACGGCACGGGAAAGAAGATAGACAGAGAAAACCCAGCTATAAAGCTCTATGCCGCCAAGATCTGACACAATTGTCGGCATGGCGGCGCCCATGATCAGGGTGTCAAGGGCGCCGAGAAAAAGCGCCAATAGTGCTGCAGCAATAACATACAATCGTTTTTTCCCGCTGAGAAAAACATCTTTTTCTCTAACCGGTTGACGTTCCGTCGAGATTTTGAAAGATGCACTTTTAGGATGATTCACGGACAATATGTTCCTCTAACACGCGGGGATCTTATTTCAAATTACATCAAGGGGAGTATATCCGCTTTTTATACCAAAGCAAGATCCAAGTGGACCTTTTTAGAACGCTGACTTCGCGCAAACAAAATGAAGGCCCATAGGATCCCGTTTAAATGGATCTTTATTTAGTCCTGTGGAGTGAAATTCTAGACCGTTTTATAAAAAAGATGGACATTGTAACAAATTTTTATTAGGATTATGTATAACTTACCGTATCACGAAAAATCATGAAGAAAAATTCGGTCAACGACAACTCCCAGGAAAGAAGATACGAGACCCGAACGGTTCTCGATCAATACTACAGTGTAGAATTTCGATTGAAGGACATCGCCAGCACCTATCAGTTTAAACTCAGGGACATCTCATCAAACGGTCTGGGCATTCTGGTCCATAAAGGGTCTGAGGTATTAAAATACCTAAAGGTGGGCGATACGCTGGACATGAAATATCTTCCCCCGGAATCTGCAGGCCTTTCTCAATCCTTAAAAACACAAGTCGTACACATCACCCAAAAAGACCGGGATCCTTTTAAGGGGCATTTTTTGATGGGTCTCTCGATCATCGAAAAACAGGATCTTGACATTTAGTGCGTGGGTCTAAAAAACCACGCCACGCTTTCTTTGGATCTTCTGATACGTTTATTCTACAGAGTGCCGAATCTGACTCTCGGCGATAGTCTTGCCTGCCTGATATACCGCTTTCTTAGGCCGCCGTCCGAAATCAATGATCATGTTGGCAAATTACTTCCAAAAGCTCGTCCATATCAAAGGGCTTCTCGATATATCCGGTACAGTGGTGATGCATGGCCTCAATCACAAGATCTTTATCTCCGTATGCCGTCATTATTATTACCGGTATGGTTTTGTTGTTTTCGCGAATCTTTTGCAAAAGCACGATTCCGTTCATTTCCGGCATGGCGTAATCGGTTAAAACAATATCAATTGCAGGGTCCCTGACCAGATGGTCCAGAGCTTCCTGGCCGCTTACGGCTTCAACAACCCGGTATCCCCGGGTTCTTAATCCCCTTCGCAGGGTTTTAAGCTGAACCCTCTTGTCATCAACAATAAGAACGGTTTTCATGATGCGCAAAAATTTTCGTGCAGCTCAGGATAATCGTTAAAAAATCTGTACAGAGTTGCCCGCCCTACATTAAGAAGCCTGGCGGCCTTTGCCTTGTTGCCGCCTGTTTTTTCCAGGGCAAGCTCAACGCGCGCCATATTCAGTTTACGTGAAGATTCATGTGTTGTTCCAAAAAGACGGTTGTCATTAAGTTCCATGGGAAGATCATCCGGCGTTATCTCATCACCATTGCTTGTGACAAAAGCAAACATAACCGAATTTTGAAGCTCCCTGACATTTCCGGGCCATTTATATTCGGTGAGCAACAGCATGGCGTTATCAGAGACCGTTACAGGGGTCCGGTTATACTTTATGGTATCCTGTTTAAAAAAATGATCAACCAGAAGCGGGATATCGCTTTTTCGCTCGCGAAGCGGAGGAAGATGAATCGGCACAACGTTAATTCTGTAGAAAAGATCATCCCGAAATCTGTTGGTTTTCATTTCCTTTTTTAGATCCTTGTTGGTTGCGCTGATAACCCTTACATTGACGGAAACCGTTTTTTCTCCGCCCACCTTTTCAAATTTTCCATCCTGAAGAAATCGTAACAGCTTTACCTGCATGTGCTTTGACAGCTCGGCAACCTCATCCAAAAAAAGGGTGCCGCCGTCTGCCAGTTCAAATCGTCCCTTTCTGTCACGGACAGCGCCGGAAAAAGAGCCTTTGACATGCCCAAAAAGTTCACTCTCAATAATACTTTCGGGCAGAGCGCCACAATTGATGGGGACAAAAGGTCCATTTTTACGGGAGCTTGTTTTATGGATGGCCTCAGCGACAAGTTCTTTTCCTGTACCGGTTTCACCATAAATATGAACCGGATAATCGTATTCGGCAACATCGGTGATTTGCTGAAAAACCTCGATCATTTTTCTATCCCGGCCAATAATTTTTAAAAAACCCGCCGGTTG
>Ga0307378_10012295_pt1 | contig 10938 bp, 14 predicted proteins | sample UN1MG_FD_202238 | JGI IMG/M metagenome (GOLD analysis project Ga0307378, IMG submission 202238) | Soil microbial communities from Risofladan, Vaasa, Finland - UN-1 | ecosystem: Environmental > Terrestrial > Soil > Coastal area > Acid sulfate soil | place: Finland: Risofladan, Vaasa | collected...
AACTAAGAAGAACTGCACAAGAATTATATCAAGAGTTTAGACCTGATGTATGTATTATTGAAAAGAAAGCATCTGGTCAGTCATTGCTACAGGATATGAGAAGGGCAGGACTTCCCGTATTAGATTATCTTCCTGATAGAGATAAGACTTCTCGTGTGTATGCAGCAACACCAATGATGGAATCAGGGCGTGTATGGTTACCAAAGGATAAAATATGGGCAGATGATTTATTTTCTGAGTGTATGTCTTTTCCTAATGGCGCACATGATGACCAAGTTGACTGTATGACTATGGCTGTGCATTATATGAAGGATAGTTGGAATCTTATTCATCCAGAAGATCCTACTTGGGAAGATGATATTAATCCAAGAAAACAAAAGAGGGTTGCATATTGGAGAACATAGTTATATAATATGCGTATCGGTTAATTATTTTTAAACAGGACAAACAATGGCAATAGAAAAAAATCCAAATGATCAGATTCAAAAGCAGGATGTTGACGAAACAAATATTATTCCTGTAGACTTTACAGCAATGAATTCGGAACAGGTAAACTTTGAAATAGATCCTGATACAGGTGAAATTGAAGTTGAGTTTAGTTTTGAAGGTTCTATGAATGAGTTGCCAGAAGACAGTGAAAATGAATTCTATGAGAACCTAGCAGAGACTCTAGACGAAGAAACTCTTTCTTCTATTGGTTCACAAATCTATGAAAATTTTGAAGCAGATAAAAGTTCACGTGCAGAATGGGAATCCATGTTTGAACGTGGCTTTGATTTGCTTGGGCTGAAGTTAGAAGAAACTACTGAACCTTTTGAAGGTGCAGCAACAGCCGTACACCCATTGCTGATTGAGTCAGCAGTAAAGTTCCAATCAAGGGCAAGTCAAGAACTGTTTCCTGCTTCTGGTCCTGTAAAGGCACAAGTTCTTGGTGATGTCACGGAATCACGACAGCGACAGGCAACTAGAGTTCAGAACTTTATGAACTATCAATTAACCGAGCAGATGCCTGAATACTTTGACGAGTTTGAACGTATGCTGTTTCACTTACCCTTGATTGGTTCAGCATTTAAAAAGATATACTATGATGCTTCTATACAGCGTCCTGTAAGTGAGTTTATTCCTATTGACCAGTTCTATGTATCTTACTATGCTACAGACTTACGTCAAGCAGACAGATATACCCATATACTATATCGTAGTCCCGTTGAGTTATCACGTCAGATTAATGCAGGTATGTATGCAGATATAGAACTACCAGATCCTTATCTACCTGATCAGTCTGCACTAACAGAAAAGATGGATACAGTACTTGGTCTATCTCCTTCTTCTGATAGTGATATGCAGTATGTATTGCTTGAACAGCATTGTTATCTTGATGTAGAAGATCTTGGTATTGCTGCTCCTTACATTGTAACCATTGAAGAATCTACACAAAGAGTTTTATCTATTCGCCGTAACTGGAATGAAGATGATAAAAACATGCAAAAGAAAATGTTCTTTACGCATTATCGTTTTGTTCCGGGGTTTGGTTTTTATGGTCTTGGTCTTATTCACTTCCTTGGTAACCTTACTATGTCTGCAACTGCAGCTATGCGTAGCCTTATTGATGCAGGTCAGTTTGCAAACCTTCCCGGTGGTTTCAAAGCCAAAGGTGTTCGTATTGTAGGTGACAATGATCCTATTGCTCCGGGTGAGTTTAAGGAAGTAGAAGCCACAGGTATGGATTTAAATAAATCTATTATGCCTCTTCCGTACAAAGAACCATCACAGACATTGTATCAAATGCTACAGTTTGTTGCAGCAACAGGTCAAAAGTTTGCAGATACAACAGAACAAGTTATTACCGAGGGATCTAACTACGGTCCTGTAGGTACAACAATGGCATTACTTGAAGCATCAAGTAAGTTCTTTAGTGCTATTCATAAACGTCTTCACAAATCACAGAAAGACGAATTCCGTATTCTTGCACGTATCAACTATGAAAGTCTACCTAATGAATACCCCTACGATGTCCCCGGAGTTTCCGAAACGATCTTCCGTGCAGACTTTGATGGTCGTGTAGATATTATTCCTGTTAGTGATCCTAACATTCCGTCATCTGCCCATCGCTTGATGATGACTCAGATGGCAATGCAGATGGCACAGACTGCACCACCCGGAATGTTTAATATGGAAGAACTTAACCGCACACTTCTTAGTGCAGCTAATATTCCTAATCTGGATCGTATTCTACCTAGCAAGCCAGAACCGCAACCTCTTGATCCTGTAACCGATATTGAAGCAGCAACAAAAGGTATGCCTATTAAAGCATTTGCAGGTCAGAACCATGATGCACATATTCAGATTAAAACTATGTTCCTACAAGATCCTGCTAATGGTGGTAATCCCATTATGCAGCGTGTCAGCCCTGTACTTCAAGCCAACATTCAAGAACATGTTGTAATGAAGTATGAAGAGCAAGTCAATGGAATTACACGCCAAATTATGTCACAAGCACCGCAAGGTGATCCTAATCTGCAAAATCCTGCTGTTATTGAGCAGATTATGGCACAGGCAGCCCAGCAAGTTATGCAAGCAAACATGGCTGCTGCACAGCAAGGAGGTGGTCCAGAACAGCAAATGGTACAGCTTGAAGCTGCACGTCTTGATATAGAAAAACAAAAGGTACAAGCACAGTTAGCAAAAGAAGCAACTGAAGGTGCTTTGAAGAATCGTGACCTTGATCTCAAAGAACAGAAACTTGCTTTAGATGCTTATAAGATAGGAGCAGAAGGAACTCTGAAAGCAGATGAAAAAGAGAAAGATCGAAATACAAAAACGGCAGTCAAGGCTGTTGAAATCCTTGCAGACCTTATCAAACAAGAAGACAACCTTAAAAACTCCGAAACGATTAAAGCGGCAGATGTCATCATGAAAATGATTGATCAGGCTAAATCTGAACGTGGTATGTAATGCTCTGGGAAGAAATACAAAACTCTCTTCAAAAAGAAATTGAAGGATTAAAGAATTCGCTTGCATATGGGAATGCTTCAGACTATCATTCGTATATGAACATCGTTGGAAAGATTTCAGGACTAGAATGGTCACAGCAAGAAATCAAACGATTAGTAAACACAATGGTATATGAAGACAACGAAGAGGATTAATTATGCAAGTAGTATCTATGGGAAATGCAATGAAGAATGACGAATGGATCTCTGACGTAGAGCAGCCAGATCCTAAAGTACTTCCTAAAATTCCCGGTTATCATATTCTGGTACGCCCTGTATCTGTAAAGTCTCAGACTAAAGGCGGCATTATTTTACCAGACTCAATTAAAAATGACATTGCTTATCTTACAACTGTAGGAAAAGTATTAGCAATTGGTGACACAGCTTATGACGATAAAGATAAATTTCCGAATGGTCCTTGGTGTTCTGTCGGAGATTATGTCTGTTATGGAAAACACACAGGTCAAAAGTTTTTTTACAAAGGGATACGAATGATCCTTTTGTTTGATGATCAAATTTCTATGGTTGTTGAAGACCCAACAGAACTTGATCCAACATTTAATCTGTCTAACTAAAAAAATTTTAGTTGGACTGTTGTATAATCAATATAAATATTGTATTATAAAAACAAATGCGTAATCCGTCAGTTTCGCATGTGACGTTAAAAGGAGAAATAAATGTCCGAAGACAATAATGAATGGGCTACGGTAGATACTTCCAACACCGTTAAAGAGGAAGAAAAAATTGAATTTGAAATTGAAGGACAGGAAGAAGAACAAACTGAAAGTCCTACACAAAAAGTTCAAGAACATGTAGAAGAAACAAAACCCGAACAAGAAGAACAACAGTCTGGCGCACAGAAACGTATTCGCCAACTGGTTCGCCAAAAGAAAGAACGTGAAGAACAAATTCAAGAACTTATTGCACGTCAAAAAGAACTTGAGGAACAGCTGAAGACTAAACAAAAAGAAGTTGAAACTTCAGTTAAAAAAAGTTTTGAAACGGCTGAAACAAATATAAATAGCCAGATTGAAATTGCAAAAGATGCATATCGTCAGGCATTAGAATCTGGTGACACAGATCGTATTGTTCAAGCACAAGATTATCTTTCTAAGGCACAGAATGAAGCAACAATGCTTCGTATGAATAAGGAACGGTTTGTAACAGAACGTCCTATTCAAACTGAACAGGCTGCTTCTAATCCTGTCGCAACTCAAAACATTCAACCTGTAGAATATGATAGGTTAGCAGTAGAATGGGCAGGACGTAATGCTTGGTTTGGTCAAGATTCAGTTATGACTACTCTTGCACTGGAGATTGACAATGAACTAAAAAGCGAGGGTTATGATCCTTCGGAAGAAGATTTCTACCAAGAGATTGATTCAAGGCTTCATAATAGATTCCCTGATAGATTTGGTGGACAAAAGTCTCAACAACAACAGCGTATGCAGGAAACGTCATCTCCTGCTCAAGTGGTTGCTGGAGCATCACGCACTTCAACATCCTCTTCTAACAAGAAAGTTAAACTGTCTAAAGAAGACATTCGACTGGCTGAAAAATGGGGAATACCACTGGAACAATATGCTGCCGAAAAGCTAAAAGTAGAACGAGCCGATGGCGAGTATACTTCAGTTTATGGCAACAATCAATAGCGTGGAGGAATTTAAAATGGCACGTAATACAATAACAGCATCACGTAGTGCTGAATCAAGGGAATCAAACTCAAGAGAAATGGATTATGAATATCGTGAACCAAGTCTTCTTGACATCCCAGAATCTGTAACACATCGTTTTACCGATCAAGGAATGAAACTTCGTTGGATTAGAATGACTATTCGTGGTCAAGAAGATTACAACAATATTGGTAAGAAGATGGCAGAGGGTTGGGAGTTTGTAGGAATAGAAGAAGTTCCTGAGATGCAGCATTCATCCATCGTGAAGGATAATGGACGATATGAGGGTACAGTCTGTCGTGGAGATTTGGCTCTAGCAAAAATGCCTATTCGTAAGGCAGAAAGTCGTCAACGGTATTTTGAAAATCAAAGTAGAGAAATGGTTGATGCGGTTAATGCACAGCTTATGAACCAAAATGATTCAAGAATGCCAATTCGTAACAACAGTAAAACTCAAGTAACTAAGGGACGAACACCTAAATTTCAAGACTAATTTAGATTCGGACAAGATACTTGAAGTGCATTTTTTTAAATAAGGGAGAAAACAATGACTACATCTAAATCACTGTTCGGCTTCCGTCCTTCTCGCAAGCGGGGCAGTAACCCTAACAATTCAGGTATGAATGAATACCCAATTGCTTCAGGTTATGCCGCCAATATCTTTACTGGAGATCTTGTCCGTATTAATGCAGGAAGTTTGGAAGTTATCACCACTGCTACCGAAGTAGCACAGGGTGTGTTTATGGGCTGCCGTTATGTTGCCGATGGTGAGCAAAAGTGGAGCAAGTACTGGCCTACTGGTACTTCTGCTACCGATGCTTACGCTATGGTTGCTGACGATAGCCGTGCCGTATTTGAAGTACAAGCAGACGCTTCTGTAACTGCTGGTGATCTTTACGGTTCACAAAACTTTGCCGTAACACTTGGTGCTGGCTCTACCTTCACAGGTATGTCAGGACATGGTGTTCAAGCTGCTGGTCGTACATCTACCATTGCTATGGTACGTACGCTTGATTCAGTTGACGAACCCGGCAATGATGTTGCTAATGCTGCAGAACGTGCATATCTGAAAATGAATGTACGGATTGTCCAGCATACAGACAACTTCCATGATGCAACCGTAACTGCACCTGTATCTGGTGCTGATCCAGTATTTTAATTAAGGGAGAATAAACAATGGCTATTAATCGTTCTAGTATTGCTAAAGAACTTCTTCCCGGTCTTAATGCTGTATTTGGCATGGAGTATGGGGAAGTTTCTGATGAACATGCACCGTTGTTTGAGACTGAAAACTCAGACCGTGCATTTGAAGAAGAAGTATTGTTCACAGGCTTTGGCACTGCACCTACTAAAGGTGAAGGTGCTGCAGTTGCCTATGACGATGCACAAGAAAGCTACACTGCTCGTTACACCCACGAAACCGTGGCACTGGCGTTTGCAGTGACAGAAGAAGCTATGGAAGACAACCTTTATGACACGTTTGCAAAGCTACGTGCCAGAGGGCTTGCTCGTGCCATGGCTAACACTAAGCAAGTTAAAGCTGCTGATGTTTTCAACAATAGCTTTAGCGCATCCTACGTAGGTGGTGATGGTGTTGCTATGTTCTCTGACTCACACCCAACTATTGGTGCAGGTAACCAAAGCAACTTGCTGACTGGTGATCTATCGGAAGCATCTCTTGAATCCGCATTGATTTCCATCTCTAAAGCAAAAGATGACCGTGGTATTCTGATTGGTCTGCAAGCTAAGTCCTTGCACATCCCATCAGACTTGGCATTTACAGCTGATCAGATCCTGAACAGCACAATGTCAACCACAATTGGTGTTAACCCAACCACCGCAGCAAACGGTGCTACTAACACCAACAAGATTAACGCTATCCGTAGCCAAGGTCTTGTTCCGGGTGGTTTCTTTGTTAACCGCCGCTTTACTGATACGGACGCTTGGTTCATTAAGACTGACTGTCCTAACGGCACAAAGATGTTTGTTCGTGCGCCGCTTCAGACAAAAATGGAACCAGATTTTGACACAGGCAACCTTCGCTTTAAGGCTCGTGAGCGTTATAGCTTTGGCTGGTCAGACTGGCGTGGATTCTACGGTTCTGCTGGCGCATAATCGTAGTTAATAAAAAATTTAAAAAAATTAAGAGGAGTACTTTCGTATTCCTCTTTTTTTATGTATAATATAGTATAACATAATAATAACTAACTAATTAACAACGAAGGAATATATTATGGCAACAAACATTCGGCAAGGATTTGTCACAGGGAGTGGTGCAGTTTTAGATGTTGCAACCAGCACAACTGTAAGTGATACTCGTATTAAGGGTGTAACTTATTCTGGTGTAGGTACATTTCTTATTACTGGAACATCAGTTGATGCTTATGGTAATATTAATGGAAGCAATCTAAAATTTGTAGGTACTACTAATGTTGACGCATCTGATATTATTTTACCTGACTATGGTTTAAAAGTTAATGGTGTTGTGAAGGTTTCTGCTCCTACATCTACAGCTACAGTCGGTATTTTCTATGGCTAATTACACATATCTTGTTGATGACATTATTGCTGCAACCGAGAATGACGGTTCAGAATTTTTGTCTTACATACCTAAAATGGTTAATCGTGCAGAGGAACGTCTTACACGAGATTTAGATGATTACGGTTTAGTATCGTATACTTCAGTAGCGGTAAGTTCTGGTAACAATACTATTACTTTACCATCTGGAACACGTATTGTCAAGAACTTTAATATTGTGGCAAACGGTACACGTATTAATCTTTTACAAAGAACAGATGAATATATTAGAGATTACTGGCCTGTAAGCGCAAGCACAGGTACACCTGAGTATTATGCAAGACGTAATAATACTACAGTTCTTATAGCACCTACTGCTGTATCTACATTTGACGGAGAGATAGTTCACATTTCAAGACCTACAACATTAGCATCTGTAACACCAAATAATTATTTTTCTGATTATTGTTATGATGCTTTATTTAATGCAAGTATGATTGAAGCAATGGTATTTATGAAAAATTTTGATCTTGTTGGTTTATTTGAACAGCGTTATATGCAAGCTGTATCTACACTTCAAAACCAAGCAAGGCGTACAAGACGTGATGATATGCAGTCACCTGCCAGCCCTGCAGGTGCAGACAATCCTGTTATAATGGGGAGTAATTAATTATGGCACTTAGTAAAATTTTAACTACTGGTTTAAAAGCTACAGCAAAACGTGGACGTAAAGGACGTTATGCTAAAGCTGCAGAGACCCGTAAGAAAACTATGGAAACTAAAGCTGTTGCTGAAGGTCGTACACCTAAACCAAAAAAGACTGTAATGAAACCGGGTACTGCTCGTAAACAGGCAGAGTCTACACCGAAAGGTGCGCTTTCTGATTTAACTGCAAAACAAAAGGCAGAACGTACACGCCTTATTGCACAAGTTAAAAAAGAAATGGATGCAGCTAAAAAAGGTTTAACAGAAAAACCTAAACTACAAAAAATGGTATCTACCGTTGAACGTAAGCCGGGTGAAAAATTAACAGATCTTAGTCTTAATATGGTTCCGGCATCATTAATTGAACTTGATCCTGCTCTTAAAGGTTATTCTAAAAAAGCATTACGGCGTTTAATTTCAACTGGTCAGGCAAAGATTGTTAAAAAAGGTAGTAAGTATGAAGTAAAAAGCACAGGTCGTTATTCACCACCTGCATCTATGATTGCAGAAGCAGCAGGTGAAGGACCACGTAAAGCACGTGGTACAGGACGTAAGATGCCTTCGCTTCGTCAACGTCTTGAAAAAGCCAAACGTGCAGGTGAGCCTACTTCCGCAAAAGAATTAGAAAAACGTAAACAAGAATTATCTTCACCTAAAACTTTAAGTTCTGCACAGTCTATGAATCAGGCTAGATCTCAAGTTAAAAAAGAACAACAGAATGCTATGAAACAATTAGATAATAAAACAGCAGAACAAAAAAGAGAAATTAATGTTGCGTTAAAAGATGGTAAGATTACTAAAGAAAATGCAGATAATCTTAAACAAAAGATTGACGAATCTTTTGATAAAGCTAAACAAGAAACAATGGAAAAACTTCGTGGTACAGTTCATTCTAAAGCACGAGGAATTAAATCAGATCCTTTACAATATGCATACCGTAAGAAAGGTGGTAAGGTAGGATCAAGACCACGTGGCTGTGGAGCAGCAATGCGTGGATATGGTAAAGCTATGAAAGGATCAAAATAATGGCTGAAACAAAAAAGAATAAACCTAAAAAAACTAAAATGCAAAGAATTAAAGATCTTGGAAAAATAGGTTTAGGTGTAGTTGGTTATGAATTTGGTCCTGAATTTATAATGGGATTAGGACAAGGTTTAGGTTTTTATGAAAAAGGCGGTAAAGTTGGTAAAGGACCTAAAGGTTGTGGAGCAGCATTACGTGGTTATGGAAAAGCCATGAAAAAGAAAGGTAAATAAAATGGCTAAGAAAAAACAAAGTGATAGTTCTTTTGCTGAAAGAGCAGGAAAAGCTACTGGTGAATTTTTTGTTGAACAGGGTGGAAGACTTTATCGTTGGATACGTGGTGTAGATGATGTAAATGATTTAAGAAATGCATTAGAAGGTGGGGCAAAAATTACAAGACGTCCTCCACCAAGATCAATGGCAAATGCAAAACCATTTTCTCAATTAACTGGTGCTGGTAGAACACAGAGTTCTGTACCTTCTGCTGCTCAACGTGCAGAACGTGCTGCACAAGCATCTCGTATGCCTAAACCAAAACCTGCTACACAAACTAGTGGTTCAGGTAGACCACCTGCTCGTGTATCAGGACCGCCACAGCGTAGTGGCGCACGTAAAGACATTGTAGTGGCTAAACCACGTCAGGTTACTACTCCTTCTCCAAGACCAGTAAGACCACCTGCAAAGTCTACTACTGGTAGAGGAACAACACCTACACCACGTCCTGCAAGTCCTGCTCGTAGAACTTTAAATCCTGCAATGAGAGCAGCAATAGCTTCTATGGTTGCTGGTCAATCTGCACCAACAGGTGTTCCAAAAAGTAAGGCAGAAACTATGCCTATGCCTACACCTAAACCAAAGGCTGAAGAGTTTGATCAAAAGACTCCACGTAAACCAGCACCTGTAACTCCACCAAAAGAAACTACAAACTTTGATGCAGGTAAAAATACAGGCTTTGGTCCTAAAGGAAATATCTTTCCTAGTAGTTCAGAAGAACGTGCAGCATTAATGGTAATGTATGGTGGTACAGGTTCTAAAGCAGGTGAGGCAGCAATTGCAGGAACACAAGGTAATCTAGCAAAAGGTCAAAGCCTTCTTGATGCTGCAAAGAATAAAAAGCGTAGCAATGTAGGTATAAGTAGCCGTGCTAATCCTGCTCTTAAAAAAGGTGGAATGGTTAAGAAAAGTAAAAAATCATCAGCACCAAAAAAGACTGAAGTAGTTGCACGTCAAATGCGTGGATGGGGAAAAGCACGTAAACCAAAAAGGTAAATTACTATGCCATTAGCAAAAGGTAGTTCTACTAAAACAATTAGTAAGAACATTCGTAAACTAAAAAAGGAAGGCAAGCCACAAAAACAAGCTGTGGCTATTGCCTTATCGTCTGCAGGTAAAAGTAAAAATCCTATGGCTAAGTCCTTAGAGCAAAAGCAGTATGGACCTAAAATAGTTAAACCAAAGAAAGGTAAGGGATCTTATTCTAGAAAGACTAAAGGGCTGGCACTTGGTGGTCAGCCTAAGTCATCTGTAAATAAAGCAGGTAATTATACTAAACCTACAATGCGTAAGCGTTTATTTGAAAGTATTAAAGCAGGTGGTAAAGGTGGAGCACCGGGACAGTGGTCTGCTCGTAAAGCACAGATGCTTGCTAAAGAATATAAAGCCAAGGGCGGTGGATATAAATCATAATGGAAAAACAAATTATTGGCGGTTTCATGGTGGCTCTTATGGCATTGGCTGCATGGAATATGAAAACTGTAAATGACCTTCAGCTTGAAATGCGTGAAGTTATGGTAGGTCATGCTACTGCAAAAGACATTGAAGAGTTACGTGCAGATGTTAGACGATTACAATGGATACTGCACGATGATGCAGTAGATAAATAATAATGGAATGGTGCATGTCTTCGTCTTACTTATATACATTGGAACTGGAGAAAGCCGCTACCTTGCTAGTGGAGACATGTATTTCCGCAGTATTACGGACTGCAACTTCTATGCCAGTGAAGTGTCAAGACGTTATGGAAGCT
>Ga0307378_10012296_pt1 | contig 10936 bp, 9 predicted proteins | sample UN1MG_FD_202238 | JGI IMG/M metagenome (GOLD analysis project Ga0307378, IMG submission 202238) | Soil microbial communities from Risofladan, Vaasa, Finland - UN-1 | ecosystem: Environmental > Terrestrial > Soil > Coastal area > Acid sulfate soil | place: Finland: Risofladan, Vaasa | collected...
AAACCCTGCGAATAACAGCTTATCAACAATCGCCGCCGTAGTAACTAACAGCCTCGCTGCGTCTGGCCTCGTAGGGGCCACTCCGCTCGGTCTATTACTTACTACGGGAATGGTATCAGGGTCTTTTTTCTAAAAAATACGTAATCACCACAATTGACATATTTGGATTTGGGTATTAAATATCAATCAAAAGCAGAAATCCTTTGACGAAAACATCAGCATTTGGCGGCTCAGAATCTCCATATAGTGTGGAAGAAATTTACTCTCACATAATCCAGTGGAACCTGGGGGAATTAGTGAAAGGAGATGGTATATGTTATTCAGAAAAGCTGTAACTATCGGAGCACTCGTTCTTTTTTATTTTGTGGGTGGTTGTGCAACCACTGCCGTTAAGGAAGAGGAATCCAGTGAACCAGTTAATGACATAGTTAAGGTTCATTCCGTCTGGCAAGGGACCTGCGATCAGACGGGGTCGAAGCCTTATCCGATGATACTGTTCATCCAGAAGCGCAACGGAAAGGCATTTGAAGGAACGACATGGTATCCCACATTGGGCAACGGCCTTGTCAAGGCATCTGGGCGAGTCAGCCCAGAAGGTATTGTCACCTTTACCGAAAAGCAAGTTATCCATGGTGTATGGTCTGTAATGAGCGGAGCCCAATACACCGCGACCATCGAAGGTAACAATCTCAAAGGCGGCTATGTGATCACCCTCCCAATTACAGGCAAAGTGGATAAGGGAAACATCCTCTTGAAGCTTGCAGAGTAAGCAAGAGATTGCACCGGTGCACACGACAGCGCCGGTGAGAACCACGCGCAGGTTATAGGCAGCACCGTGTGGCAACCCACAGGCGGTGTGCGCCGACAGCTTGTTTTCTACTTGCTATTTGTGCAGGACTTGGCCGCAAGTTTTCTGTTGAATCACAGCGGCCAAGCAGTAGCATAGCTGGCTGCGAAGACGCAGAACGCTGTAAGTAAGAACGTCATGTGAATACGATTTTGAAAAGGCTGTGAGCTTGCGCACTTGCAGCCCTTATTAGACCTCTGTCCGCCTATTTGCCTGGCGGGCAGGGGCCTTCTTTAATACCGGATACTATGGGCTGATTCGGCCCTGAAAAACCCCTCACATGTCGGACCAACCTACATGGACATCTGATACTTTTGTAACGTTTTTATTCAGCGAATCCGGCTCCACCCGGCCTATGATACCCCTTTGCCAATTCTCCTTCAAGAATAGAGGGCTCGGATTTATCCGCTTTTGCGTTTTATGGCGTTTTAGGCTGAGCAAGCCGGAACTCACTTTGTCGTCATTTTGCATTTTCTTGCACATTTTTTCTCTTGGCAATGTGACTTCTCCAGTATATATTGTCTGTGGCGGTTATTCCCTGACGTTTGGAACTAAAAGCAAAAGCTCTCGCGCGTGCTCGGATGTTTGCGAGACACCGACGGGGACGAAGTCTAAATCCACTGCGCGGGGCCGCATTGAAACTCCTTTGAAGCGGTCAGCTTTCAGATATTTTGAATTGTCTTAAAGATTGTTGTCAATGGCCAATTTCAAGAATATCTTATTCGGTGTTCCCAGTAAAAGCATATAATAACTTGTTAGAATCCACAAGTTTGTGTCAACTGAATAATAAATAAGCTTTAGCTTTCGACATATGTCAAACACAAATAAAAATGAGAAGCCGGCTTTAAAGAGTTTTTAGATAGTGTCTTCTCATTGGGTATAAAATCTGCCCATACATTAAGGCAGACACTAGAGTTGGATGAGACAATCTTTCGTACCCGGCCACCATATTCCCACGAGAACACTAGAAGTATTTACATTTACAGAACACTTGATGAAGCCCAAAAAGCTTTACTTTGTTTTCCTAGATGGAAGGAATTTTTTACAGATGAAGTTGTGAATTATAGATCTGACACCGAAAAACATATGATGAGAATCACCGAACAGTCAGTCCATGATGAAATATCACTACGGTGTCGAAAACTAGCAGAGGCATTACTAGACACCCTATTATTCCAGTCCACAAATGAGAACAAATACTTCAAGGATTATTTCTATTTTCATGAGTTATGGGAATGGCAAAAGCAGCAAGGTGACAGGCGAGAGTTTTATGGTTTCACTAGCAAGAATGCAGACTGTTTTATGCAGACAATTCGCCAGGGAATCAGTAGGTTAGAAGCAAATGGAATTGAAATAGGAAAACGATGGTACTTAAATCAAGCAAAGTCAATTAGTGATATTAAAACTGTGAGACTCGCAGGCTTTATGTCTAAATACAAAAAATTAACCATGCAAGGGCCTGAAGTCACATTACTGCTAGCAAGATCATACTCGCAGGCATATGGGGATTCTGCAATTGTACATTTTTCACCTCTAGACGTGAGTCCCACATATACTGTAAGAGAATCAGAAATAAAAACTATGCAAGCTGCGATTCTAAGTATTCATCTGATTTCTGCACTCCAGGACATTTCATCAATTCCACTTGAAGATGGAAACAAGCTTACAGCTCTCATTCCAGAAATACGTTCTTGTACTCATTATGATGAATTAACACATTCAATGGCATCAGTTGGGGACTATGTTTTTGTCCGTAATAATATTTGTCAAGTAATTGAAGAGCTAAAAAGTGAATACGGATATCTATGTTATCACGTCCGCTATATAGATACACCACCTATCCCCGAAATTACTGACGATTGGTTCGCAGTTTTTGAAATTCAAAGACTTGGAAGTAAGAGCGAATTGCTAGAAAGTGTAAAGAGTATCTTCCAAAAACATAAAATTGATGTTGAAAACGAGGCACTCATTTCAATTGACAATGAAATGTTTGAGCAAAACCTAGCAAAGAGTTTTCATGAAATGCTCTCTATCTTTAGAAAGCAATCATGAAAAATAAGGGGTCAAGTATTAATTATTCTGATTGCCTTGACTTGTCTGCAAAAATCGTGTATTTCAATTTATTATTATGCCTCGCAGCTTATGCATAGAATGCCCCGGTACTCTGACCCTCAAAGGCGCACCCGGTACCGAGGTGAATAAAATTGGTTGAAGTCGATCCTGATAATGTGATGCGTCGCACTCGCGCCGATAACGCATCTTATGTTATTGACCAAGTGCGTGCGCTGGGTTTGAACCCCGATCCGACGTCCCGTCTGATGCAGATGCGACAAGTTTTGAGTCAGGGGTATATTCCTTCCCACGACTCCAAGTTTCAGGTAGCCCTGGAAGCGGAGTGGGATATGCAGCATCTAGGATTCATCTTTGACCAGATGCGCGTCCACGGTGATAATCCCGAGTTCCGAGCACTCGTCAAGCGGCTGTTGAAAGATTCTGTCTTGTCTCAAAAGGATCGCGAGAATTCTCCAGGCCGAGATACACAATTCGAACTGTACCTAACTGCCATTTGCCAGCATGCCGCACTTTTACCCGTTGACTCTGCCGAGCCAGATGTCACTTGCACCATTGAAGGGACCAAATTCGGCATCGCTGCCAAACGACTGAAAAGCCTTTCATCTGTTGAAAATCACATCCGCAAGGGAGCAAAACAGATCGCGAAAACAAAACTGCCGGGTGTCATCGCGCTTGACCTCTCCTTGGCACGGAACCAGCAGAATCTGCCGATCATTTCCAAAATCCAGAGCCAGTGGTACGTACCGCTTGCTCAATTAGCAGACCAGCAGTTTTTTGATGAGTATCATCAGGACATTTACCGCTGGGTCGCTGAAAAGGGAGTTCTCGCCGTTGTGGTGTTCGACTTCCGGGTCCGCCTCCACATAGACCAACATTGGGGTCTTGAAGGAATGACGTGTTGGCTGTGTACCGCTCGGGACGACGAGCAAGCCAATCAAAATTACAAGGCCTTCTACGCTGGCTTTTTGAGAGGTATACCAAACCTGGCGGATTTGGATAGGGCATAGGTACCAGCCCGTTAAAATATAAATAATGATTGACTGCCTTCCTGTTTGCTGCTACAGTCAGGCGATGGCACGACCTTGGATTTTAATAGGGACGATTTATTTACTTATACCCCAGTAGGTCACTGTAGTTCTTAAGCAAATCTGGTGGTACACTACGCATTTGAATGTTATCGATATTTACTGATAATACTCATATTCCGGTATTATCGAGATAGTGACTATTCTATTTTTCCACATTTTTGTTGTCAATGGCCAATTTCAAGAATATCTTATCCGGTGTTCTCAGTAAAAGCATATAATAACATGTTCGGTGTATGAAATAATAAGGAAGTTCACATGATAACACGACGAGATTTTCTAAGAGCGGCAGCTGTCGCAGGAACTGCAATCGCCATGCCGCATTTTGCCTTGTCCAGCGAAGAAAGAAATAAACCCAACATAGTTCTGATCCTGGCAGATGATATGGGAATAGACTCTGTAGCGGCCCTGAATGACAAATGCGGCATTCCAACACCCAATCTCAACACTTTGCTCAAACAGGGAATGCACTTCAGTGATGCGCATTCCGGTTCGGCCGTTTGTTCACCAACGCGTTATGGGGTCCTCACGGGAAGATATTCATGGCGAAGTCGCCTGAAACGGGGAATAGTCGGTCAGTGGCAGCCTCCGTTAATTGAAGAAAACCGGCTGACATTGCCGGGTATGCTGAAGAAGAAAGGCTATACTACAGCCTGCATCGGCAAGTGGCATCTGGGGTGGAACTGGCCCCAAAAGGGTGGTGGATTTACCAACAATCTCAAACAAATTGATTTCAGCAAGAAAACAGAAGGCGGACCAACAGACCGTGGTTTTGATTACTACTTTGGGGATGATGTTCCTAACTGGCCGCCCTATGTCTGGATTGAAAACGGGAAGACGCAGGGAATACCCAACAAGAACCTTTCTTTTCCTCCACGGTATGCAGGCGGCACGGGAATCGGAATTGAGGGCTGGGACCTTGAAGCCGTCCTGCCGACAATAACAGAGAAATGTGTTGAATATATTGGCGCGAATGCGAAGAAAAAGGATCCCTTTTTCCTCTACTTCCCCATGACCTCCCCACATACACCGATTGCTCCTTCGAAGCATTTTCAGGGGAAGAGCGGCCTCAATAGATATGCTGACTTCCTAATGGAAACCGATTGGTGTGTCGGACAGATAATGAAAGCTCTGGAAGATAATGAAACTGCTGACAACACTCTGCTGATCTTTACCACAGACAACGGCACATCCCCAAAATGTATGTTTGAAGAACTGAGGAAGAAGAATACGGATCTGCAAAACCATTGGCGGGGCATGAAGGCAGACGCGTTTGAAGGCGGACATCGAGTACCGTTCATTGTTCGCTGGCCCGGACAGATCAAGGAGGACACCAAATCAGACCAGACCATCTCGCTCGTAGATATCATGGCAACCTGCGCCGATGTCGTCGGAGTAACACTTCCCGATACTGCCGCAGAGGACAGCATTAGTTTGCTGCCAGCCCTCAAGGGAGAAGCGGTCAAAGGGCCGCTTCATGACGCAGTTATCTGTCACTCCGCATCAGGTGTATTTGTTGTGCGAAAAGGAAAGTGGAAACTCCAGTTCTCAGCGGGTTCTGGTGGTTGGAGCGATCCAAAAGATAATGCCGCAATCAAACAAGGCCTTCCAAAATGGCAACTCTACGATCTTTCCACAGATCCCAAGGAAACAAAGAATCTGATCAATGCTCATCCCGAGGTAGTTAACAAACTGACGACAATACTACGTGGATATATTGAGAAGGGTCGCTCCACACCTGGAGCACCACAGAAGAACCACAATGGCGAATTATGGTGGAATGGCCTGCCATGGACTCTAACCCAATAATGCACCAAGAAAAACAAGCACCGAACAAACCGTTCACGCGGATGAGAATACGGCGGGCACTTGAGGAGGCAGGTCATATGGCGCCCGAGATATGTTCACCGGATGAGTTGCTGGGAGGAGACCCATGAAAGATCCGATAGTCGAAGAAGTGCGTCGCCATAGGCGCGAGCATGCAAAGCGTTTCAACTATGACTTGGATGCGATCTGCGAGGATCTGCGCGAACACCAGGCTGCTTCCGGCCACCGACTGGTGCGCTTGAAACCACGAATGATTGCGCCAAACAAGCGCATGTAGCGTTGTCTAACCTTGCCGGAACGCCCGCGGTTGTATATAACGATGATCCCAATGCGGCAGTGACAGACACCTGGACGGAATGGGTGATTCCGCTGCAGGCTTTCGCAGACAAGGGCGTAAATCTGGCCGACGTGGACAGGATTGCAATCGGCCTGGGAAACCAGGGCAATGTGGCGATACCTGGCGGTTCGGGCAAAATGTTCTTTGACGACATTCGGTTGTATCGTCTGCGACCAGAGCCGGAAACGGAACCTTAAGTAGCAATTTGACCGACAGTAAGAGTTTTGTCTTTGACAAAAGTGAATTTGAATCAATTCGGGGCCTATGCCAGTTAACTTCGGCATAGGCCCTATTCGCTTGATTATTGAAAAAGCAAGAAATTTTCCTTGATTGTTACAACATCATCCTGTAAAATTAATAATGTGGATCTATGTCGTCTATATGCTATTTAGATAATAACAATTTTTATCTGTCCTTTTTGATGAGTTCTTGGACAAAAGCTATAACTGGGAAAGTTTTGAAGCGGTCTTGCTCTTCCACGTCTGCCTTGGCGGGAATCATGCCGACCTTTCGCGGACGCAAGCCCAGGGAGTTGAGAAATCTACGCACCTGTGTCGGACCACGTCGAATGCCGGTGAGTTGTTCGATCTTAGCCGCCGCTTCGTTCACCGTGGCGGGCGGACGCTCCTCGAAATAGGTCTCCAGCGATTGGTGGTGCTCCGCCAATTCGCTCAGCGGCCTGTGGAAATGAAGCTCTTTGAGCCGTTCGACACCACCTTCCTCGTACTGGCGCAAGTATCGACGGAACGTATTCTCCGAGATGCCCAGGATTCGGGTAATCCGATGGTGCGGCAAGCCGTCGCTCTTGAGCAACAAGGCCTCCATCTTGCGCTGGACCCGCGGATGCGGATGGTGAAATCGCTCGTAGCGGAGTTTCTCGATCGCTTCTTCCGTGAATTCGATCCTGATCATTGCGCCCTCCTGGCCAGATCACACGCCAAAGTTATGCCGCTATCGAGACGGCCCGAGCGGCAGATTACCCCAGGAGGCTACACTGCCAGAAGAGCAACTCCAATCAAAACCGGGGCCACGATAGCCACCAAAACGAGCCGGGGATCACTGTTCTCGCGCCGTGACGAAAATTTTTTTCGGCGACGCCGACGTCGACGTAACCTTTGTTACCAAAACGACTTATAGTACCCCCCCCCGAGTCCCCGCAGATCCGGAAATCTCGGAATTTAGTGTTTGACTTATTTGTTACGAGTGGTTAAGCTGGGCAGTGTGTGTTGGCTATCGCTGGCTATCGTTGCCGGCACGGCGGTCATGTCAAGCCGTGCGAAAACCGCAAGTTTCGACCGTCGTGAGTATAGCTAAACTTTTTGATGAGGAGGACTATCATGTGTAAGAGGATGACTACAAGAAGCAGAATCGTATTAACCCTCGCTGCCGTGGCGATGGCAATCGTCGCAGGGCCGGCACAGGCCGGTACACTTGAGGGCGAACTCGGTATCCTGACCCCCGGCACCCTCGCGGGCAACAATCCCGCCACCGGCGCCCCATGGGCGGTTGGGGATACTTATCGCTTCGCTTTTTTCACGAGCGCGAAGACCACCGCAGAGTCGGCTGATATAGCGACTTACAACACATGGGTGCAAGGTCTGGCCAACGCCACCACTGCTTATGACATAGGCGCAGATGATGGCGCTACCTGGAAGGCCATCGGCTCGACAGCTACAGTGGACGCAAGAGACAACACCTCGACCAATCCGACCGTTGAGACCGGGCATGCCATATTTCTTTTGGACGGCAGTACTCTCATAGCCAGCGACTACGCAGACTTATGGGACGGGGAAATTCAGAATATAATTGACCTTACTGAACAGGGAACTGTGTCTGCGCATTGGCCGTTTACCGGCACATACACCGATGGTACCTCTGTAACGGGTAAACCCACTTCATTCTCCCCTTTAGGAGGCGGTAGCGATATTAATCAGGGGAATTCATCCAATGTTACCCAGTGGATTTGGCGTACATGGACTAGCGCCCCGGTTACGCAAGAGCTGCAGATGTATGCTTTATCGGACCCTTTGGTTATTCTGTCTGATCCGGAATTGGCCTCTGCTCCCAACCCGGCTGATGCACAACCAGAGGTGTTACGTGATTCTGTTCTTAGCTGGGCCCCGGGTGATTTTGCTGCAAAGCACGATGTGTATTTTGGAACCGTGTTTGACGATGTCAATGACGCCAGCGTGACCAATGCCCTGGGTGTGCTGGCGCATCAAGGTCAAATCGCTACAACGTATGATCCTGGCCGTCTCGATTTTGGCCGGACCTATTACTGGCGCATCGATGAAGTGAATGCCCCGCCCGACTCCACTATCTTCAAGGGCTTTGTCTGGAGCTTTACGGTCGAGTTGCTTGCATATCCAATAGAGAACGTGACGGCTACGGCTTCCAGCAGCAGCGTAGGTGAAGGAGCCGAGAATACCGTGAACGATTCGGGAGTGGATGCGAATGATCTGCACTCGACAGAAACCACGGACATGTGGCGTAGCAGCCCGGATGGAGATGGTCCGGCCTGGATCGAATATGAGTTTGACAGGGTTTCCAAACTTCACGAGATGTGGGTCTGGAACCATAACAGCGGTTTGGAGCAAATATACGGTTTCGGGTTCAAAGACGTTTCCATTGAGTATTCGGCTGACGGGATCGACTATAAGGCGTTGGGTACGACTCACGAGTTTGCCCAGGCGCCCGGCACGCCCGGCTATGCTCACGAGACTATTGATTTTGAAGGTGCAGCGGCCAAGTACGTCAGGCTGACCGCCAACAGCACTTGGGGAAGTCCTCTCGGCGGGCTCAGTGAGGTTCGCTTCTTCGAGATACCTGTGCATGCAACAGAGCCCTACCCGGATTCCGGAACGACGGATGTGGGCCTGGATGTGGTCCTTGGTTGGAAAGCGGGCAGAGGGGCGGTCTCGCATGATGTGTACGTCGGCACCGATCCGGATGCTCTGACCCCGGCCGGTCCGGTCACTGAGCCGGCCTTTGATACCGCTTCGCTTGATCTGGAATTGGGGCAAGATTACCACTGGCGGGTCGATGAGGTCAATGATGCCGAGACTACCACAACATGGCAAAGCGATACCTGGAGCTTCTCGACGCCGGAATATCTTGTAGTGGAGGATTTCGAGTCCTACAATGACATTGAAGCCGGACAGGAGGGCAGCAACCTGATCTATCTGACGTGGGCGGACGGATTTGACAATCCCCCAGTAAACGGCTCGACCATAGGTTATACCGAGATGTACCAGCCCTCAATGGAAACCTCGATTGTTTTTGACGGCAGGCAGTCAGTGCCCCTTTCCTATAACAACACGGTGGCTACCTATTCCGAGGTCACGGCGAATGTGGCCAGTCTACAGGCCGGCCAGGATTGGTCCAAATATGGGATCAAGGGTTTGACCCTGCGGTTCTATGGCGATCCGAACAATGCTGTCAATGACCGGATGTACGTGAAGCTCAACGGCGTCAAAGTGGAATACGATGGTGATGCCGAGAACCTGAAGCGAATAGGGTGGCAAATGTGGTATATCGACCTGGCCTCAGCCGGCGTGAATCTGAGCAACGTTACTGATCTGGCCATCGGCTTTGAGCGTATCGGAGCTTTTGGCGGTCAGGGTATGGTTTTACTCGACGGTATCCGGCTGTACTCTCATGACCGTCAGTTGATCACACCGGTCGATCCCGGTACAGTTGGATTGCAGGCGCACTATGAGTTCGAAGGCAACACCAACGACAGTTCCGGCAACGCACGCCACGGCACTATCATGGGCAATCCTACTTTTGTGACAGGTGAGATCGGCCAGGCCATTAGCTTTGATGGTCTGAGCGACTTTGTCAACATTGACGGCTACAAGGGCATTGTTGGCGATGGGACTGACACACCCCCCTGGAGCGTAACTGCATGGGTCAGGACCTTGGGCAACGGCGAAGTTGTGGGCTGGGGCGGCGACGGCAACGGCAATAGAATGGAATTCCGCATCGACGCCGGCAGGACACGCGCCGAAGGCGGCGGCGGCAATACGCAAGGTGACACCAGTATGAACGACGGTGGATGGCACCACATCGCGGTGACGGTACAGCCGAACTCGGTTTACAGTTCCGGCATAGACCTTTGGCTGGATGGCCAGATCGACACGACGTCAAACAGTGATCCTGATCCATGGCATCCGATCGCCGACTTCGATGTGAAAATGGGTATTAGCTACAATGAATCCGGCAGAGAGTTCACAGGCTCCATTGATGATGTTCGGATCTATGACCGTGTGTTGACGGCGGAGGAGATTGCCTGGTTGGCCGGCCGGAATCAGCCGTTTGACAGGCCGTTTTGATTATAGCGCTGATGTGACGGTAGCTAACCTTACCGCTCAAGTTGTGGTGCGGGAGCACAGGTTTCCACCGTCGTGAGTATAGCTAAACTTTTTGATGAGGAGGACTATCATGTGTAAGAGGATGACTACAAGAAACAGAATCGTATTAACCCTCGCCGTAATCCTGGGTGTCTTCACGGCATTCAGCGGATCACTGCAGGCCCGCGTACTCGTCTACGAACCATTCGCCTACCCGGACGGATGGCTCAACGGCCAGGGCGGCGCATTAGGCACGACAGGGACCTGGACGACCGTGGATGGTGGCTGCCCTGACGGCTGGCGAGTCCACCCGGAAGGCGAGCCTTCGGGAGCGTACGTCGACGTGGGCATTCCCAATGTTTTCGACGGCAAGGTGGACAACCTGCTCACTTCGGGTGGCTTCGTTGGGATGCCC
>Ga0307378_10012298_pt1 | contig 10935 bp, 9 predicted proteins | sample UN1MG_FD_202238 | JGI IMG/M metagenome (GOLD analysis project Ga0307378, IMG submission 202238) | Soil microbial communities from Risofladan, Vaasa, Finland - UN-1 | ecosystem: Environmental > Terrestrial > Soil > Coastal area > Acid sulfate soil | place: Finland: Risofladan, Vaasa | collected...
CGGCCGTCGCACGTAGCCGTGCTTGACCGGGTTGTAGTGGACGTAGTCGAACCGGATTTCCAGGTCCGACTCGTCCTGGATCGTGTGCTCCCAGAACCGGCGCTGCCAGACGCCCCGCTCGCCTCGCTTCCTGCGCGACTCGCTCACGGGGAGCTCCGTGCCGCCGCCCGCCAACCATCGCTCCGTGAACCGGCTCTTGATTTCCTTCCATCGGCCCGAGTAGTCGGAGTCGCCGGCTGGCAACTGCCAGATCGCGTGCAGGTGGTCGGGCAAGAGGCACGCGGCGATGCTCTCGAAGGGGAGCTCGTCACGCAACTCGCGCATTACGTCTCCCAGGAGTGCGCAAACCGACGGATCGCCAAAGAGCGGGCGTCGCCCGTAGCACACCAAGGTGAAGAAGAACGTGCCCCCCGGCAGGTACCAGCGGCGGTAGTCGGGCATGCCGCGAGGCTCCTGAACGGGTGGGAGGAGTTTCTCACGCACAGTGTAGGAAAATGGTGCGTTTCACGCACCCTACAAGGCGTTGATCGGTCGGCGGGGGGGCCGGGGCTCAGACGATGACGGTCGTCAGTTCCTGGAAGCCCGGGTCCGACCGGATGGGGTCGAAGTCGGGCTCGTCGTGGGCCAAGAGGCGGTAGCGAGCGTCGAGGGTCACCGCCCGGGACAGGTGCGTAAGCGCCCGATCCGTCTCGCCGGCCAGGCTCAGGTAGCAGGCGAGGTTGTAGTGGACCAGCGCCTCGGACGGTTCGACTTCGAGCGCCCTTTCCAGCGCGCGGACGGCGAGATCGATTCGGGCGGTCCTCTTGTGGCACCAGCCGAGGGCAAGCCAGACGTGTACGTTGTCCGGATCGGCCTTGGCGGCCCGTCGCAACGGGCGGAGCGCTTCGTCATGGCGGTCGAGCTCGCGGAGCGCTTCGCCCCGCAGGTACAGCGAGTGGGGGCTCAAGTCGGCCGCCTTGCCCAGCCGACCGAGGGCGTCCAACGCGTGTTCCGCCATGCCGAGCTCGAGGTAGCCCTCGGCCTGGCGTTCGATGTGCCTCAAACGGATTTGATCTCGAGCCCTCAACGTTACATCGCTCCCCGAATACCGACGTCCCTGGCCAACGAAAGACATCCACGTTGCGGTGAGGCCCTCTCGACGATCTCATCATCGTCGGTCCTCACACCTCCATTCTATTCTAGCGGGCGTCCCGGCCAATCCCAAATCGCGCATTTCGGGGCGGCGGCGCCAGCAGTGACGGCTCCGTTGGCAAGGGCAGCACCGTCAACGGCTCGGGCGAGTGGGCCTGGCCGAGCGGACAACCGCAAAGCCCATCCACCGCGGTGGACAATGGAGCCGAGAAGGTGTGGCCCGGGAGATCGCCACTTTCGGACTTCGGATGGCGATCGAGTGGGCGGACGGATCGGTCTCGACGGACCGGTTCCTCAGGTGGCCGCCACGACTTCTTCGTAGCATTCCGCCAAGGATTTGCTCGGAGTGGAGAGCTTCAGGACGGGGGCGAAGTCGGCGTACTCTTCGTCGATCTTTTCCAATAGCCCCCGCAGCGGAGGACCGCCGGCCGGACACACGGCCTCATAGTAATGCTCGAACTGCGTCCGATCGCTCCAGCCTTGATCCGCCGTCGTGGGCAACATCGACGACAAGGCGACGACGAGCTTCCCCGGTTCGGCTTCCGCATCGCGAACCCAGCGGTCGATCTCCAGGTGGTTCTCGATCAACACGGCGAACGCTTCGGGAAGATTCCACATCCGGGCGATGATTCCGGCGGCCTCGGCGTGCGTCCATCCGAAGACGTGTCGCTCCAAGACCGACAGTCGCACCTTGCCGTTCTGGCGGGCATTGAGCAGCCTCACGTACGCCGCGGGCGCTTCCCTGGCCAGCAAAGGGACGGCCATGTCCTGCAACAAGGCCGCCGAAAACGGCTCTTCGATCTCCTTGATCCCCAGCATCTTCGCCACCGCCCGAGCGAACAACGCACGCCGCAAGGAGTCTTGCCACAGGCTCTTCAGATCGAAGGGGCCGCATTTGGGGTTGGGCATCAGGCTGAAGACCGCACTCCACAGGGCGAAGTTCTTGATCGTGCGGATCCCCACCAGGGTGATCGCCAGCTTCACGCTGGAAATCTCCCGAGAAAACCCGAAATACGACGAATTCACGAAGCGGAGGACCTGGCCGGCCAGCCCCGGATCCGTCTCGATCGGAACGGCGAATTCCGCAGGACCATTTTCCGGATCCTGCGACAACTCCAACAGCCGAATCGCGCTCTGCGGAAGGGCTGGTAGCTGCGCTCCGGTGAGGATCTTCTTCAAGTCAAGCGCAGGGAACTGTGCGTCGGACATCGCGTTGCCTACCCGGGGGTTGCCGTAATCGGAGAGGTCATCCAGGCTCTCTACCGGTAACGCTACCGGCCGAGCGCCGTCATCTCGTACCTAGGAAAACCCTACGACAAAACCTGCCCCGAGGCAAACCGAAATCCCGGTCGCTCCGGCTACCGCGCCACGGGACGTCTTGACTTGGCAACCGCGTTGCACCAACGCAACCCGTGCCTCCGCGCCCCGTTGCCAAAAGACCTCACGGTCGCCCTCGCGCCGGCGGCTCGGAAAGCGGCAACTCTCGGCTATTGCCCCGTTTGCGCGTCGGGCGGTTGACACCACCCCACCAGCGGCCCGCGGCTTGCACCCCTATCTGAAGCATCACCGTAGGGACTGTCTTGGAGGGGATCATGCGACGGTTGGGTTGGCTCCTGGTGCTATTGGCGGCCGTGGGCTGGCTGGCCACCGAAGTCCGACTGCCGGAAACGCCGGCGGCCCCCGACCGGCCGTTGGATTCCTGGCGGCGTACCCCGGACGGTTGGCAACGGGCCACTTGGCTTGCCCCCCAGACCCCCATTCGCCGGCCTGCTCTGCATCCGGTCGTGGTTGGGCTGTTGGAGTTGCTCGTCTGCCTGGCGGCGCTGGTCGCGTTTCCTACCGGGGCCGAAACGGGCGCGGCATACCACGCCGGCTCGCACGCCGATTCTCATGCCCCGCCGCCTGCGCCGGGCCAACCAGCGCTGGGCTTCGGGGAGCGGTCTCCGATCGGCCCGGCAGGTCGCAGCCCGGAGCGTCCCAGCTCCCCCACGTTGCCAACCCGTGGAGGGGCCGCTGAGAGCCGGTCCGGCTGATTTCCGCTCAATTCGAGCAGGAACCAGGACCCGACGCAACCTATTGCGAAGAAAAGAGTTGCGTTGGAAGACCTGCCTTGGCCCACAGGATAGAGTGGGGTCAATCTTCGATCCGGATGCACGGATCCCCGGCCAAGAGTGCACCAATACTCATGGAAGGGCATGTCTCGGCAGAGGGCAACCGGCCCGCCGCGCCCTGGCACTCGATCGCTCATCGAAGGGAGGCCCCGTTACGCCATGCGACTCACCCTGCGCACCATGCTTGCCTACCTCGACGACATTCTCGAGCCCGAGGATGCCGACGCGATCCGAAAGAAGATCGAGGAAAGCGAGTTCGCCACCAACCTCCTACACCGCATTCGCGACGTGATGCGTCGGCTGCGACTCGGTACGCCCGACGTGTCGGACCGCGGCCTGGGACTCGACCCGAATACCGTGGCCGAGTATCTCGATAACTCGCTGGCCCCCGACCAGGTGCTCGACTTCGAGAAGATCTGCCTGGAATCCGACGTCCATCTGGCGGAAGTGGCTTGCTGTCACCAGATCCTGGCGCTGGTCCTGGGGGAGCCGGCCGAGGTCGACCCGGCAAGCCGACAGCGGATGTATCAGTTGCCCAAGCTCATGAGCCAGGCCAAAGCAGCGCTAGAGACGGACGATGTTGGGGGCGCGGAGTCGGCCCCCGAATCGCCACGCCAAGCGGGAGAACCTGCCCCAGAGCCCGCAGCGGCCCCACGAGCCACGTCCCGCCCCAGATGGCTTCGCGATCAGACGAGGCCCCCTAGCTGGCGGCGGACGGCAGTCGTTGTCGCCTTGGTTGCGGTGAGCGTGATCCTCGTGCTGGCCATGACCGGTCAGTTGGAGCCCGGCTCGTTCCTCGAAAATCTGGTGGGATTCCGTGGAGCCGGCGAGCCGGTGGGGCGGGCACCTGAGTCGACTCCCGTCCCGAATCGGTGGCCCGGCGAAAGCGGGCCCAACGTCGGCGGGCCGACGGAGGCCGAGTCGCCCGAGGCGGGCCCAACGGCTGCGAAGACGGATGGGGCTGAGGGCCCGGCCTCAGACACTCTCCCCACGACGCCCGCAGCCCCTGGGGCCGAGTTGCCGAAAAGCCGACCGGAGGGCCCGCCGGCAACCGCACCCGGAGGCATGGTTGACCAGGTCGACCCGAGCGAAACGGCTCCGGAGGGCAAAGCTCCCCCCGAGGGGCAGGGCGAACCCGCCCCGCCTGGCGAATCCCCGCCGGTCGAGCCACGCCCCCAGGATCTCGCGGGACGGGAGCCTGGGGTTTCGGCAACTGTCCCGGGAGTTGGCATGGGTGTCGAGCCCCGCAGGGAGCCGGCGCCCCTGATTCCCGCCGGTTCTACGCCCCCGCCCCTGGCTCAGCCTCCAGTGGCCGGTGTGGCCGAGACCGACCAGCCGGGGATGCAACCGGCCGATCAGCCGGACGCCCCGCCCCGCACAGAGCCGGCGCCGGCAAGGGCCCCGCTCCCCTCGGAAGTGATGGGTCAGTTTGACTCCCCTTTGCAGGTCCTTCTGGTGTATGAGGCCGACACCGGCACCTGGCGACGGTTGCAGGACCTGGCCTCGCTGACTGCCCAGGCGAGCTACCTGTCGCTTCCCACGTACCGGCCCATGCTCCACCTGGTCGACCAGACGCAGGTCTGGCTGATTGACGGCACTCGGATCGAGCTGCTGCCCGCCGATCAAACGGGGACTGCCGGCCTGCTTGTCGAGCACGGGAGACTGGTCATCGATGCCCCCGAAAAGCCGGGGAGCCGACTCCGGCTCCAAGTGGGTGACCGCTCAGGGACGATCGCATTCGAAGCTCCCGGCTCGCGACTGGCCATCGAAGTGTTCCGGGCATCCACTTCCGGTGCCGACCCGGAGACCCAGCCGGGGGCGCTCACGGCGAACCTGTACGCCACCTCAGGGAGCGTCTCCTGGCAGGAAGGTGCGGGGAGCGGACCGGTGCTGGTCGACGCCCCCGTCCGGTTGACGCTGGACGACCAGCCGCTTGAGCCGGCGACGGTCGGGCGGTTTCCCGACTGGATCGTGGGCGACACCTTCAGCCTCTTGGATCAAAGGGCTTCGGGCACCGTGGAGCGAGAGCTGGAAGTCGGCCGGTCCACCGTATTGGGGCTCCGGGAGCTGGCCGATCACCGCCGCCGAGAGGTCCGCTCGCTGGCGTTGCGATGTCTGGACTGCCTGGGTGACTTCGAGTTGCTGGTAGCCGCCCTGGACGACCCCGATCAGAAAATGGCTTGGCCCGACTACGTTGAGCAGTTGCGTGCTGCCGTGGTGCGAAGTCCGCTGGCTGCCGCCCAAGTCCGGACAGCCATGGAGAGGCTACATGGCAGTGAAGGGGCCAGCCTCTACGAAATGCTGTGGAAGTTCGGGGACAACGCACTGGATGGCCAGCAGGCCACCCACCTGGTCGGATACTTGGACCACAACACGCTTGCCTTTCGCGTCGTCAGCTTCCAGACGCTGCGAAGAGTCACCAAATTGGGCCTCAATTACCGCCCCGAAGATACGGCTTCCAAGCGCCGCCCTTGGATCCAGAAGTGGGAAGAGCGACTCCAATCCAGCGCCGCGCTCGGGGGGGAGACGCAAGCCGACCCACGGCCTCTTTAGGGGGGAGGCTCCCCATCCGGCGAGCTATTTCCTGGGACGTAGGGCTGAACATGCTCCTCGGGCCGCGTGTCCTCGACGGTGCGTTCGCCGTCTCCCACGCGCCCGCGGAGCGCCCCGGAGCTTCTCACCGCCGTCTTCGACCAGGCTCGCGTGGCGCATCCGCCGGAAACCAGCCGTAAATCGTTTTCTGCTAAATGGTTAACGGCTGCACGAAGGCCCTCGGCTGTGCCAGCGTCTCCAGCCACAAAAAGCTACACTTTGTAGACTAGAAAGGGGCCAAAAAGGGCGATCGCCCGGCTTTCGGTTTGTCGACGGGGATGAGTTTCGCTAGAATTTGGCATTTGGGAGGAGACTTGGTCCCTCCCCAGCTCGCAGCAAGGAGTGGACTCGGTGCACATTGGGATATCAACTCGGCATGGTAGTTTGAGTGACGAAACGCAAGCGAAAATCCGAGCGAAGTTGGAGAGGTTGTCGCGGCTGTTCGATCGGCTCACCGCGATTGAGGTGACGGTCGATCTGGAGCGTCAAGATGAGCCGAGCATCGACCTGCGCGTATCGGCCGAGCACAAGCACGATTTCGTGGCGAGCAACCGGTCCAACGACCTGATGGGCTCAATTGACCAAGTGATGCACAAGTTGGAGCAGCAGCTCCGCAAATACAAGAAGAAGATCCAGGACCGCCATCGCAGCCCGGCAGATCGGCAATGAGCGCTCCTATGCGGTCTCGGGTCGGTTAGGCAAGTGAGGGAGTTGGCCCTCTGGGCGCTTCCGCCCGGCGCAGGGGCGTCGGCTGAGTTCGTCTCTGCGGACGTGAAGATGAGGAGAATCTCTGCATGAAGTTCGCCGACTTTGTGGTCTCCGGGGCGATCCGAGCGGATCTCGCCGCCCAGGACAAAGAAGGGGTGATTCGGGAGATGGTCCAGGCGTTGATGGATGCCGGGCAGATCGAGAAAGACGAGTTTGAGAGCATCGTGAAGGCGATCCTCAAACGCGAAGAGTTGGGCAGCACCGGGATCGGACGCGGCGTGGCCGTTCCGCACACCAAACACCCCAGCGTCGACCGGTTGGTGGGGAACGTGGCGATCAGCGGCAAAGGGGTCGATTTCGACAGCCTCGACGGTGAGAAGGTCCACTTGTTCTTCCTGCTGATCTCGCCCCCGGACCGGCCCGGCGATCATTTGCGGGCCCTGGAGAACATCTCCCGCCAGCTCCGCGACGACACGTTCTGCCGGTTCCTCAAGCAATCCAAGACCGTGGAGGACATCCAGCAACTGTTGGATGAAGCCGACAACGACCAATTCGGATCCTGACCCCGACTCGAACCCTCCGGCCAGCACCGATGTCTCACGCCAAGGCAACGCGGACCGTCACCGTAGCCAATCCCGACGGATTGCACATACGGGCTGCGTCTTTGATTGCCAAATTGACCGGTCAGGTCCCGGCCAAAGTGCAGTTGGTCAAAGGGAACCGGCGCGTCGACGCGACCAACGTGCTCCAGATCGTCTCGCTTTGCGCGTTGGAAGGCGAACAGTTGCTGCTGGAAGCCACGGGGCGGGACGCCGACGCCGTGCTGGAGGCGCTGGCCCGGTTGTTCGAAAACAAGTTCGACGAGAATGAGGTCGGCGCAAGCCAACCTGCGAAACAGCGCAAACAGAACCCGGGCGAGACCGGCCGCTCCGAAGCCGCCTCGGACGGCGATCCACCTCCCGGTAGGTGATCCAAAACAAGTCGGACAACGTACGGCGGCGACGCAAGAGACCGGGGGACTGCCCTATCGTGCCGTGGGAAGCCCTGGGCAAGAGTTGCCGGGAAGCGGCTTCCCGTTCCGGTCAGCCCGGGGCGCGGTGTTGCTGCGCCGTGAAGGACTCAGATGCAGAAACTAGAGGGTATCGCCGTTTCGCCGGGTGTGGCCATCGGCGAAGCGCTGGTGATGGACAACGAGGGATTTCGTATCCCTCGGCGGTTCGTCTCGCGCGACGCAGTCGAAGACGAACTGGATCGCCTCGATAAAGCCATCGTCGCTGCCAGCGAGGAAATCGCCCGCAGCCGCGACGCCGTCTCGCAGGAGCTGGGTGAGAAGTACGGCGCGATCTTCGAAGCCCACCGGCAGATGCTCGAGGACACCGGCCTGCGGGGCGAGCTGGAGGAGATGATCCGCGAGCGTCACTACTCCCCCGAGTACGCCGTCAGTCGCACGCTCCGCCGCTACGTCCAAGTCTTCCAGAAACTGGAAGGCCACGATCTGGCCGAGCGGGCGTACGACATCTTCGACATCGAAAAACGGCTCCTGCGCCACCTGCTCGGCCGCAGCCGCGAGGGAATCACCCGGCTGACCTCGCCCGTGCTCCTCTTGGCCCACAACCTCACTCCCGGCGAGACGGCCAAGCTCGATCGGGACTTCGTCAAAGGCTTCGTGACGGAAGTGGGGGGCCCCGGCGGCCATACGGCGATCCTGGCCGAAGCGCTGGGGATCCCGGCCGTGGTGGGAACCGGCCCCTTCTTGACCGACGTGTCCGGCGGGGAGTTGGTGATCATCGACGGCGACCAGGGCTTGGTGGTCCTTCATCCCGATGAGGAAACCATCGCCCGCTATCGGCATGAAGTCGAAGAGAACCGCTCACTGGCCGCCCGGCTCGAAACGCTCCGCGACCTGCCCGCCGAGACGGCCGACGGAGTCCGCATCGAGTTGATGGCCAACATCGAGTTCCCCTACGAGGTCGATCACTGCGTGGATCGCGGGGCCGACGGCGTCGGCTTGTACCGCACCGAGTTCCTCTACCTGGGCGCCGAGACCGAGCCCGACGAGGAGGTCCACTTCGAGGCCTACTCCCGGGTCGTCCGGGCCATGACCGGCCGGCCGATCACCATCCGCACGTTCGACCTGGGGGCCGACAAGGTCCCGCATCTCCCCGCCCCGGAGGACGAACGCAACCCGTTCCTCGGACTCCGCAGCATCCGGCTGGCGCTGCGGAACGTTCCGATGTTCCGCCGGCAGTTGCGGGCGGCACTTCGCGCCAGCGCGTTGGGGAACGTGCGGATCATGTTCCCTCTGGTCTCCACGCTGCTCGAATTCCGCCAGGCCAAGATGGTCCTCTGCGACGTGATGGAAGACCTGGAGGAGCGCGAGGTGGCGTTCAACCCGGACGTGCCCGTCGGCATGATGGTCGAGGTCCCCTCGGCCGTGATGATGATCGACCAGTTCGTCGAGGAGGTCGATTTCCTGAGCATCGGAACCAACGACCTGATTCAATACACGCTGGCCGTCGACCGAAGCAACAAAGACGTCGTGGGGCTGTACAACGCCGCCGATCCGGCCGTGCTGAAACTGATTTCCATGACCGTCGAGGCGGGCCTGCGGAAGTCCGTCCCGGTGAGCCTGTGCGGGCAGATGAGCGGAAACCCCACCTACACGATGCTGCTGCTGGGAATGGGCCTGCGGCAACTGAGTATGACTCCCAGCGCGATCTACGAAATCAAGAAGGTCTGTCGCAGCGTGACCATCGAGCAGTGCGAGGCGGTGGCCCGTCGCGCCATGGCGATGGAGAACGCGCGAACCATCGAGAGCTTCCTGAGAGGAGAACTCAAGAGACACGTGCCGGAATTGGGGCCCTAAACGGGAAGGACGACGAATTGCACGGTGCGATAGGGTGCCACGGGCATCTTGCCCGTGCACTGGCGAGTTGCCAGTGGCGCCCGCGTCGTGCAGGCTTTTCCTTGTCCCGCTTGGCGCCCCCGGCAGCAGCCGGGTACGGGATGTCCAAGCCCGGCGACTTTGCGTGAAAGGAAGGGGCACAAGTCGAAGCAGACAAGCATTCCGGGCTCAGGTCGACGTGAGGGCCGCCCCCCCGTCGCCGCCTGCCCGGGGACGCGGAGCGCTCCGCGAAGAAGAGACGGTGAAACAGATTAACACGGTTCCCCGCCACCAACGGCAGTGACGGGGGAGTTCGGACCTATGGTTCGACAACGAGTACGTATTCGCTTTCGCAAACAGGGAGACCTGCGTCTGGTCGGCCACCGGGACTTGGCCCGCTCGATGGAGCGGTTGTTCCGGCGTGCCGGACTGCGGTTGGGGATGAGCCAAGGCTTTCATCCCAAACCCCGAATGAGCTTCCCCTCGGCCCTGGCCCTGGGAATCGAAGGACTCGACGAAGTGATGGAACTGGAATTGGCCGAATCGTACACGGCAGGCGAGCTGCTCGAACTGCTTGCGCAGCACGCGCTTTCCGGCCTCACGTTCCGCTCCGTCGCACTCCTTCCGCCCGGAACCCGAAAGCCGGCGGTGAAGAGCGCTCGGTACCAGGTGTCCGTCCCGGCCCCGCGCCGCGCGGACGCGTCGGACCGGATGGCCCGGCTTCTGGCCGCGTCGTCCTGCCCGATCCAGCGTGCCGCGGGCCGCGGACCGATCGACGTCCGCCCGTTCCTCCAGGAGCTGACCCTCCGGGAGGGCGTGCTCACGATGCGGCTTTCGATCGGCCGCGGCGCGAGTGCCGGGCCGCGCGACGTGCTCCGGGCACTGGGGCTGGAATCGCTGGAGCATGAGGGTGTTTACCTGACGCGCACCACGGTGGAGCTCGATGCATGATCCGCCCAGCCTGTTCTGCGAACGACGCGCCCCGTACCCGCCAGCGAATGCGTGCTCGCCGACCTTGCCGGTCGAAAAGGCGAGAACATGAAGCAAGAAATGTTGATCAATGTACGGCAGCCCGAAGAATGCCGGATTGCCATCATTGAAGACGGAGTCCTCGAAGAGCTCTACGTCGAGCGAACCGGCCAGGACAACTACGTAGGAAACATCTACAAAGGAGTGGTGGTCAACCTGGAGCCCAGCATCCAGGCGGCGTTCGTCGATTTCGGCGTGGGTCGGAACGGGTTCTTACACATCAGCGACGTCGAGCCCCAGTACTTCCGCCAGGGCGGCTTCGATCCGAACAAGCCGCTGGGGCCCGACGGGGGCAGGGGGGAAGCAAAGCCCCCTTCGGCCTCCGCAGCCGACCCCGACGAGACGGCGGACGGGCCCGACGAGACGGCGGACGGGCCCGACGACGAACCGCCGGCGCCCCGCCCCCGCGGCCGCACCTTCCGAACCGGCGGCCGCCCCCGCATCAAGCCCCCCATCCAAGACGTGCTCCGCCGCGGCGAC
>Ga0307378_10012299_pt1 | contig 10934 bp, 14 predicted proteins | sample UN1MG_FD_202238 | JGI IMG/M metagenome (GOLD analysis project Ga0307378, IMG submission 202238) | Soil microbial communities from Risofladan, Vaasa, Finland - UN-1 | ecosystem: Environmental > Terrestrial > Soil > Coastal area > Acid sulfate soil | place: Finland: Risofladan, Vaasa | collected...
CGGCGACATAACAGTTGGTGGCGTAGGTGGCGCGGTTGCTAACTTCGCAACGGCTGACAATATTGTCTTTACGTTTGACTCTACTCCGTCTGGTACTGGTGCGGTTACGGTGGATATCGGGGCCGGGGTTTGCACAGATTTGGCAGGCAACCCGAATACAGCGGCGAGTCAGTTGAGTATTACGTATGTTTCAACCGTAAACCCATACACTAACAACGTTGTGTGGAGTAGAGATATTCCTACTGGTATTTCTGAATCTAAATGGGAAGAGCCTGGAACAAATGTTGCTGCTTATGATGCGGTAGGGCTTGACGGAGAAGCCAATCATGCTTCAACTTTGACAGATAACAATGTTGGCGCCTTTGAAGGAGTGATTAAGACAATAATCGGGCCAGCGGATTCTAACCCTGTTTTGTGGCGTGTTTTCGTGAAGAAAGATTCGGATGTTTCCAGGTTCCCCGAATTTCTATTGCAGCTCACCGGTGGAACACCTTATAACCAAACCCCTAACTTAAACACACAAACTGGCGCTATTGTGAACAGGAGCGCGGGGGCAGGAACGTATTCAGCTGAAGTTAATAGCTATGGAGATTGGTGGGAGTGCATCTTTTCGTTTTTGAATGATGGAAATAACACCACTTCAAAGCTGACAATATACCCAGCTAGAGGAACTGTAATTGGTGTCGCTGCCACCGCAGCGGTAGGCTCGATAATTATTGGAAATGTCGAAGAATACAAAAATCTTACCCCGGCCGCCTTACGTGGGCTTGACCCAAAATACACACCTTGATTGGATGAACCAGATGGGAATGAAAAAGAGTTACCTGTTTATTGCAATCGGTTTTTTCGCTCTTGCATTTGCACTCATTGGTGTGATGGCAATGGACTATGAGCCAGAAATAGAACAACTGCCATTTGCCTACGTGGAGATTGCAAAGCCTCCACAAATAACTATGCAGGATAACAAAATTATTATACAGCCAGAAATACTCAACCCTGAACCGATGCCGGAGTTTGAACTGCCAGATGGAGTTGTACTTGGCGGTGAGTGGCTGTGGGATGAAGAGTATCAAGAGTATTGGTACTTTCACGGCGATGATTTTAGTCGCAATTGCCAAGACTGTCACCCTGAAAGTATGGGCGAGGAGTTTTGGGGATGCTCTGATTGGAATGACCTATAGGAATATTGAATGAGTTTTCGATGGATCAGACTGCCGTCAGAGTTGGCGAAGGGCGTCGATGAGTATGGTAAACGGGCTTATGTCGCCATCCATGCGGCGGCGGCTTACTGGGGGGAAGATACACAAAATAAGGCCAGGAAGAGAGCTTCCTGGAAAGATAGAACAGGCAATGCCAGAAGCGGCATATTTTATGCGGTAGAAGGCTTCGGACTAGGCACGGTAACAGGAGAGATGGATGCAACTGCTGAAGAATATATGCAAGAGTTTGAATTCATAAAGGCCGAAGGAGATACATTGATCATAGCAGTATCGCACACGGTCTTTTATGGCAAGTATCTGGAAACTTATCATGGCGAAAGGTTTGCAATTATTTTGAGCACCATTCAAGGAAATATACCAAAGTTAGAACGTATGTTGCGAGACATATTCAGGTAGGAGAGCCTAATGGCTTCTTTACGAGATCGGATCAGTCAACTATTTGGAAGAGCCAAGCCGCAGCAAGCGGAAGGCGCTGCGACTACGCTGCCTGTCGCTCGCTCCGCTCAGGAGCCGATGGAGTTGGCGAACAAGTTCAAGGCCGAGACAGAACGCAAAGCGGTCATCGAGCAGTGCCGCCTGATGTACAAGACCGATCTGCGCATCAAGAAAACTTTCCGCATGCTGGCCCAGGATACGCTCAAGGGCGGGTTCTCGGTCAAAACTGCCAACACGCAGGCCCAGGCGCAGGCAGATGCGCTCTTCAAACGGCTGGGGCTGAACCAGAAGCTGGAACGCTACGTGCGACTGAGTCCGCGGGACGGGGATTCCTTCCTGCAGGCGGTGATCGACGAGAACATGGACATCGTCAGCCTGACGCGCAAGCCCACGCTACAGATGCGGCGGGCTACCAATGACGCAGACCAGTTCACAGATCCCGCGCGGGCCTTCTGGATGGCGGACGAGATGTACTGGGGGATGGAGCCGCCCAAGAACGCGACCTGGTTCGCGCAGTGGGAGATCATCCACGCGCGCTGGGAGTGGGACGAGGAGAGCCGCTATGGCACGCCCATGTTCGCTTCCGGGACCGGCACGTTCAAGAAGGTGAGCGAAGGCGAGACCGACATGGCCGTGCGGCGCAAGGTGCGGGCAGCCATGCGCTACCACCACGTGATCGAAGGCGGCCCGGCGGATGTGGAAGCCTACAAGGAGAACAACAAGGCCGCGCTGAACAACCCGAACGTGGCCGCGGCGGACTTCTTCAGCAACAAGCCGGGCGGCATTTCGGTGGTGCAGGGCGACGCCAATATGGACCAGATCGCGGACGTGAAGCACCAGATTGCGACGCTGTTCGCTGGTTCGGACGTGCCGATGGAGCTGGTGGCCTACGGCGAGGGACTCAACCGCGACATCCTGGGCGACAAACGCGAGGAGTACGAGGAGATTCTACGGCAGGTGCGCGAGTGGACGGTGGACGAGATGATCCGCCCACTGCTGGAACTGCAATGGTTGCTGAAAGGCATCCTGCCAGACGGGCTGGAGTATGAGGTGATCTCGAAGCACGCCACCGGGTTGAAGGCGGGCGACTTCCTGACGATCACAGACGCGGTGCTGCGCATGAAGATTTTGGGGATCGCGGATGAAGTCATCAAGGCCATTTTGGAGAAGCAACTGGGCGTAGACATTGGCGAGTTGATCCCGCAGGCGGACGGGGAGACGGAGAAGTTTGCGAATATGTTGAAGGGGCTTAGTGTGTGATGATGAATATTCAAACTAAAGTGAAATTACTTTATCTCAAAATAATCACAGATGAAATTTTAAGAAAATATTATGACAATGAAGAGATTGAATATATAAAACTTTTTATTAAACAAGAAGATTGGAAATATATTCGTGTCTTGCATGGCTATGTTAGTTTTTATAGTGAACGTTATATCAAGGAAAATAATATTTTTGTTTTGAAAATCCGTTTTATGAAATTTAGATTGGAGCGGATCAAAATGTTTATTCAGGGCCGTTTGTTGATATTGGAGTTGCTTGGATGGCGACAGTTATTGAAACATTTCTAATTGAAGCGACACAAACCCCCACTGTAGCGGGTATTCTCACGTCGAAGCTGTACCGGGCGCAGTTCGTGGCCACGGCGCGGCTGCAATTGTGGTTCACAGCGGAGACGCATAAGATCATGGCCAAGTTCTCGGACGAGGCGCGCTCGGTGGTAATCAGCTACGCTGGCAAAGATGGCCTGTTGGATACACTGGATGGTTATCACGCGCAGCAGCGCCTGATCGGCATCTGGGGCGATGCGCTGACGGAATGGGTCAAGCTATTCAAGGGGGCGCGGGAGGTGGCGGCGACTTTGCCGTTTGGGGGGCTGTGTGAGTTCCATGAAAGGCTTGTCACCCCCCTTCCGTCCCCCCAAATATCGGAAGAGCGCCGAGATTTAGGGGGAGACCTGTTGGAGGCGCGCGTGGTGGATGGGGTGTTCGCTCCGCAGATCCAGGTGCTTTTGAATGCGGCGGCGGAATATCTGTATGGCGACGGGATGAACTTATCCGGGCGCATCTGGCGGCTGGACCGGGACGCGCGCGACGGGATGAACCAGGCCATTTCGCTGGCCATCTCGGAAGGCAAATCGGCTTGGCAACTGGCCAATGAGTTGGAGCAGTTCCTGGGCGCGGACGCGGACTGCCCGCGTTGGACATCCACAAGACTGTACAAACGTTCTAAATCGCAAATCGCAGCCGGAGATATGACCGGGCTGATCACCAATCCCAATTGCGACGGGCAGGGCGTGAGTTATAACGCGCTGCGCCTGGCGCGCACCGAGATCCAGAAGGCGCACGCGCTGGCCACCGACAAGGTGATGATGAACTCGCCCTGGGTGGAGAAGGAGCAGGTCAACTTATCGGCGCAGCACCCGGAGCCGGATATTTGCGATGATGTGGTGAATGCAGGGGAAAAAGGGGAAGGGGTATATGAGAAGGGCGAGATCGAACTTCCGCTGCACCCGAACTGCCTGTGCTACAAGACGGCAGTATTGATGGATGAGAAGGACTTCACGAGCGAGTTGAATGCCTGGGTGAAGGGCGGCGAATCGCAGATGATGGACGATTACGCGCGTTTCCTTGGCGTGAATGACAACGAAGAAGTAACGAACACCGACTTATCGAACGACAGTTCCCTGCTGATGCTGGGAGTGTGGTTGTTTGGGGAGGCCCTAAAACTATGATCCAGCACGCTCCGACACGCAAAAAGGAAGGTGCGGGATGACCCCGCCAAGACTGCTGAAATTGCCGGTAGACGCCTTCGCGCGGCGCGAACACTACCTGGACCATATTGCGCCGGTGTGGTTGGCGCTGAAAGAGAAAACGCGCGGGAAATTCTACGTCCCGGCTTATATGGAGGACTACGCGCGCGCCAAGGGGCTGGAGCCCAGCGTGCTGGCGCCCGAGCGCGGCGAGGCGATGAATGTCTGGCCGCGCGGGCTGGGGCCGCTGCTGGTGGCGGCTTACGGCGATATGGTCAGAGCTATACGGCACGTGCCGCAGCGTCCGATCCTGTTCATGGAGCACGGCGTGGGGCTGACCTTTGGAGACCATCCGGGTTATGCAGGCGGGGGCGGGACGCGCAAACGCATCGACCTGTTCCTGAACCAGAACCAGCACACGCATGACCTGAACAAGCGCGCATTCCCGAGGACGCCGGGTGTGGTGATCGGGACGCCTAAATTTGATTCAGCCACGAATTACACGAAAGTCACGAATGGGAAGAAACCCGTTGTGTGTGTCTCGTTCCATTGGAACGGGGAGGACGTGGCGCCGGAAGCGGGGAACGCTTTCAAGCATTATATGAAGGCCATTCCGGAGCTGGCGAAATGCAAAGAGTTCAAGCTGATCGGACACGGTCATCCGCGTTACCGCTTCATGCTGGCCAGCTACTATTACGAGCATGGCATCGAGGCCGTGTGGGATTTCGAGGAAGTGCTGCGACGGGCAGATGTGTATATGCACGACAGCGGCAGCACGCTGTATGAGTTTTGCATCACGGGCAAGCCGGTGGTGATCCTGAACGCGCCCGAATTCCGGCGCGATAAGCACTGGGGCATCCGCTTCTGGGACTACAGCGACATCGGCCCGATGGTGGACGACCCGGCTGATTTGATGGAAGCAATCAAAAGCCAGGTCGAGGCGGCGCGCGGGGGAGCAGATCCGTATGCCAAGGCCAGGCAGAAGGCCGTGCGGGAGTTGTATCCATACCGGGGCAGGTCTGCCAAGCGGGCGGCCAGGGCCATCGAAGAGTTCACCGGGCGCAAGCTACCCCAGTTGCGCAAGATTCGCACCCGGCAAAGGGAATCGGTTGGCATCATCTACATGGCCTTCGGGGAACCAGCTGTGGAAGGGGTGATGAGTTCGGTCAACTCGCTGCGCAGGCTGGGTTTGGACGTGCCGGTCTGCATCGTGGGAGATACACCTATCGAGGGGATGCAGTTCATCAAATGGCCGGGTGAAAGCCCGTTCGACCCGGACTGCGCGAAGAACTTCCAGTTCCGGGCCGGGCGCGTCAAGCCGGGACTATGCGCGCTGACCCCGTTCGAGCGCACGCTGTATATCGACGCGGACACTGAGTTCATGTCGAAGCAGGTGTTGAATGGCTGGCGCTTCCTGGACGATCATGATATGGCGCTGGCGCGCGAGTTGCTTGAGATCGGGCAGCTATACAACAAGCCGCGCGCGGGATGGGAGATCAATATCAAAGAACGCAACGCCACCATCGTGGAATTGGGCGGCGACAAGACAACGCCTTTCCTGAACAGCGGCGTGATCTTCTTCCGCAAGAATCGAGCGGTGAATCGCGTCTTCAGGGCCTGGGGAGAAACCTGGCAGGAATGGCAGCAATGGGACGAGCAGCTTTCGCTCATGCGCGCCATGTACCGCGTGGGGCGCCATGTGAAGGTCAAACAGTTGGACGTGGACTGGAACCACCCGCACCGCGACCAGGCGGGGATCATCTTCCACAACTACGGCAGGGGACCGGTGAGGAGCAACGTTGAACAAGTTAAAGCATAAGCACCCCGGCGAGACTTGCTGGATCGTAGGCAAGGGCCCGTCATTGCGTTACTTGCGTGCGGAGCATTTTGGCGAGGGGCCAATCATCGCGCTAAATGACGCGATTGCAGCCGTTCAGGAGATAAACCTGACCAATCCCATGTACTCGCTGCAAAAAGATGGCGACGAGCAGCACATGCTGAAACCGTATGACGAAATTATTCTTATCTTGCAGGATACGCCGGGTTATTCACGAGATTGGTTCCCGGAGCATCCGGTGCGCATCCTGGTGGACCCGATCAATGAATTGGGCTTCGACCACGTGCAGGTGCTGGCCACCCGTATGGCTATCGAGCTCGCCAAACAGATGGGCTGCACGGCCCTGAAGATGATGTGCTGTGACAGCCTGGTGACTGGCGCGCTGGAAACCTTTGACCCGCGTACAGGAGAAGCGCAGGTGACCGGCGCAGCGCGCTGGTACAAAGCCACCCGAAAATTTATTCTGGATGATTTGAAAATGATTCCGCATGAATTCATCCTGCCGAGGAAAGTGCGATGAAGTTCTTGCAGATATCCATTCCAAAGGCTGGGACACATTTGTTCGAAAATATGACGTTGGCGCGCACAGCGAACCTGCCGTTGGTATTCGGCGGCATCACGCAATTGTTTCTCAGCCAGGCTGAGATCAAAGCGCGTTTCAATGACCTGGAAGCGGATGGGCGCTATAAGGCGCACCTGCCATATTTCGAAGGCGTTGAGAATTTGCTCGAGCAATTCGAGCATGTGATCTTTATTTTGAGAGATCCGCGTGACATTATTGTCTCGATGGCTCACTTCATCGGGAACTTACCGAGCTGCGTTTTCAATTGGAGAGTCAATGGGAAGCTCTTGTCTGAGCATAACTTGTCGTATCGGTTCGATTACTTGATCGACAACATGGCTCCTGTATTCTCACGCTTCGACCCCTGGCTGGATGTTGAAGGAATAGAAATATTTCGCTACGAGGATCATTATCACTTTCCAGGTGAGACCTATAGACGCCTTGAAAAGATGGGGCTCGGCACGGTTTCTGAGTTGAAAGCACGCGCAAAAAAGAAAGCCTATACCTTCAGGGTTGGCACGATAGAAAACTGGAAAAATGAATTCACCCCCCCCCAGAAGCAAAAGGCGAATGCAAATTATGCCGCCTTCGTTTCAAAATGGGGCTACAGCGTTTCTGCCATGGAGAAGGTTTTTACCGGCATCTATAAGGTCAATTATTGGAGAAGCAAAGAGACGCGCAGCGGGGGCGGCTCCGAGATCCTGCGTGCCAGGTCAGTACGTGCGCAGCTCGTCGGGATGCTGAATAAATATAAGATCAAGTCGGTATTGGATGCAGGCTGCGGCGATTGGAACTGGATGAGCAAGATAGAGTTCGGAGAGATCCGGGTGAGCGGCTGCGATATCGTAAAATCGGTGGTGAGTGAAAACTGTGAGAAATACGGAGAACGCTTTTTTGTGGCAGACCTGACAAAAACCCCATTACCAAAAGCAGAGCTGATCCTGTGTCGCCTGGTGCTCAATCATCTGACGTTCGAGAATATCCACAAGGCGCTGGAGAACTTCAAGCGCAGCGGCGCAAAGTATGTATTGCTCACGCATTATCTAGACGAGAAAAAGAACATTGACAAATCGGACGGAGATTGGCGGCCCTTGAATTATCGATTGCCACCTTTCGAATATCCCGAACCACTGGAAACAATCCAGGAAGAAAGCGGCTTCCTGGCATTATGGAGGCTTTCATGAACATCATTGCAATCTTGATCATCGAATTGATTCTTGGCGCTTATCTTATTCACCAAGGTCGTTCCAGGAAAAATGTGTCGATTGATATCGGGCGCGAAAAATGCGCACCCTGAATGGAGACAATACAAAATGAGTACAGTCAATTTACAACAACTATTTGAAAAGGTGCCATCCTGGACATCGCCCGCGGAGCGCGAGAAGCTGGCGGAGTTGGCTGAGCAGGTGCCCGCTGGCGGCAGGATCGTGGAGATCGGCGCGCTGTATGGCGGGATGACGATCGTGATGGGCACGGCCAACCCGGAAGCCTGGATCACATCCATCGACAATTTCAGTTGGACGCCGCCCGGCTACGAAGCACGCCCGGCTTGTAAAACCGAGATGCAGCGCAACCTGCTGGAGTTCGGCGTGAACCAGGTCATGATCATGGAAGGCGACAGCCGCGTGATCGGCAAAGCCTGGGATAAGCCCATCGACCTGCTGTGGATCGATGGCGGGCACAGTTACGAGTACGTGTGCGCAGACCTGGAGAACTTTGCGCCGCATGCGGACGTGGTGGCGCTGCACGATTACGACAACAAATTCTGGCCAGATATCCGCCAGGCGGTGGAAGACTTCATGGACAAACACCCCGGCTGGGAGATCGTCTCTGTTGTGGAAACGGTCGTGGTTTTACAACATAAGGCGGCTAAATGACAGTACAGGGCGATATAGCGGCTGTTTTGGAAGCCAACGTGGCCTTGATGGCGATCCTGACCGGGGGCATCTACGAGCAGGACGAAGTGGGCGAGATCTCGCGCCAGGATACGCCCAGCGCCTTCGATAACAATAAGGAGTTGAAGCCCTGCGCGTTGATCGCGGAAGGCACCGAACTGCCGCGCGGCGGGATCGACCATGACGATATCGGGACGAGCGTGCAGACGCCGATCAGTATCTTTTTCTACGAGCGCAGCGGCTACAGCAATATTGCCGCGGCGATGGAAGCCAGCTTCGCGCTCTTGAACGGCAAGAAGATCGGTTCTTCGACCTTCCGCGTGGAATATGAGAACTCGATCAAGAACCAGAAAGACCCGGCGCTGAATGCCAGCCTGGGTGTGCAAAGATTTATGGTGGTGCGGCTTCGTTAACCACGAAGAGCACGAAGGAGTTGTTTATGGCTAAAATATTGATCGGAGTACGTTATATCGGGCTGAGCACGGTGCGGATCATCCAGCCGTATGTATGGAATGAGGAGAACAAGTACGTGCAGGATGTGCCGCTGGAGAAAGCCGCCGAGCTGGTGACCTATCCCGGCCAGCAGTTCGAGTTGGTAGACCAGGCAGAAATGCCGGAAATCGTTTCGTTCGTTGAGGGCGATAGCCGCCCTGTCGAAGAGTTGAAAAAGAAGCGGCGCAAAAGCCCTTCAAAAAAAAGGAGTAGCAAATGAGTGCACCCAATCCTGTTTTACCGTTTGGCCTGAGCGATATCAAGCTGACCAATATCGCTGGCACCACGCAAGTGGACATGCCCGCCGCGCGGCGTTTGATGTTCAAGGAACGTTACCTGGCTGGCGAAGCCGAAGGCGATGATGGCCTGGTGGCGGTAGGCGCCACGCTGTTGGCCGCAGATTTCGAACTCGAAGTCAGCGGCATCAGCCTGGAAGCCATGGCGATCCTGACCGGTCGCACGCTGATCACCACCGGCAGCACGCCCAATGAAGTCAAGACCATGACCGCCAGCGCAGGCGAGCGCTTGCCGTATTTCAAGGTTTACGGCAAATCGCTGGGCGAAGGTGACGACGATGTGCATGTGCTGTTGTTCAAGTGCAAGTTGACCGAAGGCCCGGAGAACACGCTGCAATATGGCGAGTTTAGCAAGCCAACCGTCAAGGGCGTGGCTGTAGACGATGGCACCAACGGCGTCTTCGATGTTGTTATCAATGAGACCGCTGACGACCTGCCGAGCAGCTAATGGCAGACACAAAGCGGATTGATCAATCGCAGGCGGCGAAGCGTAAGAACTTAGCCGAATGGCGCGCCAGCCGCCTGCATGAGATCGACGACCTGCCCAGCGGACTGCCGATCATCGTCAGGGACGTGGGGCTGCAAGACCTGGTGATGATGGACGGGGTCGAGATCCCGAACACGCTGCTCGATATGATGTTCGACAACGACCAGAAGCAGGCCCAGGGCGCGCAAGATGCGCTCAATGACAGCGAAGTGGTGCTGAACATGATGCGCAGCAAGGCCGAGTTCAACCAGATGCTGAACGAGATGGTGCGCGCCTGCCTGGTGGAACCGCAGATCGGCGAGACCGCGGACGACGAGCATGTTACGCTGGACGAGTTTTCGTTCGCCGATAAGATGCACATCTTCAACTTCCTGAACCGGGAAGCCGCGGCGGTGCGTCCCTTTCCTGACGAGCCTGACGCTGAGACGGATGCACAGCCTGTCGGAAGCCTACGGCCCGCGGCCAAGCAGCCTGCTAAAGTTTGAAACGGAATGGGCCGCCTGGCAACTGGATGAAGCCTGCCTGATGGCCGGAAGAGCCGCTGAGATGGCGTCTCTTGAAAATAGCGGCCAGCGCCCGCCGGTTGGCAGGCCAAATGGCGCAGGAAACGACAGGAAAGACTTCCGCAGTTTGCGTGGAAGAGCGACGAAGAAGATGCGAGTAAAACCAGATGGAACGTGGTGAAATATGTTATTAGGCAGCGCATACGGCAAAGTAGAATTAGATGCCAGCGGGGTACGCAACGGCGTCGCAGATGCCACGACCAGCCTGAAGCGGTTGCAGGCTATGGGTACAGATGTGGGCAAAGCCATGCAGAAGATGGGGCGCTCGCTCACTATCGGCCTGACGCTGCCGATCCTGGCGTTGGGGACGGCTTCGCTGAAAGCCGCCACCGACTTCGAAGAGACCAAGAACAAGACGATGGTGGTCTTCGAAGATATGTCAGACAGTATCATCG
>Ga0307378_10012300_pt1 | contig 10934 bp, 7 predicted proteins | sample UN1MG_FD_202238 | JGI IMG/M metagenome (GOLD analysis project Ga0307378, IMG submission 202238) | Soil microbial communities from Risofladan, Vaasa, Finland - UN-1 | ecosystem: Environmental > Terrestrial > Soil > Coastal area > Acid sulfate soil | place: Finland: Risofladan, Vaasa | collected...
CTGGTCTTGCCGTTGCCGGGATAGCCGTACAGAAACAGCCCCCGCCCCGAGTTGATGGCCGGACCCAGCTTGTCCAGCATGGCCCGGCTGATCAGCAGGTCGCGGAAGGCGTATTCCAGCCGGGACGAATCGGGGTGCTCGGTGGCCACGGTCTGCCGCTCGACCAATTCGATGTAGTGGGCCAGTGGCACCGGACAAGGCCCGACGTAGGTGCACTCCTCGAAGTACCTCTTGGCCCGATCGCGTCCCGCCTCGGTGAGCATGTACTTGAAGTCGCCCATGGCGGCGGTGTCGCGGTAGTACACCATCTGCTGTGACTTCAGGGCGCTGAGCAGTTCCAGCGTCGGCCGACCCGGCAGACCCAACTCCTTGGTCATGGCTCGTCCGGTCGAGCTGCCGACGGCCAGCAGGTACTTGAACACGAGCGACTCGAGCAGGGCGTCGGAGATGCCGGCCTCCTCCAGCGTGTCCGGCTTCGGCGGACGGTGCGGATCATCCGGAGGTGGCGCGGAGGCGGTCTTATCGGCCGAGACCGGTTGTTTCCGGAACATCTCCAGCGGGTCGGCCTTCGGCTCGGAACCGTGCGTGGCCATGGTCGGTTTCCATCCGGTCAAGAGGGGGGCCTCCAACGGATCATCATCGCGGCGGTCCGAAACCGCGGCGGCGCGCTGCGGCACGCGCGCGTCTCAGGTTATCCTCGGTGGCGACAGCGTGCAATTCCCTCAGAGCCGGGGCGACCGACGCACCGAAGAAAAAGGCCGAGGCACCCCGACCATCGCCTCGACCAGATTCACGATGCAATACGAAGGCGGCCGTGTCAAAAGAACACCGCACCGAAGACCGATATCCGCAACACCCGCCCCTCTGTAGCGACGGAGTACCGCTCGGGGCGGCAAATCGGCCTGCAGTCGTTGTCTCGGCGGCCGCTTCCACCGATAATGGTGGTTTTCCCAACGGCCCAAGGAGACGCTCTCGTGGCCCGGATAACGCCAAGACGTATTGCCAACACCACCACCATACTGGCCGCCCTGCTCGCCACGACTCTCCCCGGCGGATGCGAAAAGGAACCGCAGGCCGCCGCCAAGCCGGCCATCAAGAAGCACAACGTGTTGCTGGTCACGCTCGACACGACACGGGCCGACCGGATGAGCTGCTACGGCCACTCGGCCAAGACCAGCCCGAACATGGACGCCCTGGCGGCCGACGGCGTGCGATTCGACATGGCCATCGCTCAGGCCGCCCTGACCCCGGTGTCGCACGCCTCGATCTTCACCGGCCTGCTGCCTCCCCAACACGGGCTGCGCGTCCTGTATGCCAAGAGCGGGTACCGGCTGTCCGAGGCCATCCCCACGCTGGCCACCGCGTTGCGCGACCAGGGCTGGAAGACCGGGGCCTTCCTGAGCTCGTTCCCGGTGTCGGAGTTCTTCGGGTTCGACAACGGCTTCGAGACGTTCGACAACGGTTTGCGCCATCCCAGTGACGACGTCCTGAAGGAGTCTCCGGACGGCGCCTGGCGGTTTGCGATCACCGACAACCAGCGCCGCTCCGACCTGACCACCAGCCTGGCCATCAACTGGTTGAGCGACATCACCAGCCCGTTCTACCTCTGGGTGCATTACTGGGACCCGCACGACCTGAACATCCGGCCCCCGGAGGAAGTCATGTCGAAGTTCGCGCCGCCGGGTAGTCCGCCAAGCGACGACAAGAGACGGGCCCTGTACGACTCCGAGATCTTCTACGTGGACCTGCAGTTCGGGCGACTGGTACAGACGCTGAAGGACCGGAGTATCTACGATGACACCATCATCGTCGTGGTCTCGGATCACGGAGAGGGCCTCGGCAACCACGACCACTGGTTCCACCGCATTCTGTACCAGGAGCAGATCCGCGTCCCGCTGATCATGCGCTTGCCGGGCGGGCCGACCGGACGGGCCGTCTCCGAGCTGGTCCGCACGACGGACATCTACCCCACGGTGCTCGCGGCGCTGAACATCCCGCTGCCGTCGCGTGTGGACGGGCTCAGCATGCTGGGACTGATCGACGGGCAGCCCGAGGAGCCCCGCATCGCCTACGCCGACGCATTAATCCTCTACGACCTGAACGCCAAGGACCTGCTCGACCGCAGGCCCAACGATGACCTGCTGCACTGCGTCATGGACCGCTCCTGGAAGCTCATCTACAAACCCAACCGGCCGGAGCAGAGTGAGCTGTACCATCTGGAAACCGATCCGGGCGAGACGAAGAACCTCTACGCCCAGCAGTCCGAACAGGCCGCTCGACTGCAGAGCGAGTTGGAAGAGCTGAATGCGTTCGTCGACGGGCCATTCGGCGAGGGCACGGACGAGGACGTGCTGGATCGTCTCCGCTCGCTGGGCTACGTCGAGTGACCCCGTCTGATCCGCCGCGGCCCACGGGAGGCCGTATCGAGGGCCGGCACGGAACCGACCGGAGCTCCTTCTTTTGAACCGGCAGCGCCTACGAGACTCCGTCATCTTCGCGGCCCTGTGGGTTCCGTATGCGCTGCTGACTTATCACTTCCGGTGGCTGTGCGACGACGCCTTCATCTCCTTCCGCTACGCCCGCAACTGGGCCGACGGGTTGGGACTGCGCTTCAACGTCGGCTCCGATCCACCGGTGGAGGGCTACAGCAACTTCCTCTGGACGGCCTTCTGCGCCCTGATCGAGCTTCTGGGCCTGGATGTGACGTTCTGGCCGTCGCTGGTCTCATTCGTCTGCGGGTCGCTGCTGCTGTACCTGTTCTTCCGCGTGTTGCGCTGGCGCTGCGAGCTGGACCTCGTGCCCGCCTGTCTGGCGACTCTGGCGCTGGGCTGCTTCCCGCCGTTCTTCATCTGGTCCACCAGCGGTCTGGAGACGATGCCGTACGCCCTGCTGACGTTCCTGACGTTCGAGCGGATCGTACTGCGGCGTGACGGGCCGTCGGGAATAGGCGGCGGTGCGGCGGGACTGGGGCTGGCACTGATCCGGGCCGAGGGCTTCGCCTGGTCGGTGCTGATCGGTCTGCTCGGGGCGCTGCGACAACTGCCGGCGTGGTGGGCCGCTCGACGTGCCCGCACCGGAAAATCGCCAGACCGCAAAGAGCAGCGCGCCGCCGGCAAACAGAAGGGGCGAAAACGTAAGAGACCCGCGGCGGTCGCCCCGGCGGACCGCGAAGAGAGCACGCCGTCCGCGGCTCAGCGACCCCTGCGGCCAATGCTGCTGTATTTTGCGATTCTGTGCGTCGGATTCGCCATCTACTTCGTCTGCCGCTACGTCTACTACGGCGAACCCCTCCCGAACACCGTCTACGCCAAGGTGGGCGTGACGAGCGGCGCCATTGTGCGGGGCCTGAAATACGTCGGGGCGTACTTCCTGACATTGGTCACGCCGGTGGCGTTCGTGCCGGCGGTCGTCGTCGTCGCCCTGCGGCCGTCCGCGCGGTCGTTGGGTCTGCCGGCGGCGCTCCTGGCCGTCGCGAGCCTGGGCTACAGCGTGGTCACCGGCGCGGACTTCATGACCATGTGGCGGTTTCTGGTGCCGGGGTTCGTGGTCTTCAACGCGGTGCTGCTGGGCCTGCTGCTGCACGCCCTGTGGACAAAGCGAGCGATCGGGCGAGTCGTCGCGGCCGTGCTGGGCGTGGCCGTGATCGCGATCGCCCTGCTGCCGGCCTGGGACGTCCACCTGGTGCCCCAGTCCGTCCGCGAGCGCACCCACTTCCGGGGTCGGTGGAAGTTCCGATCCGAGCGGGAGATGTGGCATCACATGAGCACCAACAGCAGGACGTGGAGCGAGTACGGCAAGACGCTCAAGGAACACACTCGACCCGGTGACAGTTGCGTGCTGGTGTTCATCGGCGCGGTCGGCTACTACTCGGAGCTGTACATCTACGACATGGCCGGGCTGGTCATGCCCGACGTGGCCAGGCGGGAGGTCACCGGCAAGGACACCACGCCGGGGCACGACAAGCAGGTGCCGTTCCACTACTTCCTGAAGGACAACCCCACGATTCTCCAGGTTGTGCAGGAACCGCAGTCGGCCCGCGGAGTGGCCGGCTGGGCACAATGGTTGCGCCGCTGGCAAACGGCCAGGCAGACGGCCCAGCGCTACGTGGTCGACTTCATGTCCGTCGAGCTCGAGGACGGGAATCCCGAGCGGCGCTACCTGGTCGTCCTGCGGCGGATCGAGGAGGGGACCAGCCCCGCTGAGGCCTGGAACAGGCTTTCGGAACGCATCCGGGCCCTGCGACCCATGGAGGTGCCCACCGGCGGACCCGCCCCGCCTTGACGCATTTCACGCAAACGACTACAAGATCAGGTCGATACAGAGGTTGTCGCCGACGTAGCTCAATGGCAGAGCACAGCTTTCGTAAAGCTGGGGTTGAGGGTTCGAATCCCTCCGTCGGCTTTCTTTTGTGCGCCCAACCAGAGATGCAGATAGGTCACGCACGTGCCCTGCGTGGCTCACCATCACTCGCCCGTGGCGCGGCGGCCAGTGGGGGCGCCGGGCGCTACGCGTTGGGCGAGTCGCCCCGCAAGTAGTCCCGCAGCAGAGAAACATGCGTGGTCACGCAGTCCGCCAACGCGCCGAGGTCGTAGCCGCCCTCCAACGTGCTGACCAGGCGGCCGTCGCAGTGTCGGTCGGCGATCTCCATGGCCCGGCGGGTCATCCAGTCGAAGTCCGACGTCTCCAGGCAAATAGGCGCCAACGGGTCCATCCGGTGGGCGTCGAACCCGGCCGATATGAGGAGGAACTGCGGCTGGTACTTCTCGGCCGCCGGCAGGACCTTCTCCTCGAACGCCCGGTCATAGACCTCCCCGACGTCGCCCGGCATCATGGGCAGGTTCAGCGTGTAGCCCTGGCCCTCGCCGATCCCGGTCTCCTCGGCGAACCCGGTCCCGGGATAAACCCAGTGCGGATGCCCGTGCAGGCTGCACACGAAGACCCGGGCCGTCCGCTCGAAGGTGTGCTGCGTGCCGTTGCAGTGGTGCACGTCCCAGTCGAGGACCATCACCCGCTCGAGCCCGTAGTGATTGAGCAGCCGATCGGCGGCCAGGGCGAGGTTGTTGAACAGGCAGAAGCCCAGCGACCGGTCGCGCTCGGCGTGATGCCCGGGCGGGCGCAGGGCGCAGAAGGCGTTCCGCAGCCGCCCCTCCATGACCCCGTCCACCGCTCGCAGGATGCCACCGGCCGCCAGCAGGGCGATGTCGTAGCTCTCCGGACAGATGGCGCTGTCCGGCACGTCGATGTACGGAGCGCCGCGCCGACAGGCCTCCCGCAGGCGGTCCACGTATGCGCCTTCGTGCAGCCGGTAGAGGGCGGCCAGGTCGACCGGCTCGGGTTCGACCCGCTCACACGTCCGCGCCAGGTCACCCTCGTCGAGCGCTTTGCGGATGGCGACCAGACGGGCCGACCGCTCCGGATGACCGGGCCCGGTGTCGTGCCGCTCGAACCGTTCGTCCATAACCAGGCCGGTTGGGGGCATCACCATCCTTTCGAACGCCGCTCAGGATCGTGCCCATCTTTGCGGGGCACGTTCTGTCATCGTAATCTCCGGCGCTCCAACGCCGCAAACCCCATTCCGAATCCCGCAGTCCGCACTCACATCAGGCTCGGCAGATGTCGGCCGGCTTGGCGTCGAGCAGGCGGACGAGGTCCTCCGTGGCCATCTCGACGAGCACACCGCGTTGTCCGCCGTTGACCGAGATGCGGTCCAGGGCCAGCAGCGATTCCTCGATAATCACCGGGAGCTTGCGTCGCATGGCAAACGGTGAAGTCCCGCCGACGTGATAGCCGCTGACCCTCTCGGCCTCATCCCGGTCGGCCAGATCGGCGTGCTTCTCTCCGATGGCGGCCGCCATTAGACGCGGCTGGAAGCGCTGGTCGCCCGGCACGATGGCCACCCAGAAGGCCTTGCCCGACGCCTGGACGATCAGCGTTTTGCACACCGTCTCGAGCGGTCGCCCCACGGCTTCGGCCGCGGCTTCGGCGCCAAGCTCGCCGTATTCGTACTCCATGACCTCGAAATCAACGCCCTGCGCCCGGAGCCACTTGATCACGTTGGTGTCCGACATGACTCAACCATGCTCAACCGTTCGACCTGGTACAGACCGTGGTACCGACGGTCACTATGAGCAGCCGACCTCCTCCAGCGCCCGGTCCAGGGCCGGCCCGCGGTGTTTCCAGAAGAACCGCTCGACGGCACGCAAGGAGTCCCTGCAAACACCGGACCAAAGCCCGCCTTGCGTACAACGTTGGGCCAACGCGGCCAGCCGCCTAGCCAGTTCGTCTGCATCGCCGTCGTACAGAAACGCGTCCGTCCCCGGCGTCCGGCCCGCACCCAGGATCTCCGGGTAGGCCAGCCGTCGCGGCAACAGCGGATACGCGCCGGCGGCGATGGCCTCGATAACGCTGAGGCCGAAGAACTCATGGTCGGCCGTCGAGACGATCACGTCGGCCTCGGTCAGGGCCGACTCGTACTCGGCACGGCTCGATTGATAGCCCCAACGGTCGATGGCGTCCGCGAAATCCTGCCGGGCCGACTCGAAGACGGGCGGCACCTCGCGGAATCGCTCGCCGATCACGCTGACCCGAAACGCGATCCCGCGATCTCGCAACTTGTGGAGCGCTTCGAAGAATGCGTCCGGGTTCTTATCGTGCTCCCAGCGGGCGGCCCAGAGGATGCGCGGCGGGCCGGGCGGACGGGGCCCGCGCTGCGGCAATTCGCCGATTCCCGGCGGCTCGATCCTGGCCTTGGCCCGCACGCGCTCGACGGCCTCGATCGGCTGGCAATCGGGCATGCGTTTCAGGAAGACGGGCAGGGCGTTCAGAAACGAGTCCCGATGAAACGCCGAATTGAACCACACCCGGGTTGCGGCCAGCGCGGTGGTCAGGTTGGTGAACGCGAACTGATAGTCCCGCTCCTGCTCGTGACGCACCGGGTAGGTCAATTGATTCTCGTGAAAGTACACGACCGACGGCAGCAACTGCACCGGCAAAGGAGCCATCCCGATAAACTCCGCCAGGTTGAGCATGTCGGAGCAGAAGAGGCGATCCCACCGCTGGCCGCGTTCGACCAGGTCCGCCACGCGATCGGCCAGCGTGATGGCCGCGTGCCGCATCCGCCATTTCCACTTGTACGGCGGCAAGTCCAGCAGCGTCCATTCATGCCGGCTGTGGGCGCACCAGCCGTCCAGGAACGCCCGATGACTCCCTCCGTAGTATGGCTCCAGGGCCAGGATTCTCATGACCACCCCACACAGCTCGCCGCGCGGCCATTCGCCAACGGCCGACGAGATTCGGCTGCTCCAGACAACCTAACCCGCATACGGCCCGTCGTCACGGCTACTACAAGAGCCCGCAGGATTTCGCAGACCGCTCGGATTCTGCTCGCGCAGTGCGGCGAATGATGCTCTCCCCGTCGCCACGACGCGATCCGCTCATTGCGCGCAACCCATTCCATGAAATGAGCTTACCAAGCAGAAGTCGGTGCGCCACCCTCCGGTCACCCATCTGCGAAGGCAAACCCCAATCGCACGGATCACAGCGTTCGCGGCTCCACTCCAGGAGCCGCCGGCACCGCAACCGGTGCGCTCGGGCCGCGGCTATAATCTGGCGGTAACGACAGGCCCTCAGGGTGCAATCGACCGATGCTCTTTCGCCTCAGCGGTGCCGCGATCATCCTCTTCTGGCTGGCCAGCATGACCTGGCTGGTGTGGCAGGACGTCTGGCCGGGCCTCACCGCCGGCGACCCGCCCAGCGCGGTCCTGGACACCGATGGCGCTCAACCCATCAGCTGCCAGGTCGGGCTCTACAACCGCCACGATCAGCGCATCGGCACCGCCTGGACCACCTACAGCGGCATACGCGACGCCCGCCAGCGCGAGGACGTCGTCTACCTCCATTACTTCGCCACGCTAGGCCGCTGCCTGGTCGAGATCGACTCGGCCTTCACCCCGGAGGGACAGCTCGACGAGTTCGACCTCTCGGTATGGGCCGACGGGATTCCGTTTCCCACCATCGTCGACCGGAACACGGGCCAGGACCAAGGCCAGGTCCATCTGCGGGGCGAGCGCTTCGCTTCGGTGTACGGTTTCACCCTGTTCACCGGCCCGGTACGCTGGGAGACGTTCAAGATCCCCGCCAGCCAGGCCGGCCTGATCGGCGACGTCTTTCGGCCCTTCGGCGCCCTGCCCGACCTCGAGGTGGGCCAGTCGTGGCGCATGCAGGTGGTCAACCCCGTGGCCGCGGTGACGGGCTTCGGCGACCGCTTCATCACGCTGCTCGTGCGGGTCACCGGCCGGGAAACGATCACCACCGCCGACGGCCGGGACGTGGAATGCCTGATCGTCGAAGCACCCAACGTCAAGGCCTGGGTGGACGAGAACGGTCTGGTTCTCGAGCAACGGGCCGAGCTGCCCGTCGGCGGGACCATCACCGCCCGGGCGGAGGCCTTTGATCCACAGGCCCGGATCGACGCCAGAGCCGGCTTCGCACGAGCTGAGCCCTCACCCAAAACGGAGTGACCGATGCCGGACCCCATCAGCGCAGCCATCCAGCTCGACTCGGTCATCAAGCGTTACGGGGACACGCTGGCGGTGGATGGACTCACCCTGTCCATACCGCGCGGGGAGCTGTTCGCCTTCGTCGGGCCGAACGGCGCCGGCAAGACCACCACGATCAAGATGATCGCCGGGCTGTTGCGTCCCGACGCCGGCGAGATCCACCTCTGCGGGCACGCCATGCACCGCAACGGGCAGGCGGCCAAGAGCGTCATCGCCTACGTCCCCGACCAACCCTTCCTGTACGACAAGCTCACCGGTCGGGAATTCCTGCACTTCGTGGCTCGCATGTACGGCGTCAAACCCGAGCGGCGGGACGCGGTGCTGACGGAACTCAACACCCGTTTCCAGATGGCCGGCTTCCTGGACAAGATGACCGAGGACTACAGCCACGGGATGAAACAGAAGGTGGTGATCGCGGCCGCCCTGCTCCATGCCCCGGAGGTCCTGGTCATCGACGAGCCGATGGTGGGCCTGGACCCCAAGACCGTCCGGGAGGTGAAGGACCTGTTTACCAGCCAGGTGCGCCGCGGGGGCACGGTGTTCATGAGCACGCACACCCTCGAGGTGGCCGAGGCCATCGCCGACCGCATCGGCATCATTAACCGGGGCCAGCTCATCGCCGCAGGCACCATGTCCGAGCTGCGGGCCCTGGCCGACCGCAGCCAGAGCCTCGAAGAGATCTTCCTGGAATTGACCGAGGAGGAAGATGAACCCACCCGCTGAGCGAGCCGCCGCGGCGCCCGGCCTGCGTCTGCTGATCGGGCTCAAGCTGTCCGTCCTGCGCAATCTCCTGCGCCAGGCTGTCGATGAAGCTCCGCTCAAGGTGGCCGTCAGCGTCGGCTTCGTCGCCCTGATCTGGCTGGGGCTCTACACGCTGTTCGTGGAGATCTTCTACTCGCTGCAGACCTCCCTGCTCGAGCGGGCCGTCGTCATGCCCGTCATGTTCAACATCTTCTTTCTGGCGTTGCTGATCCTGCTGACCCTGTCCAACGCGGTGATCGCGTATGGCTCTCTGTTCAGCGGCCGGGAGCCGGGGTTCCTGCTGGCCACCCCGGTGCCGCCGATCCATCTGGTGACCGTCAAGTACCTCGAGAGCCTGTTCTTCGCGAGCTGGGCTTTGATCCTCCTGGGTCTGCCGTTGATGCTGGCCGTGGCCAACAGTGAGGAGGAGCCCGCCAGTTTCTACCCCCTGTTTCTGGCGTTCTTCCTCTTCTTCGTGCCCATCCCCGGGGCGCTGGGGATGCTGCTGGCCTACGTGGCCGCCCGATTCGCCCCGCGCGGATCACGAGGTGTGCTGTTGGCCGTGGGCGTCCTGGTGCTGGCGGCGGCGGCCCTGTGGTCGCTCCAACTGGTGCACATCGGGGAGACCACACCGCGCTACGCCAAGGTCTTCTTCGAGAGGATGGAGTTCGTCGAGGCCGCCCTGCTGCCCAGCACTTGGGTGGCCCGCGGAATCGAGCGGGCCTTGCACAGTGACCACAGCCGCGCCCTGGGTTACCTGACCGTCACGCTGGCCAACGCCGTGTTTGCCAGTTGGCTGGCCGTCACCCTCAGCGCCCGTGGCTTCTCCCGGGCCTACGACCGGGCCACCACCGGGTCGAGCCGCACCCGCAACGCCGAGCCGGCCAACCGGTCCAATGCCGAGGGTCTGTGCGAAAGGATTTTCTTCTATCTGCCGGCTCGTTTGCGTTTTCTGGCCGCCAAGGACCTGCGGACCTTCCTTCGCGACCCGTTGCAGTGGAGCCAACTGGCCATCCTCTTCGGCCTGATGGCCCTGTACCTGCTCAACCTGCCGCGTTTCTACACCGACCTGCTGGAAACGTCCTGGGGCACGCTGGTGCCCTTCCTGAACCTGTGCGCGGTGACCCTGATCCTGGCCACCTTCACCAGCCGCTTCGTCTTCCCGCTGGTGTCACTGGAGGGTCACCAGCTCTGGCTCATCGGCCTGCTGCCACTGCCGCGGCGGCGCATCCTGATCGCCAAGTTCGCTTACGCCTTCACGATTACGGCCATTGTCTCGGTGACCGTGATCGTGCTGGCCGCTGTCTCGCTGCACATGCACCCCGGCTGGGCTCTGCTGAACGTGGTCGTGATCCTGGGCGTCTGCGTCGGCCTCTGCGGCCTGGCCGTCGGACTGGGCGCCCGCCTGCCCATGTTCGGACAGCTCAATCCCGGCCGGATCGCCAACGGCTTCGGCGGGACCATCAACCTGATCGCCTCGGTCACGTTGGTAGTCGGCGTGCTGACCGGCATGGCCGTCGTAGCGGCCCACGCCAGAGGCACCGGCCCGACCCGCCCCCCCGACCCCACCAGCGTGGCCGCAGTACTGGCCATCGCCGCCCTACCGCTGGCCGTCGGCCTGGGCGCCCTGCGCCT
>Ga0307378_10012301_pt1 | contig 10932 bp, 11 predicted proteins | sample UN1MG_FD_202238 | JGI IMG/M metagenome (GOLD analysis project Ga0307378, IMG submission 202238) | Soil microbial communities from Risofladan, Vaasa, Finland - UN-1 | ecosystem: Environmental > Terrestrial > Soil > Coastal area > Acid sulfate soil | place: Finland: Risofladan, Vaasa | collected...
ATACCCCCTTATTACCAAATTTTTCTAATCAATTTCCTGCCGATAATCTTCTTCGGATCACCGGAGGCCACCTTTGAAATATCATTAACTACCCTGGCCAGTTTAAAAAGACTGCTTACTAATTTACTCATTTCTTTATGATCACCACCTAAATCCCTTATATGAACGATTTAAAATAAAATCAGCAATAGCCTAGTAAAGTTCGAGAATAAACTTTTTAATGGCCACAGGATCACCGCCTTATCTGATCATAGACAATAAATTCATTATTCTTTATTTTTTTCTCGGCTTCTTCTTCTCTCTCAATACATTCCTCAATAATTCCCAGAGCCTTTAAAAATGAATCTCTTTCTCCCCCTGCTAGTTCTTCCTTCTCCAATTCCACCTTATAGAAAGACCTGGTTTCTTCTAAATCCTTTAGCTTCAGCGCCATTCCTTATAATCTCCACTTCAAGTCAAGCCCTTAGAATTGAATAAAGAAAATAAAATCTTATCAGCAATAACCCGGTATAGCTTAATCATAAATTTTTTAACGGCCATAATTAATCACCTCTAATTTTAAAAGGTAACCCTGCCCCCCGGAAGAAATACTATAAGACCGGAGAGCAGGGATTAGCAATTTCGGCTTAAAGGAATTGGACAAGAAGGCCTGGATTGCCGGTTTTCAATTCTATTCTCCTTTTTCAATTATGGTAAATGCTCCGTTAATAGTTACTGTTGGGACTGACCCGCCTAATGATACGGTCCAAGAATGTTCCCCTGGTTTAAATGGTGGATGTTGATAAATCCAAGATAGCGACCAATACGTTCCCATGTTTTCTATCGTCGTGAAATATTTTAAGGGATCCCTGACTTCCTTATCATCAAGATAAAACTCCATATCCAATCCCTCAAGGAGTTCGATAAGAGTTTCCTCTGTTGTCGATCCCCAGCCAAAGTCAAATCTAACCCATGTCCCGGTATATATTTCCGGATGCGGATTAGACCACAAATATTGCCATAACCAGATATTTTCAGGTTCTCGACCAAAGGCTTCGCCAGGTGGTAGCTGTTGGAATCCCTGCCCTTGAGGGAGCGCCTGTGCTAAGGGATTCAATACAAGCCCTAAAAGTATTATCGCCACTATTAAATACACTAACTTTTTCATTAAAATTTCTCCTTTCATTTTTTTAATAAAATTGAAATGCAAATTAAAATTATTTCAAGACAATCAAGACACATCACCTCCTTCTTCTCTTTTAGGTCAAAAAGGGATCTTCGTATTTTGCATATAGCACACGATTTTTTAAGTCCCCTTATAGATACCTCACGATTTTTTTGTAATTTTTTTATCCTGCTCCCTTGTGAAATATGGTCAAAGGAGCAGGGAACGGCAATTCGGACAAAGGACTAAAGAGAGAATCCGGATCACCGGGGTTCGATTCCTTTTCTGGTCTGAATCTGAAAGCTCTTTCAAATAAATCTTCTTTTTTTAGATCCTTTAAATTATTAATTTTTAAATATCTATTTTGATTTTGAAGTTATAAGATTTTTTCTTTTACCTACTTTCCCCATATACTTCTCTTTCAATCCAATCCTTTGTATCTATATGGAGTTTCATTTTACGGGTATTTTCTTGATACCATTTTTTTATATTACCATGATATCCTTGTGCTCTTCCTGCTCCTCTCCAATCACAAAGCATTTCTTTCCTATATTTTAAAGACATATTCAAGACCTTAATTCCCCCACCATCTTCTGGTAATGTCCACCATTGCCAATGATGTTTATTTCTCTTTTGGTGTAACAACCAAGCAAGATCAAAAGCTAAATCCCCCGTATCGGTAGGCTTGTAATACCCCGTTTTATCCTTATTCCTACTAATGCCAATATTATTTCCATAGAAGTGTTTAGCATAAGGGATAAATTCATCTGGTAAAAACTTAGATAAATCGTGAATCAATCCACTCCATATTATTCCTACTTTGCAACACTCTATAAATACGTACCATTTATGTCTTAAAACATAAATAAGATATTTAAAATATTTTTTCATCATTTATCCTTATGCCAATTCAATAATGATCTAACTGCACTTTTCCAAATCTTAAAATTTTTAATCTTTTTTGAGTTATCCTTTTCTGGATAAAAAATTGTTTCAATTTCTGTTCTATCTCTTAAAGACTTAATATCTTTCCATAATCCACTCTTAAAACCTGCAAGATAAAAACCACCAAGAGAAGTTATTTCTTTAACCGCTGGCCTTTTTATCTGTATACCAAACAAATCAGCTTGATACTGCATTAAAAAATCATTTTTGCTTACACTTCCATCAACAGAAATAGATGAAATTTCCCGAAAGCCATTTCTCTTTATTACATCAACGATTTCAAGAAACCTGTAAGCAACCCCCTCAAGAACTGCTCTGATAATATCTTTTCTAGTTGTTTTAAGTGATAATCCGAAGAAAGCCCCCTTAGTATCGGATTTCCAGTAGGGAACAGAAATACCAGCAAATGATGGAATAAAATAAGTTCCGCAGTTATCCTTAAGATTAAATGATATATCATCAATTTGTTTAGGATTAGAAACAATTTTTAGTTCATTAATAAGCCAATTTATACAAGAACCCACACAATATACGCCACCATCTAGCGCATAATTAATATCATTACTATATTGAGCAGTAATGGTAGTTGCGATTTTATCATTTAATTTAACTCTTTTGTTACCTATATTAAGCAATAGAAAACCTCCAGTTCCATAGGTAATCTTTACTTCTCCCTTGTAAAAACATGTATGCCCGAAAAGAGAGGCTTGTTGGTCTACTAAAGAAGCATATATATGCGCGGAGACACCTTTACACACAGCAGGATCGCTTAATCCAAAATTATAAGCAGAAGGAAGAACTTCCGGCATTGTATATTTTGGAATATGAAATAATTCTAAAAGTTCGTCATCCCATTTCAAGGAATTTATATTATAAAGCATTGTCCGAGAGGCGGTTGTAATATCAGTCCTAATCGATTTACCCCCTGTAAGCATATATAATATCCATACGTCGGACGTTGCCAATACAGCACTTCCTTTACTTATAGCTCTTTTAACTTTCTCAACATTATTGATAAGCCAGGTAAATTTTGAAGCTGAAAAGTATGGATCTAAAAATAATCCCGTCTTTTCTGTTATAATCTTTTCGTCTATACTACTTTTTAATTGATTACAAAATAAATTAGTTCTCCTGTCCTGCCATACAATAGCACTATATAATGGCTCACCAGTATATCTATCAAAAGGCATAATCGTTTCACCCTGGTTAGCGATTGCTATGGAAACTATTTCTTTGTTAGTAATATTCGTCTTTGCAATTACATCCTCAATACCTTTTTTAATTGAAGAGAGAATATCATAGGGGTCGTGTTCCACCCATCCACTTTCAGGATAAATCTGCTTTATATTATTCGTACTTAAGGCTTTTAAATGACCGTTAATCGTATATAAAGCCACCTTAGTTGCAGTTGTGCCTTGGTCAATAGAAAGAATATACTCACTCATTAACTTTTACTTTTAGATTAAAAATATTAAGTATATTTTGCTACCCGATATTTTTAATCGTTAAGTACTCCCTTTATCAAATAATATTTAGGACTAATTGCTGTTTAGCAAGAGTAATTTAGAAATTTTAAATAGTCTATAACTATCTAGTATATTTTTTAGGAGACAATGGTAGCGTTTTCCAATATTCTAGATCATGACTTACAATTATATGTGCATCCATTAGCTTAGATAAGCTTACTAGTTTGCGAATAGACCTCATTGCTAGATCACCATTCCAACAAATACCAGGTGCTAGACCTTTTTCAATATTCTCTCGCGTATAAATTGCATCACCAGATAGTATTATATTGCCAGCATCAGGCACATCTAATAGCATTATAGATTCATGACCAGGAGTGTGTCCATTTGTAAGAAGTACCCAAACTCCAGGAACAATTTCTACATCTCCCTCCACTGTTGTATAATTAAGATTGTAATCAAAATCCTCCTTTAGATATCTACCTCCATACCAATGATCAGGATATCGTGCAAATCGATATTCAGCTACTTGAGAAATAAATTTGGACTTGGAAAAAAATCTATTGCCACCAACATGATCCCAGTGAAAATGCGTATTAATGACATATTTTATATCATCCGGTTTTAAATCCAATTTTTTCAAGCATTCACGCACATCATTTTCTTTCTTCATCTTCAGAGGTACCGCCTCTGATGGTCCCTTTTTCCATGCTTCTGTCTCATTTTTAATATTATCTGGGTTCATTCCTGTATCAACAAGCACATTCCCCTGTTCAGTTATTATAAGAAATATTGGTACTGGGATATCAATCCATTTACCTTGGTCGATTCCTCCGGTCATTTGGCTTTTATCAAGACCTATTAATCCACCATCCATAATATAGAATTCTTTAATTGATGATTTTCTTGCCATTTTTACCTCCTTATTAATTAATAAATTTTACCAAACCTTCTCTTCTATAAATTCTAAATGATTATGTTTGACAAATATTCTTATTAAATACATATGAAAATTATCTTCACCGATATTATTATAGTAAAAAAATGTATTACTTCCCTCTCTTAAAACATCTATGCTCGAAGTCGATCCACACATAAACTGGGTAAATTGATGGTGATAATAAAGATCATAACTACGTCTTAAATCTACTTCATGAGTGTGACCACAAAATACATACTCGATTTTATGCTTATTTACAAAATCTATTACCCTTTTGGAGTTTATTAAGGGGCATTCATCTGTCCCTCCTAAAATCGAATGGTGAATAACTAGCAACGCTGTATCATATTTTAAACTACCTATTTTTAATGAAAGGGCTTCTAAAATACTCTCCTCAACGAAACCAAAATCGCTGTATGGAACATTAGAGTCAATACAGATAACTAGTATGATTTTTTTTCTAATCTCTATTGTTTTTAAAAAGTTTATATCTGTAAAATAATCTTTTAGGTTTACTGTTTTTCTATCGACAAAAATTTCTTGTTTTTTTATTTTATTTTTATCAAGTGGGTATATTACATGCGGACTGGCGATGTACTCTTTAAAAAGCTCTTGAGATCTCTTGCTATATTTATCATGATTTCCGATAACAGAAATTAAATGTTTACAAGTAATCTGTTTGAGGAATTCCTTTGCTTCAATATATTCTGCTTCGAGCGAATCGGAAGTCATATCGCCAGTGTTTATCACTATATCTGAGTTATATGAATTGATTTTTTCAAGAAGGATTTTATCATTCCCCTTCCAGTGATAAGGCCCAAAATGTAAATCCGATATGTGTATAATATTCACTTATAACTCCTTTTTTTTATCATTATCTTTATTTCACTCTAGTTTTTCGCTGAATAAAAGTATTGATCAATCCGGTTAGAATGAGTGGTAAGGCCAGCATAGCCGAGATAGCATTAATCTCGGGGGTCAAAGTGCTTCTCATATTGGAGAACATAAAAATCGGGAAGGTTACATGATCTCCGATTACGAAGATAGTTGTATTAAAATCATTAAAAGAATTTATAAAGGTATAAAGCCCGGCCACTATTATGGCGGGAGCCAGGAAGGGTATAGTAACTCGCCACAAGGCTCTGATGTTATTGGCACCCAGATCAAGGGCTGCTTCTTCAATAGCATAGTCGAATTTTTCCAAACGGCTCGCTATAATCAATGTCCCATAGGTAACGTTCCAGGTAGATGTGGCGAGAATAGTTAGTATGTATCCTGTTTTTATCTTAAAATTGTAGGCCAGTACAAGCAAAGAAATCCCAAATACAACTCCTGGCAGAACTACAGGAATAAACTGGGATATCCGGAGAAGATTTCTACCCGGAAAGTCATATCTTACAAAAGCCATGGCCGTTAATAATCCAACGATTACAGAAATTGAAGTTACTCCGAAGCAGATTATTAAGCTGACTATCAAAGAATCTGCGAAGAGATTATTTTGAAGGGCCGTGCTGTACCATCTGGTCGTAAAGCCCAACCAGGGCAGGGTTGGGGATTCACTGTTATTAAATGAGAGTAATATTACTACTAGCATCGGTACCCAGACAAAGATATGGAAAATTATTACGTATATTTTATAGATAATCTTACCAATTTTAATCATTTTCCCTCCTTTCCTTTTATAGCTTCCATTGCTTCTTTTATGCTAGTGCCGCTGGTTTTTAGGCCGATAAAGACTATTACCACCATTATAACAACCATAAACAGGCCCAGGACAGCTCCCCTGTTCCAGTTGTAAGAGGTATAAAAGGCGTCGAAAACGAGTTGGATATACATCAGTCCGCTCTTTCCTCCCAAGAATCTTGGTATGATATACGAGCTCAGGGCCTGCAAAAAGGTTAGAATGCAACCTGTACTGATGGCGGTCTTGGAGTAAGGAATGATTATTCTGAGCAATACCCGGTTATTACTCGCTCCTAAATCTGCCGCTGCTTCAATTAATGAATTATCCAGGGATTCCAATACGGCATACAGTGGAATAAACATCCACAAAGTACTGCTGTAAACGAGGCCTATGGTTACGGCCCCACGGGTGTATAAGATGTGCAAGGGACCTTCAATCAACTTCAAGTATTTAAGAATAAAATATAAAACCCCGTAATCGGCCAAAAACAAGAGCCAGGAGAGTATAATCATAAATCCACTTACCATATTGGGGACTAGTATCAGTAAAACAAGGGCCAATCTATTTTCTTCCCTGGCTATTTTTGCAACGTAATAGGCTACAGGGAAGCAAATAAGGAGGGAAATGATTACAGCATATAATGATATTAGAATAGTTTGAAAAAGAACTTTGTAAAACAAAGGATTATTTATAAAGACGAATTTATAATTTTCCAGGGTCCAGACATCCTGTTTATCAGGAGCATCTGGATGAAAAGAGAACAGGACCAGCAATACCAGAGGTAAAAAAACCAAAAGCAATAGTATTAAAACAGCAGGAGAAGCCAAAAACAAGGGCTTGGTATTCAAACGTCTTTTATCACCTCTAAAAAGAGTCATCTTTTACAACTCCATTTCCACGAAATGCTTTAGCATCTTCCATTTTCCAGCCCAGCTTTATTTTCTCCCCTATTTTATATTTTCTTCCTCCTTTTTTAGCAAAAAGTAAGGCATCAAATCTCTTGTTGTCTCCATAGTCACAAATTACCCTTGTAGCGTTTCCTTCAAAGACAATCTCCCGCACCCATGCCTTGATTGAATTCTTGTATTTCACAATATCGGTTTCTCTTGAAATGGAAATATCTTCTAAGCGGGTATACACATTTACCGTATCACCCACCTTAATATCATTTTGGGCTCTGGCATAAAATATTGAATCTCCAAAACGATAGTGGACAATGCCGTCGATTATACTTTCTACTGTTCCCGACATTTTATTGGAATTCCCGATGAATTTGGCCACAAATTCACAATTTGGTTTGCTGTACAATTCTTCAGGTGTTCCTAACTGCAGTAATTCTCCCCTGTTCATAACCCCTATTCTGTTGGACATGGCCATAGCCTCGGTTTGGTCATGAGTAACATAAATAAAGGTTGTTTTTACCCGGTGTTGAATCATTTTTAGCTCAATTTTCATCTGTTCTCTCAGCTTTAAATCAAGTGAGGCCAAAGGTTCATCCAAAAGTAATACGGCCGGTTCAAGGATGAGGGAACGGGCTATGGCCACTCTCTGTTTTTCTCCACCACTTAACATGTTTATGGATTTCCTGGCGTATCTCTCTATCGGTAGTAGATTAATCGTTTCCAGATATTTATATACCTTGTCTTTAATTATTCTTTGGGCAATTCCCCGCATTTCTAGGCCGAAGGCAATATTCTTATAAACATTCATAACGGGAAACAGAGCCAGATTCTGGAATATAAGATTTGTCTTCCTCTTATACGGAGGGATGTTATTGGCCAGTTCACCGTCGATATATATATTTCCAATAGTCGTTCTTTCAAAACCCGATATCATCCTCAAGATAGTAGTTTTTCCGCTACCGCTTGGACCGAGGAGGGAGAAGAATTCATTTTTCAATATCCCAAAGTTAATATCATTGACAGCGGTAAAGCTGCCAAATTTTTTAGTAAGATTTTCTACTTTGACTATAACTTTTGTCATTCGACCACCCTAAAAAAACAAGATTTTACTGCATACTGTAGCTTGAAATTTGAAAATTCAGCTCCGTATGTTTAACTACGGAGCTGAATTGATTTTTATTCGGCTCTGAGCTTTTGCGCTAGTTGATTTACCATATCGTTCAACCAGGAAGGGAGGGAAGGATACCACCAAAGAAGATCGGCGCTACCCGGGGGATAGATATAGTTAAAGTGGTCCTTCAGCTCTGGTGAGAGCAGATCGACCGCTTCGGGAACCACTGAAACAGCCTTATCTGTTTCCATATACCTAGCTATATGTTTGGGCTCCAGCATGAAGTTGATCCATTCATGGGCTCCCTCAACATTTTTAGAACCGACCGGAATAGCTAGAGTACCCATCCAAGTTAGAGCTCCCTCTTTGGGAAGGGCCCATTTATATTTTTTGTCAATTCCCATCATTTTACCATAAGTACTGGCCCAACCCTTTCCTGCAACTACACCGGCAGAAGTAAAAAGGGCAATCTCTTCATCGCTCGAAGACCAATAGTTCTTGACTATGGGTTTCTTTTCTTTGAGAAACTCGAAAATTTTGTTAAAGACTTCCTGGGCATAGTCCTTATCGTCTGAATGAGCTCTGGTCATATCGTAGCCTAAGTAAAGGCCAGCGGCCACGAAACCCGGATAGCTGCAGCGATAGGTAGTTTTGCCGGTGTACTTCTCATCAAAAAGAGGTTCATAGGAATCTACTTTTTCCGTGATCACCGAGGAGTCATATATTATTCCTTCTGCACCCCAGTTAAAGGGAATGCAATAATATTTCCCGTCCTCATAGGTCCCAGGGACATCTTTTAGAGATTCCCATATTTTGGGGTCGATGTATTTAATATTGGGGATTTTATCTATATCAATCGGCTGATACAATTTCCATTCCCTAGCCTCGTAGATGTTATCCAGGTCTGGCTGGACAATATCAGCTATATCTGGTGCGGCACGCAGTTTGGAAATGATCTCTGGATTACTATCGACATAAGTGGCTCTTAATTTATACCCCGTCTGCTCTTCAAACTCGGCTATATTGTCTTCATGAACGTAGGCTGGACCCCAAGTAATGATTCTTACATCTTTCTTTTCCTCGGCTCCTCCTGAAAATACCAGGGAGAATACTACTAGCAGAGCCAACAGAAAAATAATAGTTCTTTTCATTTCTTTTCTCCTTTTTAATAAAATTTAAAATCTTCAAAATACTAACTAAAGACTAAAAATACTTTACTCACCTCCGTTCTTTTTAATATAGTTCCTTTCAGAAAACCCTGAAACCTTTTGATTTCTACCCCATTTTACCGATCTTTTATGGGTTGTAGGTAAATTCTTCAACTTTATATAACTTTTTAAGTTTTCTGAACGCCTATATTCATTTATTACATAAAAGAATTAACTTCATTCTTTATGCCTCCCCTTATAGAACCCTTTCTAAGATTCTAATAAGTTCTTTACAATCCTCAGGAAAAATCTCTCCCATATTTGCCACTTGAAAGAGATTCCTTTTCAAAAGGGGTCCTTTCCCCGGATATAACACATATCCCTCATTATCCATTTCATTAATAAAACCATTGACATCAATTTCTGCAGGTAAAAATGCCGAGGTGACAGTATTAGACATTAAACTCTCATCCTTTATTAATAACTCCAGGTTTAATCCCCGTAGGCCCTTCCTTATAATTTCAGCATCTTTCTGATATCTTCTAATCCTTTTTTGAATACCTTCTTCAAAAAGAACTTTCAGTGTCTCATTTAATGTTAAAAACATGGTTACTGAAGGCGTGTTTGGTGTTTGATTATGTTCTTCAGCTTCTTTTATATGATCTTGTAAATTAAGATAAACATTGCGCCTTGGTATATTTTCTATACGCCTGATATTTGCTCTTCTAACACAAATAAAAGATACGCCTGTCTGTCCGCCAAGAGCTTTATTAGGTACCCCCGTACAAAAATCTATATTATCTCTTTTTACGTTCACATCTTCTCCACCGATTGAACTAATAGCATCAACATGATACATTTTGTTATAGTGTCGTGCCAGTTCACCAACTTCATGAACAGGATTTATCATTCCAGTGCTTGTTTCATGATGAACCATTGATATTAAGCTAATATCTTTATCAATTTTGAGTTCATCCTCTATCTCTGTCAAATCAGGATATTCAGCCCACTCATATTCCACTAAGTCTAAGCCTATTCCGTAACAGCTAATGATATTATTTAATCTATCCCCAAATTCTCCATTTGAGATCAACAAAACTTTTTTGTTGCTACCCATTACAGAAGATAGAACGGTTTCATTTGCCGCCGTGCCCGAGCCACTTACCACAACAGTAGTATACTCATCTTTTTCTCCGTGAAAGAGTTTAAGCAAAGTATTCCTTATATCACTGTACAACTTTTCAAAAACAGGCCTTCTGTGGCAGATATCTGGTGCAAGGGCAGCCATCTTAACTCTTTTTGTAGTCATAACCGGACCCGGCGCAAACAACATTTTTTTCTCTATCATTCAAAGTCCCTTCCTTTTAAAAATTTTTTAGGTCTTTATCTGAAATATAAAATAATTTTCCAATATTATCTTACTTATCCTCTATCCTCCATCCTCTTCTTTAACTCCTTCTTTCTTTCCTCGTAAAATTGATGCAGTTCCTTATTTAAAGTTTCCGGACCAATGCCCAGAATTTCGGTAATCTTTTTAACGTGAATATCAGAAGGGACAAGTCCTCCAGTCTCAAAGTGAGAAATATATATCT
>Ga0307378_10012302_pt1 | contig 10932 bp, 3 predicted proteins | sample UN1MG_FD_202238 | JGI IMG/M metagenome (GOLD analysis project Ga0307378, IMG submission 202238) | Soil microbial communities from Risofladan, Vaasa, Finland - UN-1 | ecosystem: Environmental > Terrestrial > Soil > Coastal area > Acid sulfate soil | place: Finland: Risofladan, Vaasa | collected...
GCGCGGCCATCTTTCGCGGACTCGCCAAAAATCGGATTCAAGGCAGTGCGCTGCTCGGAAAGCCAGCTCTGCCCGAAATCCTTCGAGATATTGAATCCGACAAACGGCCCCATTACGTCCCATGGATTCTTATGCCAGTCGAGGCAGTACGTTCCGTAATACCAGACACCGTTATAGACCAAACTGCCGCAGGGATACTGGCCGCCATAAGGGAACGGCTCGTGGGGGATCAGGCCGGCCTGGGTGATCTTTAGGGCGGTAGGATCGTTGCCCTCGATCACGGCAAAACCGGTCACGGGGGATTTCAAATCTTCGAAGTTATAACCGGAACCCGAGAACACACGCTCGGTTTTCCCGTCGGCGAGCGGCAAATAAACACTCCCGTCGGTGAATGGTGAGTACAAGCGGTCATCCGACGCCCATGACGGGTACCATGTGTCGGCGCCTGTGTATGTCTTGTTTCTTCCGGTAAAAAAGATGCCCACGACAGCATCCGAGGCCTCGAACGGGCAGTCGGCGGGTGGGGTAGACTTCCAGACCAATCCGCTTTTGTCGTCAGTAGGGATCGTCTTTTGGTCGGCCGCCGGCTGAAAATCCCCGCTTCTCACAATAGGCCCAACGAGGCTCGAATCCGCATACACTTCCAGTTCTCCAAAACGGCTGTTGGCGTTGAGGGCGGGAACCGGGTCCAATTTCGGGACAACCCGTACATATCTGCCGACCACGGGACTGAAGCTCGCATCGGTGCTGTTTTTCTTCTCATACGGGTCGGTAGGCTTCATATCTATTCCCATTTTAAACGTCGCAAAGGTCGGATCATCGCTGACCATTACCGTCGCCGCCCGGTATTGCACCCGATAATTCATTACATTATTAACCGTCCCAATTTTCATTTGTTCCGGCCCATCAAGCAGATTGTAATTGAACCGGATGCGTGAAACCGCCTTTGGGGAACCGAGGTCATACTGTATATAATGGGCCGGGTCCGCCTTGCTGTATTGCCAGTAGGTGTCCAGCTTGCCATCGTACGCAAGGGCAGGTGTGCCGGAAGGAACATTGGAAGTTGAAGCCACGGGAACGACCTTTTTTGCGGTAAAAATAGTCAAACCGTTCGATTCAAGGGTTTTGCCGCCGAGCGTAACACTTGCCCGCACCACCTGCCGCGCACCGCCAAGGGAAACATGCTTGACGAGGCCGGTGCCGCTGACCGAGATTATTGAGCTGTTGGTCGAACTGTAGGTAATTGCCGCTCCGCTCAAATTTACGGTTGTTCCATTTTCAGCGTATCCGATCAAGGTCAATTGCGCGGTCTGGTTATAATTTAAATAGTTGGCTGACGAGGTCATGGCGACCTGTACCAGCGCCAAAGGATCAGGCGCCATTCCATCGGGATAAATCCTTATGGTACGGTGTTCATTGGATGGAATGGAGAGATCCGTGACCTTGACCTCTTCGTTCGCGCTCTGAATGGTCTGTGAACTCAACTGCAGGAGAGGGATTCCACCGCCATTGTATTTAAAGACACGCACGATCCAGGTCGCTGCTTTTTTCGGAACAGGGACAATCGCCGTTACCGTCTGGGTCGCGTTTGTCAAGTTCTGAATTGTCGCCCTTGCCTCACCGTCTTTTACACTGCTTCCTATCCACATGTCTTTCGCTGCGCCTGCGGTCCCATAATTGACATGGGCAAAAGTCCTCCGGGAAAAATGATAGATTTCCGACCACATCCTGTAGCTTGGGTATATTTCGGGCCATTTGTAGCCGGTATTCAATTTATTGGTTTCCGGGTTGACCGCCCCGTCGATGCACCAGCCATTATGTGCAACAGGAACTCCGGGCCCTACCATCATGAGAGAAGCAACCGTAAATTCCATCCAAGTTGCCAACTGGGGGTATTGACCTTCCAGTCCCTCATCCTCATGAATCGGATACTTGCTGCCGCCCCTAGTGTCAAGATCCTGTCTTAATTTCATCTCGTCATTCTTTGTCGTGCCGTAATGAAAGCCCGTTCCATCCATGGATTTAAGCGCTTCTGGATTATTCTCCATGGCCCAGAACAACTGGTGGCATCGCGCGAAATTGTTCACCCAGATAGTGGAGTCGGCTGCCTTCATCGCATCGGCCCATTTTGTCCAATAATCGACGCACCCCTCGGTGGTTCCCGCCCATGTCAAGCCGCATTCGCCTATCGACAAAGCATGCCTTACATACTTGGCCACGCCGACTGTTTGCAGCAACCAGTCGTAATACGGCCTTATGTCTTCTGGATAGGTCGCATCGTGTTGAAGCGGCCAGAGGTAACCAAAATTCCAAGCGGGTGGATAACCCATACCGAAAAAAATTTTTCGTTTCGAACCTTCAAACAAGTCCTTTGAATTTACAAGGATCCTGGAATGATAGCCTGCCGGACGTTCAGTCACATTGGTGATACTGCGGTTTCCCCGGACAGGTTCAAAATCTTCCCACATGCTATTGACTTCGAATCCGTCAATAAAGTCCCACAAGGGGCCGTAATCTATGTTTTTCTGGACCTTTCTCACAATGTCGTACATCGATTCAAAACCGTTTGGATGCTCTTGCATAAAGTAATAGGCGGTGAGTGGCCGCCGGTTGAAATTCTCACGATTATAATGTATTACGTCAAGCTCTACGTTTCCGTTAATTTCGAGCACATTGGTACCGATGATTTGAAATTCCTCCGGAACATATAATCTGACGCTCGAATACCAGGGATTACCGTTCCATAACTCATGGCCATTGACTTTGACGCTGAAATCCGCCGGATTCGGCTTTGCCAGATATTGCGTTAATACATAGAGGTTTGCCGGTTCTTTAACTGTTTGTGTCCAACTGATTTTGTTGGTTTCATTATTTACACTTTTCCGGAAGTCACTCCACACCGTCCGGGTTTTCGAGTCGGCCGGCACCGTATAGGTCAATGGCGCTGTCGCCCCGAATTCGGCGGATGAGCCGTCCTGACTGCCTATCTTCCAGACAAGGTCGTCGTCAAACTCCGCGTAGACCGAATTTAAACCGCTCAACAGGAAAATCACGGCAACTGCCATTGCCGACAACAGATTGGAACGCATGATGAAAGTCATATTACCTACTCTTTTATATGGTTAATTGTAACTGTTCATGGGTATTTTGAGCGTATTGAGCAACGCACTCAATGTCAAAATGCCCATTTTTTATTCACTAATGGTTATTAAAGAATACTCAAGGCGGCATGTCAATATTTTCCTCAAGCAAATCTCCAAAATGGTCCGATAATAATCTTGTTGGCGAACTTGAGGACAATATTTGACTTCCAAAAAAGAACAATTCTATATTCAGCGTATCGCGGAACTTGAAAAGCAAGTTGCTGAACTTACTGACAAGGTTGCTAAACTCTCGAAGAATTCTTCCAATTCCTCCAAGCCGCCATCGTCGGACATTGTCAAGCCGCCGCGAAAGACAAAAAACAAAAAACCTCGGGGAAGAAAAGGGGACATTCTACTTTTCTGCGTTTTTCCGTGGCCGACCCCTTTGGTCTGGTCGTATGTTCTAATCCAAGTTTCTTTGCAATTCTTTCTACCCAAATGATATATCTCTGCACGGCCATTACCGCGATTTATCACATGATAACACATGTATCCTAAACTGGCTCTTGCTGTTCTTGGCATAATAATCGCATTTTAACGCCAAAAATGACGATTGCAAGAAAAAATTAGAATGTCCCCTTTTCCTATCCAGACAATGTCAATCCTTCATCATCCTGACTCCACTTTATCTCATCCTTCACGCCAAGCATGCTCACCCCTGCGCCCACGTTTGTGCATAGCATTTCACATTTCGGGCGGATTGGTGTCAGGCATGTTCTGTTGACAATCATTTCAGTCTCCCCAGTAGGCGCCCCAGCCGTTTGCTGCCGTCAATTGCGGGGTGCGTCAATCACAAGGTAGTCCACATTGATACCTACGTCACCGGTATCGTTCTGCAGCTTGAGCGTTGCGCCGTCCGGCACGGCCACGTCGACCACTACATCCGTGTATGCTCCGTTGCCATTCCATGCACCCGTGGAGTGAACGGTGATGTCTTTCGCGTGTGTGCCATTAATGTAGAGACTGAAGGTTCCGTTATTGACGGTTGCATACCGGACGGTCAGGCGTGGTGCCGCCGCCACGCCTTTGAATTCCACTCCTCCCATGTGGGCCACATTATATCCGCCAGAGGCAAAGGGGTCGCGAAAGTCCCCCGCGCCATTCACCTTCGTGCCGCATTCAGCTTCAATTGTGCCGGAAAGGTAGATCGGGTTGGGATTGGTCGAAAGTTTAAACTCGCGCAAGCACCAAGCATACATAGCGCCCGGAAAACTGGGCGACGTATGCCACCAGTAATTGGCCGAGAAACCCAACCACATGGTCAGTCCGTCAGCGGATATGAACTTCGACGGGATATTCAGGAAATATGCCCGGGTTCCGAAAGAGGGCAAATACTGAACCAGCCTGAAAGGACCTGTAATTGCATCAGACTCAAGCAGCATGCCGTCCATTATGTCCTTATTGCCGGTGACTACACGGCTCATCACCATCAAATACTTGCCCAGCGCGGCATTGTACGTCATGGACACATTGCCCAGCCGCTGGCTCCAATGGGCAATGGCCTGAATATTGCTGTATACACCGGCGAGGTTGTTTTTGTCCCAGTTCATCCATTCGTTATTGCGGGCATAATATTGCCAGTTGGTATGGGTGTTCAGATACGCCGCGTTATCGGCGGCATTAGTGCCATTGGGCATCAGGATGCGTATGAGGTAGATGTTGTCACCCTGAATCCAACTGTTGTGAGCGGCAATCTGGATGTCGGGATCTGCGCCATGCGCGACCATATACGCGAATTTCCTGCCCGTCACGCTGTCCAGGGGCGCATGCTGCATGTTTTTGCCGAAATCAACAAAATGAGGTGCGCCGATCATGATCTCTTTTCCGCCTTTACCAGCGTTGTGATGAGGTTCCAAAAGCGGGACGGCGGAGTCGGTCGGATTCGTCCACGTCAACCCTTTGTCTGAGGAATACCTGAAGCCAACCCAAGGTTCCAACACGCCCCAGTCCGGCATGTCCTGCGGCGCGTCGGGATCTTTCCAGGTAAGCAAATAGGTGCTATAGTACCATATGCCGTTGTACATCAACGAGCCGCACGGGTAGAGCCCATACCCTTTGCCGTTGCCCTTGACAATCGACACGTTGCCTATGGTCAGATTAAGAGGATCGTTGCCCACCGCATTGCACTGCCCCGTATTTGGACAGGCAGTTGCGATTTTTCCTATGGAGCCGTCTGCCCATGGGCTATACAGCACATCATCGTCCCCCCACGTGGGATAGAATGTGTCGGCGGCAGTATACGTGGCCCACCGGCCGGTAAACTGGAGACGCCGGTACGATGATGCCGAAAAGGGACAGTCTTTGGGACATGTCGTATCCCACGTGAAATGCTGGTAGTTGGTGCCACGTCCAATCAAGTAGGGCACTTCGCTGTGCGCTGGATACTGGACGTTCAACAACTGCACTGGACCGAAGAGGCCGGAGGGGTGAGGACCTTGGACAGGCACCTTCTGAGTGATGCGGGTCACGCGCTTCTCGCGCGGCAGCTTTTCATCGCCCGCAATGCGATTGGCCCAGAGGTTGGTAATATCAATCTTCAGCTCGTTTTTACCCGGCTTCAGAAGACCCGTCACATCAACCTTGTATGGGGGCTTCCAGAGTATCCCGAGGGGCTTGCCATTCACCGTCACTTCGGCGACGTTACGAAGCTCGCCAAGAGACAGCTCGACGCGAAGATCTCCCTTGCTCCAAGCCTCTGAGACCCCAAAGCTCTTGAGGTAGGTCGCGGTGCCGGAGAAATACTTGATGCCGTCATCGGGCACCTCGGTCCACGAGACCAGCTTATCCAGCGTACAGGATTCCGGCGCGCCAAGATCCGGCGGGAAGCGGACCTCCCAGGGACCCGTAATCTCATGCGGCAGGAGTGGCTTGCCTTCGACCTTCACCAGCGGTTCCGGAAGGTCAGCCGTTACGGCTCCTGAGAAGACGACAAAGACCGAGCCAGCAGGCGGCAGGCGCAAACGCAACTTCATCCCGCCTGCCACACGCGTATAACCCGTGCAAGGCGTGATTTCGCCTGTGTCAGGATGCCAGAACTCAGGTTTACGGCCGTGAACACGGAAGGTGCACTCGGCATCGGCATCCGTCATCTGCGTGTTACTGACAAAATAGATGTCGCTGTTGAGCGTGCGGCGATGGATGTAGTCGAGATCCGCAGGTGTGCCTGGGCTGGTATAGGAGAAGTCGGGACCGAGCCCTTTCTCCTTCAGGACCTTGCGAATGCGATTACGATCCGGGATGATCCGTCCCTTACCAACCACTTTGTCTTGCGGGGGTGCATCCGTAACATCGCCCCAGAGACGTCCGGTGATCTTACGGACCTTTTCATCACTGTTCGTACTATCCGCGAGTGTGGGCGTACGCGTTGGCCGGGGGCCCAGCACTGTGGCGCCTTCGAGCACAAGCTTCTCCAGCTTCGCCAGCACGGGCAGCGGCATCTCCTCATTATTGGGTGGCAGGACCAGCGCCTCATAGCTCACACCATGGGGCAGGACCAGCCTGCCATCCTTGACCTCGAGACGGTCCCGGATGACATCGGAGTCGATGACATCATAATCATAGCCACTTCCAAGCGCATCGACTGGCGCGGGATTGGGCCGACCGCAATGGGCGCAGGTAGCTCCATCCAGGCGCTTGGAGTCAGGTCCGATACGGCGCGTGGCCACAAGGTTCGGCGCAGCATCACCATAGTAATAGCAGACATCCCCCACGGGCAGTCCCTGTTGCAGCAGATAACAGCAGCGCGAGAAGTAAGCGAGCATGGGGCCTGATTGATGCCACCAGGTGACATTGACATTGAAATGCTCGCCGGCGTGATACATATTGCCCGGCACCCCGCCACTCGGCGGCGTATGCGCGAAGGTATGGAAGGTGATGCGGTTGAGTCCGTCGCAGAAGGCGGTGTCCGCCAGCCGCTTGTATTCGAGCGGACCATCCTGCCAGCTCCGCCACCCCGTGAAGGACTCGCAGTCCACCACCTGAATGCCGTAAATGTGGGCTGCGGAAGCCGCCTCCTTCATAACCCAGAATTGACTGCCGTTCCAGAACTCGCCGCGCGGAATATCGACCACACCCATGGCCTTCAGCGGTTCAACGCGCGGATAGCCGCCATGCCCACCCTCGGCGACGAGTTGCATGCCGTACGAATTCAAAAACTTTGTGGCGGCGCGATAATGGCCATCAATCCAGAGGTCGCTGACGGTCTTGCGATAGTCCTGACGGAAGCGGGAGGTTAGAAGCGCGTCTGAAAAACTCTTACCCTTGAGTGCGGGCAGATAGGGAATGGGATCGTAACCCCGGCGATTGCGGAACTCCTCGACAAATGTATCCGTCCAGTCCTGCGATGTATCCCGTCCGATTTCAACGCTGTCGACCTCCATATAGCGCATGGCATCCAAACTGGGGCGCATCGTCAAAATCTGATCAATGATATACTGAAAATGGCTCCTGGCTGCGTTTGCATCCAGGTGGTCAATCACTAAACCGCTGGAGTTCGGACTGGGCACCATAAGCCTCTCCCCTGTCATGCTGTTGACAAAACGCTGAATCACCCAGGTTCCAGCAGGAACCTCCCAGGTGAGCAGGCCTTTGGCATCCATCTTGGAGCTGAGGTTGATCACGGATGAAACATCAGCGATGGTATTGCCCTTCACCTCGGGGAAGGCGAGCACGGCGATCTCGCGATAATAGATGGGCAGTCCGTCTTCGCCCTTCGGGGCTTTCCTCACTTCTGGGAAGGGCAGTACCTGTGAGAGACTGGCCGGTCCCTGAACCGTGATGTCACTGTGAAAAATGCCTTTCATGGACTCCTGTGGTTTGACCCAGCTTCCACCGGCATTCCAACTGCTCGAGGCCACCATGCCCAGATGTAATCCAAGGCGGTCCGCCTGTTCGATCGCATGGTTGACAGCCTTGAGCGATTCAGGACCGAGGAAAGGGGGCCCGGCCGGCACCTTCTCCTCTGGAAGGGTATGGATCACACCAATGTCCCATATCTCCGCGCCGGACATTCCCTTCGCCTTCATTTCCTCAAGTTCATAGGTTATCCGGTCAAGATCCACATCGCCGTTCATCCAGTCCCAGAATGCCCCGGGCCGCGCTTCCATCGGCGGATCCCGGAACAAGGCCGGCGATGGTTCACGCTCCGCCACCGGGCTGGCGTGGGCAATGACGAACTCGACGAGTTCCCGGCATTGAAAGAAGCCGTCCCAGACATTGTGGCCCTGCCCGGGCGGAATTCTGAGCCGCATCGAGCCGCCCAGCTCGCGGTAACGACTGGCGAGCAAGGCGGAGTTGTCTTTCAGAGGCACCACATCATCCGCATCGCCGTGGATGTGAAAAATCGGCACGCCGGCTTTTGCCAGTGGAGCGAGGCGGTCGATCGGGTTGTTTTGTGTGAGTTGTTCTTCGAGTTGCGCCGCGGTCAGGCCGTAGGCACCGCAGGCCCGATCCAGCCCGGGCCAACTGCGGAGATTGCCAACGGGATATATCCCGGCGATACCGCCCACCGAATCCGGATGCTCGGCGGCCCAGTTGTAGAGCATCAGCCCGCCGCGGCTGCGTGGCAGCAGGACGGGCTTGCGGCTGAACCCGCGCTTTCCTGTCAACTCCTGATAGAGAGCCGTGAAGTGGGCACGCCCCTGCGGACTGCCATAGGATTCGCCGACGTCCACGCCGGCCACGGCGATGCCGGCCGCCAGAAACCGTTCGAACATCCAACTTTCACGCGCTTCTGGAAGGGTGGGCAGCGTAGGCGCATACCACACCCACGGGGTGGGGCGATTCGGGCGGAGGTTCGCAGCCGCCGGAAGCATGACGAATGCGCTGCGTCCATCGACCTTGAAGACTTCTCCCGGCAGAGGCAGGTCTTTTTGCAGCTTCGCTGTGTCGGCAGCCCAAACGTGGTTCAGCGAGAGAGTCACCGCCAAAGCCAATAGCGCCGTGAATGCCAGGAAATTGCTTTTAGGTGAAGGCCGTTGAGGGGGCTTCGCGTTGTTACGCCCACTCAAACCTGACCGGAGGGCGGGAAAAAGGGGGTTGTTTCCGTCTGCTTTCGCGGCGGCGCCAGGAGATTTCTTCCATTCATTCAATGTTCTTATCATGGTTTCCCTCGATTTCTTTGTTTAGGCCGCAATGCCTTGGACAGTAAATAAGCCAATCGGCTTATTATCAAAAGCAATTATGAATCGCTTCGCGATCCTATTTTGTCAGGTTTTTTGAGGCATGAGCATGCTCTGAATAGTTGGGTGGGACGCATAGCAATCCCACCCGTGCGACCTATTCGTCACATGCGTCAGGCTATCCCTTGACCAGTTGCTCCTCAGCAGAGCTGATCTCCGTTTTGCCTGACGATGAACACGTTACCATAAACATGACCTTTGTCAACCAACCTTGGCAAACTGGGCTTGATGACCTTCGCGAACCTCACGGGGCGTACGATAACGATGACGCTCAAGCAGCCATTCGGTGTTGTACAGTATACCCCTACCCATTGTCAAGACAGAAAACTGTGCTTTCTAAGGTAGATTCATCACCGTGTATTAAAGCAGTTGGAACGGAGGGAGCCCGTAGGGCGACCGGAGTTCCAACTGCCGCGCCATACACTTCGGCCGGGGTGCGGTAGCCCAATGCCTCGTGCAATCTCTCTTTATTATACAACTCAAAATATCGGCCAAGATTGAACCTTGCCTCAGTTACCGTCTGATAGTCCCGCAGATAAACCTCCTCAACTTTTACTGTTCGCCATAAACGCTCTGAAAAAATATTATCAAACACCCGCCCTTTGCCGTCCATACTGATTTGAACATCCGCATCCAACAATACTTCGGTAAATTCTATAGAGGTAAACTGGCTGCCCTGGTCCGTATTGAAAACCTGCGGCCTGCCAAGGCTCAAAGCCTGCTTCAGAGCATCAATACAAAAATCGGATTCCAGCGTTACCGATACTTCCCAGGATAGAACGTAACGGCTGAACCAGTCAATTACTGCTGTTAGATAAACCCAGCCGCGATACATACGAATGTACGTTATATCAGCAGACCAGACTTGATCGGCACGTTCAATTTGCACGTTTCTAAGAAGATACGGATATATCCTGTGTTGCTTGTCCGGCATGCTAAAAGAGCGTTTTCGACGCGGATAAACGGCTTCTAAACCCATCTGACGCATCAGCCGACGAACTCTCTTATGATTGACACAATGGCCCTGACGATGCAGCCATGCGGTCATCTTGTTAATTCCGTAAAACGGTGTCTTGATATATTGTTTGTCTAACAATCTCATTAACTGCTCGTTATACTCTGTTTCACTAGAAGCTTTATAATATGTAACACCTCACTCAAGTGCCATGTTTTCTTGGAGGAAGCGGTGGGATGTTTTCGGATTGAATGTATTTTCTTAATGCTTCGGCTATTGTTGAAATAGGGTTGGCGTTACGCTGTTTTAGCGTTCGATGGATACTCATCAGGATGCTTTGTGTCCGAGCACCCTTCTCACTACGATTCGTATAGCTGTTCTTTCGCATGATCACGGCCGGCCTGATAGACCGTTCGGCATGATTGTTATCGAACGGGACATACGGCTTATCCAGAAACGTAAACAAATAATCCTCATATTTATCAAGACGTTTACGCAAACGCTCAGCTTCGCTGTTATCCCATTGTTTCGCGATCAATTCTCTAAGGCGAAGCTCAATCCGTTTTCGCCGTGAAGCATATACCACCTCGTCAAATTCTTCCCGGCGTTTCCACAGTCTGACAGCATCCTGCACCAGCCGTTTGAGCTTTTTTGA